>Ga0307372_10005222_pt1 | contig 19630 bp, 19 predicted proteins | sample OX1MG_FD_202533 | JGI IMG/M metagenome (GOLD analysis project Ga0307372, IMG submission 202533) | Soil microbial communities from Risofladan, Vaasa, Finland - OX-1 | ecosystem: Environmental > Terrestrial > Soil > Coastal area > Acid sulfate soil | place: Finland: Risofladan, Vaasa | collected...
AGATGCTGACCATCGCGCGGGCGCTGATGATGAAGCCGAAGCTCCTGATCCTCGACGAGCCGACGCTTGGGCTGGCGCCGGTCATTCTCGAGCAGATATCGAAGGCGCTCGAACGGCTGCGGCAGACGACGCCGATCAGCGTTTTGCTCGGCGAGCAGAATGTGACGTTCGCGCTGCCACACGCCGACCGCGTCTACGTGCTCGAACATGCGCGTATCGTCTGGGAAGGCGAACCCGATCGCTTCGCCGCGGAAGCGGGCACCGGATATTTGTGACGTCCAGGGGGCGGGGAGGGGAGCGATGAGCGTCATCTTGCCCGGCTGTTTTTCTCCCTCGCCCCGCGTGCGGGGAGAGGTGAGCGCAGAAATCCATTCTCGCGACGCCTTGCCTTCTTTCCCTCCCCACACGAGCAAAGCGAGTGGCGGGGAGGGATCAAGGGTGGGGGGCTTTTCATTGTCGCTTTCGCCACCGCCGAATTTTGCCGCCACTACCCCCCACCCCTAACCCCTCCCCGCCGCTGCGCGGGGGGGGTATAGGGAAAGCGGAGAAAGTAGGCCACCGATTGTGTATCGCCCACACACGATTACCGGCTGTCCTAGCGCGAGCTTGGCAGTTGCTCATCCTTGATTTGGCGCGTCAGGTTTCTTCGTCCTGAACGTCTGATTCAATCCCAGCCAAGTCGTCAGCGTCTGCCTCTTCCTCATCTTCGTCAGGCTCGTTCGTCAATTGACCAAGTCTGGAAAGAGAGTCCCACCAGGGTCGTTGACTGAGCAAGACGGCCCAATACCGCCATCTCGGCGCTCCAAGCCCGTGGAACGCCCAGCCATGCGTGGAAGCTGATCGTCGTTCTTCGCTTTTGAGAACAACATCTATCTGCCCCAACAGTCGTCTATCCTCATGTGTTTTCAATTGGGGAAGTGTGAAGTTGACGAGCTCTTTAGCGCGACACCGAATTCTGCTCTTGATATCGCTTTCTCGGCCCATGACGAGCACGTACCTGTAGATATGCGCCGGCGGTCGCCTTTCCGAAATATCGTTCGGCGTTAGAGAAATGAGCTTATGGATGTCTTTTGTGACCTGAACGCAATGGGTCGCGCTGTGTCGGATAAACTTAGCCTCTAGAAATATGCCAATCTCTCCGTCTTCGGATTGAAAGACGAAATCTACAGTCTTGTTTCTCCCCTGATTTGCGATCTTCTTAACGAGCCTTTTTTGTGGACGCGCTTTCCATTTTCTACCCTTTGCTAGCTCGAAAATTGGAAGATAAATGAGCGACTCCGAATATATTGGACTTTTTTTTGCTGCTTGAGCGTAGGACGCCCATCCTGCCATACCCTCCGCAAGTCGAATTACAAACCTATTTGCTTTTGTCCGTGGTTTCTCCGGTGCCGACGACATGGCAATACCTATGTATGAACTCTGTTGCTCCTCAGATTACGTGATTGCTTATGCGACTCGCGCATATGCGTAACCAGCTTTTTTGACGTATTGATCAAGGTAGCGACCCACCGATGACGAATTTTGTAATCCCTCAAAGACGTCCTGTGGCACCGCATAGTAATGGTACTCGCCGCCGTGTAGATAGCGGACTCCTAAGGTGTTTGAATCGCTGTCATAGCCGATAGCAGCCACGGTCGTCGAAGAGACCGGCAGGTAATCCATGTTTCACCCGTTAGGTGACGCGCTGTCGCCGCCAATTCGTTACAGCGCTCACGTAGTCTGGTGCGCCGGCCAATTTGTCAGCCCAAAGTTTTGACACTTCAGGATCGCCGCTGTTTGGACGGGGCTCTATCAACTTGATTCTAACGCGGCTTGGAATTTGTGTTGCTTCACCAGAAATTATCGCCTCTCCCGTCCGGAGGGCGGGCAAAAGATCGACCAAGCCGGCAAGTTCATCAGGAACGGCGCTACGCACCCGGCCTTGGTCTTGGCTGTTGCTCAAGCGTAGCGCAACAAACGTGCCGCACTGCGAAAGCAGAGTTTCGTCGAGTTCCGACGGGCGCTGGCTAACAAGAATCGCACCCATTCCGTACTTGCGGCCTTCCTTCAGGATGCGCTGCACGGATCGGCGCGCGTAACCCTGTATGAAATAACCCTCACCACTGGGTAGGTAACGATGAGCCTCCTCAAAAACCATCATTAGCGGCCGCTGCTTGCCAATATCTGCGATCGTCCTCCCCCAAAACATTACTTCAAAGAGGGTGCGCGAAAGTAAGCCGACGACGAGATCGATCACTTCGGGTGGTACGCCTGCGAGATCGAATACGGTTATGGGATGGTCGTGGTTCAGCCAATTTGCAACTAGGTCTCCAAGATCCCGTTTTGTCCCGTCGAAATCACCAGGCTGAAGCAAGAAATCATATCGTCGATCTCGAAGCCGTTGCAAAATCTTGTTAGTGTATGAGCCCATCACGGGCGGCGGTGCGGGTTTAAAGGGCGGCGTGTTTCCAGGACCCGGCGGCGTAAATTGAGCCGATTTAAGTGTTTTTGCATCACCCTCTGTGACCAGAGCTTCGTTGACGCGAGCCATTTCCTGATATGTCACCCGCTCTAGACGGTCGAAATAATACCAAAGCGCTCGTACGTCGAAAGGTAATGGAGAATCTGCCGTGACCTCGTCCGAGGTTAGCCCTTGTTGTTTTCCACCAACCTTGACCGCAGTTGCCGCGCTCTGTCGCATATTAAATATTCTATCGCGTAAAGCTCCATCCTGAACTGTTTCTGACGCGGCGCGGCGATCAACAAGAAACCAACCTAGCTCATCAAATGACAAGCACCAGTATGGCAAAATGAGCGGATGCGTCGCGCTGCCAATACTGTACACGCGACTGAGGCCATCAAATGCGGTGCCATATTCTCCGTGCGGATCTATAATTATGATCTGTGCCTTCGGAAAGGTTCCGTCGGTGATCGCCTTTAGAATAGCGGCGACAGTGTTTGACTTGCCTGCGCCCGTGGAACCGACAATCGCCATGTGACGCGTTATCAGTTTGTCGAGGTCGAGTGTGGCCTCAAGACTTTCAGAAGCTGAATGGCTGCCGATCCAAATAGGAGCTGACCCAAACGGCGCATAGATTTTCTTTAGGTCGTCTTCCGTGACGACATGCACTTCATCGTCGACTGTTGGATATATACTTAGTCCTCGCTGAAAGGGTGCGCTTCTGTACGCCTCTCCAACGAGTTTGATTTCTAAAGTGCATTCGGAATTGCTTGCGACTGGACCAAGTTGAGTTTCGCTAGGCGGCGCGGCAACGCCAACCATCGCAACGATCCCGTAGGCGTTCAGAAAGCCAAGCGGAATTCGCACAAAGGTTCCGATCTGCCCTATGCGATAGACGCGTCCATTTACAATAGGACTAGTTGAGGGCAGATCATGCGCGAGGTTTACATAGATCGTTGCACCGACCACACGCCGCACTGTACCAATAAACGTCGCTTCGTTCTTCATTGCGCTAGGCCCCAGGCGTTCGAATAAACGTAAGCGAACGCGCGCCTATGAATTCTCTCAAGAACGACGGAAGATTGCAGAAGTCTCCGAGCGCAAACTGATTCTTAGCGTCGTCCCAAAATGGCCACTTAGTCATTCCTGAGTGTGGCGTTGGTGGATTGGTCCACTTTCCAAGGATGCCACCGATGAGCGCTTGATCTGGACCATAGGCAGTGAGATTCCTGATCCCGTGAGTGGGCTTGATTAGATTTTCTGAAATCTCCGCCTTGCCTAGCGGATCGAACATTAATGCAGTGAGAGAGAATCGGTTGTTTGCTCGCAAATTGGAAAAGAATATATCGTTTATGTGCTGATCACCGAACGAATAGCCGACCACCAGTAGAAGGCATTCACCCGCTGCCGTGAGCCGACGTAAACGATCGTGCAGTGCGATAAACGGAAGCCGGCGCGAGTCGGAGTACTTCTCCCTTGACGGAAAGATCATGACGTCATCGTCGGCTGCTGGGTCGATCAACGGGAGGCGAATAGTGCGTTTTGTTCCAGTAAGCGGCTCGACAACCGAACGCCACCCGATAGAGCCGTGGACTTTCCAAAGTCGAATCCAAGATTTCGGGAGATTTATTGAATTCGATAAATCATCGGCCGGATCGGATGCTGCATCGGAAAAATAGGGATTAACAGTGCCAATGAAGCCGTCAAAGTAAGGCACATTCGCGATTTCCAAGCCGCGCTCTATCAGCAGGTCGTAGTTGGTGGAGAAGATTTCTGGAGCTTTGGAACGCTGAATCGAATTCAGCCAAGCAGCGAACTCAGCATGGAGCTGGAGACCTTTAGGAGGATCAATCTTCACGCGCTTGTAGATTGCTCGGCAAATAGCGCGGTCTAGCTCCGCGGCTTCCGATCCTTTCATTCCATCCGCTACTGCCACAGGGTCATTGCCGATCATCTCACGGCAAAGGCGGACGCGGTCCAGGATGCTCTCAACGTTTCCGTTAGGGCCGGCTTCCTTATGAAGGCGGTCATAGTGCGCATGCTGCGTGGCAGTCAGATCGGCTCGAACGTTGGTGGTAAGTTGTCCAATGCCATCAATTCCGACGGCCTGAGACGTGCCGGCGCCAAAGAAAACAAGCAACCGTCGTTTGTCGGAGCCAAGCTGTTCACGCAGCTCTTCCGCCTCTCGCAACGGATCAAATGTGGAAGCCATCCCGAACCCCCGCGGTGGTTGTACAAAGTAAAGCACTCACGCTTGAGGTGCGAGTCAAATTGGCTAAGGTTTCGAAATTTCATCGTGTTTTTGCTTTAGGCCGCCTGCATTTGATCTGGCCTCATTCCTCGACAAAGTCCCCCGGCGGATCGATAAGAGGGTCAATCTCGGGGAAAAGCTCGCCTTCCTTGAGGCTCTTAACAATCCCGTCCGGATCGACCGCGTGCTCCAGATGTTCAAGGCGACTGCGCGCCCACTTGACGAAGCGAGTGAATTCGTCAGGATTCGGCCGCTCAGGCCATCCTTTCGCGTCGGCAAGCCATCTCCGCAGCTTATCTGCTTCAGTCAAAATCGCGATCAGCTCGTCTAGTATTTTGTGACGCTCTTGCTCTCTTTCTTCCCGGGCATGGCCACGTGCGTCTAGACGCCGCTGGCGCTCGCAATTGCGCTGCCACCGTGCTTGCTCCTCCTGTCTCAGCTTTATAGCAACCCCATAGGCCACAATGCCCGCAGCAATCTCATCGATTAAATTCTCAAGGCGCTGGTGCTTCCCGTCCTTCCAACGACGCCGCAGCCCGCCAGAGAGATATTCATTTTTAATTTCAATGATCAACTCGCCAGTGCGAATGAAATCCCAGTCCGGATAAGTCCGCCCATAGGGCGAATCCCAGGTGATGGACAGCCGCTTTCGTCGGCGTTCCTCCGCGGCTAATTCCTCCTCAGTGGGAGCATGTTTTTCGCGGCGAACATATTCGGCTATTCGCAGCGCCACCGGCGCGTCCTTAGTAGTAGCGACCATACCTTTACCCGATGGGCTCAGTTTCGTTTGGTGGGCTTCGAGCGATCGGGCTAACGCACTAAGGACGTTTATGCATCGCTCGATGCTGGCGACACCAACCTCCACCCCGCGGCAGCCTTCGCCAATCGCAGATACGACTCCAGCCTTATCGGGCTTATGCTTTCGGAGTTTCTTGGCCGTAGCGGCGATCGCGGGATGAATTTGCTCGATGGGAACTGTCGACGCCGATGCGTCGACCGGCGTTAGTGGATTCGGTGTGACCCGCTTCGCGCGCGCCTGCCGCAGAATTTCCCTTACTGGTTCCGGCAGTTTGGCTTGATTGCTGCCGTAAATGGTGACCTTTTCGTGCAATGGGTCATCAGTTTCGATAAAACGAAAATGTTTCACCGGCTTCCCAGCGGCTTTCTTTGCCCAATAACCCCGCTGAGGACTGGGAATGCGGTGCTTTTTGCAAATCTTCTTGAGAGCAACATCGGAGATGTCGAAATCGAGAGCAACTTTGCTCATCGGCTTTGACCAGACTAAGTCGTAAATTGCCCGCCGCGTGGTTTCGGTAGCCGCCACGGAATTTCAATTAGCTGAAATCACAATCACCCGAAAGACCTACGGCCGCTCTGAAGTAGCGCCAATGCGAGAACCGTGATCAGAAATCCGTTTAACCCGAAGGCAGCCCACATAAACAAGAGCAACAAGACGATTGCCCACAATTCAAGTGGAATGATCGTGACGAAGCGAAACATGGCCATCTCCCAAGGATGAATCGCTCAATCGAATCACAGATTTTGGGCTATAGCCAGTCGGACTTTCCAAAGCGTATCCTTTGACCCGATTGGGCCCCAGCATGCCAATTCGATGATGGACCACTCGCCGTGACCGTCCGCCTTGTTGTCGCCGTTACGGATAAGGATTGGTTTGATTATCTCAAGGCGAAGTCGCACCTTTCCGAAGTGAATTTTTGGGCTCCTGGTGCGGCCACTTTCAAGGCCTTACAGCCGGGCGAACTTTTCCTATTCAAACTCCACGCGCCTTTGAATTTCATCGTTGGAGGTGGAGTATTTGCCTACGCCAATGCCGTCCCTTGTTCACTGGCATGGGAAGCATTTGGAGACGCGAACGGCGCTAGCTCGCTGGCCGAAATGCGCCAACGCATCGTTAAGTACCGGCGCGGCAGCTTGGAAGATCGCAGCGACTTTGAAATTGGCTGCCGCATACTCACGCAACCGTTTTTCCTTCCTGAAGCAGAGTGGATTCCAGTACCTGCAAGCTGGTCGCAAAACATTGTGACTTTCAAGACGTACGACACCTCTGACTCCGACGGAGCGGCACTTTGGAATGCTGTTCAGGATCGAACGGTACGAAGCGCCACGCCGCTCGTATCAAGTGATCGACTGGAGCGATATGGAAGTCCGATTCTAGTTCGCCCACGCCTGGGTCAGGGTGCTTTTCGACTCTTGGTGACCGACGCGTACAAGCGCAGATGCGCAGTTACCGGGGAACGGACGCTGCCTGCGTTGGAGGCCGCGCATATCAAACCGTTTTCTGAAGGGGGCTCACACGATCCGCAAAATGGGCTGCTGCTTCGCCGTGATATCCATGCGCTCTTTGACGCTGGCTATGTCACGGTTACGCCGGATCTGAAATTTTGCGTTAGCCATCGTATTCGGCAGGAATTCGAAAATGGGAGGCATTACTACGCGTTGGATAATCACCCGGTGGCACCGCCCGGCCCATCCGCCTGGAATCCTGATCCTGCTGCGCTCAAGTGGCACAATTCTGAGCGCTATCTTGGGTGACTTGAGATGAACGGATTGGCCGTCATGTCTAGAAATCGGCATAGCTTGGATATAATGACGTCTCGCACTTTCTTTCCCCGCATCAATCGTTCGATCGTTCGCCGCGCTACACCGCTTCGTCTTGCTATCTTGCGTAGGCCGACGGCTTTGATTTTTTCGCGCAACGAATCTAAGGCCAACTTTTCGTTTTCCGGAGCGACGCCGTAATCAATGTCGGCTCCTTCATCAACACCCAGATAAAGTTTTTCTTCCCACCTATTCGACTCTTTACCGATATTCCGGACCGCAGTCGGTTTTATGTGCCGTCGACTTGTAATTCCGCGGTCCGTATAATTCCCGTTGTGGAATTTGGTCTCTGGCCGCAAGTGGTAATGCGCCAGCACCTCTTTGTATGTCTTGAGTACGGCGCGCGGAATCGAAATTCCCGTATCACGATCAAAGCAGCGATCGGCTGCTTTCGTTGGATCCCTTTCGAAGGGCGCAACGGGCTTCGGTAATCTGATTTCTTTCGCCGTTAGCGTTTCGGTGTTGTCGACGGTCTCCAAGAATTCCGGCCACTCATGAAGTGCGGCCGGATTGATCTGGTAGGCTAGTAAAAAATTGCCGGGGCGAACCTGCTCGCCATAGGGCCGGCTTTCGTTGTGTCTTCTAAACCAGGCCAACAGGCTTGGTGTCGTTCCGGCGTAGCGACTGGCGGCAGGCAAAGCCAGATTGGGGTGAAAATTCAGGTCGACCTGGTCTGGATGGCCGTCGAGGACAGCTCGGATGATTTGATGCCAAAAATCATGCTGCCATCGCTCGACGCCAATTTCTTCAAGCGAGATGCTTGGGCTTGGAATTGATAATGGCGCGTCCTCCCCATTGTAGGGCGGCAGCAGGTGCCCCAAGCCATGCGCAGACGCTTTGCGAATGACGATCGTTCCGTCCGGCGCGAGATTAAATAAGGCGTATCGCTTTGCCGAAATGGCATAGCAATAAAGCGGTTCGACTTCATTCGTGCCTCTACCACCGGACAGCCCAAAATTGGCGTCTTCGAGCTTCAGCAATGGTGCTTTTTCGGCATAAGGGTTCAGCGTGTTAAACCAATTGCGAATTGCTTCAACCCTGTTGTCGAATTCAATTGCATTCATATTCTCGGGCTTGGCGATCGCCATGCTGTCGGTATCGCAAAAAGCCCAGTCGAGACCATTATCGCGAACCAGCCGCTCGGTAATGGCCAGCTTCAATCGCGCCGCGCCCGTTATCAGTGTTGCGATAAGCGGATGAAAATATCGCCCTGGCTCTTCAATTTTGTCGGTCAGAATTTCAAAGGGCTCGCCGCTATAGCCATTGCAATTACGCTTCTGCGGCTTCGTCAGATCCTCGACGTTCAATTCGACGAAATTCCCATAGCTGGTCGCGTTGGCAAGAATTTTCAGGGTCAGCTGGGCACTATCGAGCGTCGCACGCTCCGCCGATGGCGCTGTTTTAAGTCTGGCTTTGACCGAAGACCGCAGGTCGATAACGCGGCGATAAAAATCGTCGGTATAAGGGTCGATGTGATAATCGGGATTTCCGCCGATTTTGACTGATTGGAGGTCCGGCTGCAGGCCGAGCGGCTCAAAGGTAATGGCGCGAATAATTTTAGGTGCCTTTCTCGTATGCAGTTTCGACACAATGCAGTCGGCTAACGTGAACCAAAGCGGGGTGAAGGTTAGGCAATTAAGCCCGATCGTATTTTGCTGATCGCCCCCGTAGTTGGCGCGAATTGGGAAAATATCTTCATTGGGCGCGACCTGAACCAGCGTCGTCAGCTCCGGCCAGCAATTCCGATCATTCAATTCTTCTAGGCTTATTGTCTCAAGAAAGGCCGTCGTTTCAGCAGTCGAGTCCCACCAGGTCAGACCGCTGGCGATAACAAATCGCCATAATCCCATCAGCGTGCAGACCGTGGGGTACATCGACAGAAAATCGCAATATCGGACCTCGGATATAATTCGGCGATGGTGGACCTCAGACCGGCCGCCGAAATACGTGCTCAAAATAATTCCAATTAAATATTCAGGAAAGTCCGGCTGCAATTCTCGCCAGGGCCGAATATTCATTTCACTGAAATAAGCCTTGCCAATGGCTGGCTTCGCTGAAAATCCGGTGCGGGGCGGTTTGGGTAAATCCGTGTTCGGAATATTTCTCCAATAATTTGCTATGGCATTCCCACGTTGCCTGCACGTCGTTGCGGGCATAAGCCAAATAATTGTCGGTGATCGATTTCCCGTGCTCGTCCGTCTCTAATTTTCGATGGTCGGTGTGCAGAAAATCGGCCAGCCCAGCCAAATTGAATGATCGGCTCGTCAAGGCCGCGGCAAAGGTCTTTACGTCGACGAAATGCCCCGATCGGGGTGCAATTCGTATTTTGCGTTTGCGCATGCCCCGGCCGACAATTTGGCCCGGTCGGGAGGTAAATCGAATTAAGGAGACCCGGGAGGATAAATGCTTGATTTGAATATTCGGCCGATATCGATGCGGCGATAATTGGAACGAAAATCCGCCCTTCATGACCCTGCCCCGTGAATTACCGTGGCGGAGTGCCAACCGAGAAATATCGAACGGCAAATTAAATCCGATAATTGTCGCCCTTAAATCATAGCCAATTCGGAAAAATACATTTTCGACGAATTCCGCGATCGTCATGCAGCAATAATTGTTTTCCGCCGCATTTGACCGAATAACCGATAATTCTCGATCGGTGAGAATGTCCGAATTTACGAAATAACCCGCCTCCCATAATTCTAGGCCTTTGCGAACCTGGTAGACCCCAAATTTCAAGGTCTGGGCCGCATCGGTTGTAGTTTCTCGTTCGAATTCATTGTCACGACGTTTCTTGCTCATTTGAGCCTCCGAGGCTTAAATTACGATCCGATAAATTTCCTCGAAGGGCTCATTCCCTGCAGAGGACAGGCGATACAAAACGTTCGGATCAGTCTCGAATTGGAAGATGCTGCCTTTAACGTCCTTGACGCTCCGGCCTTTGAATTCAGCGAGATACTTGGGATCGTTGGTTTTGAGGAATTGACCAACTGCAGCCATGTGGCGCCCGATGAGCGAAGCCGCTCTAACGCGGACTGCAATTCCCAATAACCGACCTTCGGTGAAAATCGGCATCCGGCGCGGTAGTCGACGCACGATGGCCAATGTGCGTCGTTTTTTACGGTTGGCGAGCCTCTTTAGCGCGGCTTTTCTAAATCGCTTTTCCGAGACCCGGATCGATCGTGCTGCAGCTTTAAAATCTTTCGTCCGGCTGAAAACCCGAAAGGCGCTCTCTAGTCTGACATCGCTGATGCCCAGTCGGCGTTTGCGGGGAATCGATCGCTGCTTTCGGCCCCGAGGCTCTGGTTTCGGTGACCTTTTTGTCTTGGGGATCCGGAATTTCTTGGTTCGCTTAGCCATCTTCCGCGCTCCTTTGAAGGAGGCGGATTCCTGAGACTCTCAATGCAAAAATCTGTACTGGGTGGCAGGAGCACTAGGCATAGGGTCAGCGACAGGCCGCGGCATGAACAGGGAGGACCTAATCGACCGGCTCTCCGAACGCGCGTTGAAGCGCTACGGCCTGGATTTCTCCGAAACCCTATTTGACGATTTGATTGATCAGGGACTGATACAAAAGGGCGAGCGGCTAGGAAACGAGGGAAAGCGCCCTGTCTACGAATTCGACTGGCGGTCCTATCGGAGAGCGCTCCAAATTGCGCGTTTGCGAGCTAGATGCGTTGTCAGTCGCGACGCAATAAAAGTTCAGCTGTTTCTTTCTGAATACTCGGAGCCCGTGTGGGACGTGCGAGAAGCGCTAGGTCGGGAGTATGAGAAGTTCGCTAAAAATATCTCAAACCAAATACGATCAGGATACGCCGACAATTGGAAAATGGTCCCGCCCAAACACAAGGAGAGCCTTATACGTCAAGCTGGAGTATTAGATCCAGCTTTTGAAGCGGCTGGCTTAAGGCTTTCGGCTGATCAACTGATCAAGGCCTTCCGAAACGCGAAACAGAAGCCGATAACCGCGCAAACGAACCTTGCTCAGGACGTGTTGCGAGTGTGGCTACTTACCAAACCTCAATTTCAAGAACTTCCGGAATCGCTGTTGCAGGCATTCTCCGGTCTGCTGATGTTCGATACGGAATCTGACGTGAGAGCCGACGCTGGCGACATCAGAGTATTGTTTTCAGGAGATGATGAGTCGTTTATTCGCGCGCGGCGGATATACAAGATTTTGACAACTTCCGGCTTCGCGCCATTCTGGACCTTTATTCAAACTAACGGGTCATCCGAAACCCAGCAGGCCGCATCGGAAGCGGCAGTGAATGCGGTAAAAAACCAACCGGGATTTGCGGCGACAGCGTTTGTTCAGTGCCTTCGTCTCGTGCAGCAAATGCCAGTATTGGGTGAGCTCCTTTCTACCGATGAAAATTGTGCTAAGCTATTGTCTCTGCTACCGTCTTTTTTGTGAAAACTACGATCCTGGCCCCAAAGAGTGACTCGGCTCCGGACGGCTACGCCTGGGCCGATCGCTGCCGATTTTGGCTAAATACCCCACCTCCCTCCAAAAGGTCCGTCCGACGCCGGCGCCAGACCCACGAGCCGCTTATTCTGGCGGGGCACGGCATGAGCCTCCGCGTCGATCACGGTGCTCTAGTCGCTCGTAATGGCTTTACGCACTATCCCCAGCGCTTCGAGGAGTACCGGTACTTCAGGGGTGACCGGACGATGCCTTCGCGCATCATCGTCCTCGACGGCAGCGGCGCGCTCACCTTCGACGCTCTGTCTTGGCTCTCCGAGCAACGAGTGCCGCTGATCCGGATCAATTGGCGCGGTGAGGTGGTCACGGCAGTAGGCGCCGGGCACGCAATTAATCCGGAACGCGTAGCTGCTCAACTGGAAGCCAAACGCAACGGCCAAGCTCTGCCGTTTGCAATAGCGCTGATCCGACAGAAAATCCGAAACAGCATCGAAACGTTAGCTGTCGCACTGCCGCCTTCGCCTGAACGAGAGTTCGCAACTGCAAAGCTTAGCCGAGAAGCGAAGGAACTAATCAAAGCGCCGCCACAATCGATACGCGCGCTGCTTGGCATAGAAGGCCGCGCAGCCTTCGCTTATTTCAGTGTGTGGCAGTCGCTGCCGCTTCGGTGGAGAGGAATAAATCGGCGTCCAATTCCCGACGATTGGCATCGAATAGGGCAACGCCAGTCTTTCGTCGGCAAAAAGCCCAAAAACAACAATGCCTCACATCCGTTGAACGCCATTCTCAACTACGCCTACGCCATGTTGGAAAGTCAGGTCCGTATTCAAACCGTAGCGGTCGGCTACGATCCAACGATCGGCTTTCTTCATTCGGGACGTGTCGGGAGAGGTCGGCTTGATTTCGTGCTCGATTTAATGGAACCGCTGCGGCCGATCGCGGATCGAAAAGTCCTAGAGTTTGTGCAAGCGCAGACGTTTCATCCGGCGGATTTCACGATCAGATCGGATGGTGTGTGTACGCTGAACCCAGAAATGGCTAGAAATGTCGTGGAATTGATCTCTAGAGGCACAACGGCGGAGCCAGCCCTGAACAACTACATCGTGAAATTCCCTACGAGACAGAAACATCCAGTCCGGGCTATTTCACGAATCGGATGACACCCCCGTGCAGTGTGAGACCATTTCGCATCTTGGACCGCCCTCAAAAGCCCTGGTTGATGTCGCTGATGAGCTGACGAGTATTTCTCAATACCCGGTGCTAGACGCCGGATGCGGATACGGCCGAAACGCGATTGCCTTGGCGTCGCGTGGGCTTTCCGTGGTGTGTGCTGATCGCAATTATGATCGCTTAAGTTCGATCACTCGTTCTGTTTCGATCAACGACGATCTAAAGCAGGTAAATAGCCGACTGTCTCTGGTGCTTGCCGAGCTCGAACACTTTCGATGGCCATTTTCGCAGAGTTGTTTCGGAGCGATCGTTTGCGTCCATTTTTTGGACACTGCGCTTTTTGACGCGTTTCGTTATTCGCTTGTGCCGAACGGCCGCCTCTACATTGAAACCTTCGGCGGGCACGGAGAGAATTATCTCGATTTGCCCAAGGCCGGACAGCTTCGCGATTTGCTGTCGCGACATTTCCAACTCGCATTTTATCGCGAGCGGTCGGTAGGGCCTTCGGATTCTGGGGCAGTTTCGGTCAAGCTATTTGGAAAAAAGCTATGAAACGCCAACCGCCGCAAGACAACTCGCACGTGCGAAACGACAGTAGACAACCAGGAAACGGTAAGCTAGTTTGTCATTGGGGGCTAAGTGTTTTTTGTGGGAGGGCAAGCCAAATGAAACGTAAAGCCACGAAAATTCTTCCATTAGCCAGCGCGCTGGGGACGCTCGCTGGAAGTGCGGTAGTTGCAACCGAGGTCCACTCGCCGGTCCCAACTATCGACCCTGCGGCTTCTGCGCTATCGGAAACGAAGGTGACGGCAGAGGCAAAGGTCCCGAACACACTCGTATCAACGGGCGAAACGTTGCTTGGTTTTATTATGACCAATCAGGCAGACGGTACGGTGGTGGCTCAGCACGTTTCCCATGCATCGCATGCATCTCACGCGTCGCATTATTCAAGTCGTTGATGGACGTCGGCGCCTCCGACGTTTTGATCGAATTTCCTACCGCTGTGCAAAGCTTAGAAGCTTTGCAGGCGGCGGCGTACAGGCTTATTGGTGCGGCGACGTGCCAGATGGATAGAATCGAAGATCGTTGGGTTTGCAGACTCAGGCCAGTTAGCGCTCCCAGAAAAGAAGTCCCTGATAACGCTGGATTAAAAACTCGCTTCCTCGATTTGGTAACCGATGAAAATCTGCGCCAGCAAATCGCCCAGCGAACGGACGGCGTGCGCAATGTTATTCTCTCGCTAGCATTTGGTTCACTAGCAAGTTCACCGGGTGAATAATTTGAGTCTTGGAGGCTCCGGTGGCTCGCTTCCAACCTGTTGAAGCCTTTCACCCGGCACCGGGCACGCTCGCGCTATTACCATTTCGCTTCGAGCGGATTGAAAAGCATTATCTCGTTTCTAATATGGCTGGCGACTTCATCCGCCTTTCGAGCGATGAATTGGCGCGGCTAGTAGAGCTCCGCCTTCGACCGGGGGACGGCCTTTACGAAAAGGCCTATGCGGGACACTTGATCAGCGGAGCTGATCAAAAAGCCAAACTGCAAATATTAGCTTTCCGGCTCCGTAGTCGGCTTGCGTTCCTTCGGGAGACTACACCTCTTCACATTTTCGTCGTGACGCTACGCTGCGAGCATTCTTGTCCGTATTGCCAAGTTTCGCGCCAAAGCACCGACCGCTCACGATTTGACATGAGTGAGGAAACAGCTCGAAGCGCCCTGGATATCGCGTTTAACAGTCCTTCCACGAGGATCAAGATTGAGTTTCAAGGTGGTGAGCCGCTTTTAAACTTCTCGCTGATTTCGACGATTGTCTCGGCAGCTAAATCAAAAGCGGCAGCGACAAACAAGAAGGTTGATTTTGTCATCGCATCAAACCTCGCCCTCTTGGACGAAATAATTCTAGCCTTTTGCAAGAAAAATGACGTGCTTCTGTCGACGTCGCTCGACGGGCCCGCCGATCTTCACAACAAGAATCGTCCTCGGCCAGGCGGGAATAGCCACGAATTGGCGACATCGGGCATCCGCCGTGCTCAAGCCGCCCTTGGGTCAGAGCGAGTCGGAGCACTAATGACAACGACAGAGGCGAGTCTTGATCGTGTTGAGGAGATAGTAGACGAATATCTCAGATTAAACTTGGATGGAATTTTTCTGCGGCCACTTTCGCCGTATGGCTTCGCCATAAAAACAAAAGCCTTTCGAAAATACGGGTCGATTGATTGGCTAACCTTCTACGAGCGCGGGCTGAGATACGTTTTGGAAATCAATCGTCGCGGAACTCATTTTCCGGAGTTTTACGCGACCCTGATCCTAAAGCGAATGTTGAGCGACCGCCCAATTGGGTATGTCGATCTGCGGAGCCCGGCAGGTATTGGTCTCGGTGCGCTAGTCTACAACTATGATGGGAAGGTGTTTGCTTCGGATGAAGGTCGGATGCTCGCAGAAATGGGCGACCGAACGTTTGAACTTGGCACCGTGACGGATAGTTATCGCTCTCTGGTACTTTCAGACAAGTTGATAGAATTGATCAGCTCGTCGCTTACCCAATGTGCTCCGGAATGCTCGGACTGTGTATTTGAATCTCATTGCGGCGCTGACCCAGTTTATCATCACGCAACTCAGGCAGACCCGGTCGGAATAAAGCCTCTATCCGAATTTTGTGCGCGCCAAAAAGGCGTCATGAGGCTCTTGCTAGACCTGTTGGAAAACTCACCTCAAGACGCCGCGATCCTAAGGCGATGGGGTGGCATGTGACCCTCGCACTTCACGGGATCGCCAATTTTTCAAGGGGTGTTTCCACCTCCGCGCCTTCAGCCGTTTTTCGTCTCCAATCTCCAGTTCATTCGAAAGAGAGGTTGCCTAGCGATCTTGTAATTGTTCGGTCACGAGAGGACCTTCAACGCGCGGTTAATGCTCGGCTCGATGGGGTGATGATTATCAGCAACGAGCGCGTTGAGACCTTTGCGGAGGTCGCTACGCTGTCGCACATAATAAGCGTTTCTGAAAAGTTCGATTATTTGTCTGACGGAGACATCATTGGATTCCATCCGGAATCGAAACGATTTAGGACCCTGTATCGACGAGCTTCCGGACACAATTCATTTCTTGTGACCGATCGCTGCAACCACTATTGCCTTATGTGTTCCCAGCCCCCCAAGGATATTGATGATCGATGGGTACTGGACGAGATAAAGGCCGCGTTGCCCCTTATCGACAAAAAGACAGTTTCGCTCGGCTTTACCGGCGGGGAACCACTATTAGATTGGCAAGAATTTATTGAGGTGCTCGCTATTTGCCGAGACGAGCTACCTAACACGGCTATCCATGTCCTGAGCAACGGACGCGCATTCGTCCGCGACGAGGTAGTCGCTGCTTGGGCCGGAGTTCGGCATCCAAACCTCACCGTTGGCATCCCGGTGTATGCAGCGATCGACCACATTCACGATCATGTTGTTCAAGCCCGCGGGGCGTTTGACGAAACTGTGCTGGGTATTTTGAAGTTGAAGGATAAGGGACAACGGGTAGAAATTCGTGTGGTGTTGCATGCGCTGACAGCTCCGAGAATTGTCGAAACGTGCAAATGGTTTGCCCGCAATCTACCGTTCGTCGATCACGTCGCTTTAATGGGGCTTGAGAACACTGGATTTGCTATCGCAAACGCGGACGAGCTGTGGATCGATCCAGTCGACTACCAGTCTGAACTGGCTAGCGCAGTGGACTTTCTCGTATCCGCAAGAATGAACATCTCAGTTTACAATTTGCAACGTTGCATTCTTGATAGATCGCTTTGGTCCTACGCCGCGCAGTCGATTTCTGATTGGAAAAATGGATACATAAAAGACTGCGAACGCTGCATCGAAAGGAATCGCTGCAGCGGTTTTTTTACGTCCGGCCGCCCACGCCGAAGCCGCGGGATTAGTCCTATAATTGCAGCCTAGATTGTTTCACGGATGCGTTTCGTTTTTAGCAGCGCGCATTCCCGCTGCAGCAGCATCGCGTTCACACATGTACGCGCCGTGCTTCGTGTTGCCGTAATACCGCGTATCGCTGAAATGATAAATTTTAGACGGCAAATTGGCCCACACAATGGTATCGGCGGGACAGCGGGCTTTCGCTTGCGCTACCGTTGAGAATTCATTCGCCCCGACAGGATTTGCCGAAACGGTGGGGGCGGGCGCGGCGGTTGGGGCGGACGCGGGAGCCGGTCTCGCCGGCGGTGCAGATGCCGTGGGCGCAGGAGCAGGAGGTGGTGGCGGGGCGGCAGTGGTTTGAGCCGGCGCAGCACCACCGCGGCATTGAGCTACGTAAGCCTTTTCCGTAACGCCATTAGCCTGATTGGCAGCTTTGTTTGCCAGCCATTCGTCCCGGCAGTCCCGTGTAGTCTTTTGATCTGTGGACTTAGGCGCGGTCGCAGGAGAAAGGGTGGGCGCTGGCTGTGCAGCCGGGACCGCCGTGGTTTGAGTAGGAGCACCGCCGCGGCATTGAACCACGTAAGCCTTTTCCGTGACGCCACTGGCCTGATTAGTAGCCTTGTTGGCGTTCCACTCTTCCCGGCAATCCTTTGCAGTCTTTTGACCTTCAGATTTCGGCGCGGCCGCAGGAGCAGGCTTCACAGCTGGGACCGCCGTGGTTTGAGCAGGAGCACCGCCGCCGCGGCATTGGGCCACGTAAGCCTTTTCCGTGACGCCATTGGCCTTGTTGGCCGCCTTGTTGGCTCTCCATTCCTCCTGGCATGTCTTTGCGGTCTTTTGCTGCGCTATAGCGTGCAAAGACAACGTCATAAGTCCAAATGCCATCGAGCATATGGCGACCGCGATTTGCCGTCTCATTTGAAATTCTTCCTTTAGAACCCGAAACAAATTTCAGCGCTGAGAGGTAAGACCCCAAAGCTTCGGTTGTATGCTAACAGTCGACGGCAACATTCGAAAGGCTTCACCAGGAACTATTTGGTTAGTCCGGACAGACCAACCCTTATTCAATCACCATCATTTTGTCCGACGCGCCGCTGAGCGAGACTCCCATGAAAACCGCAATATTCTATTTGATTACCATCGGTTTCATGATCGCTCTCATTGTCGCTGGGGACATACTTATCGGGCAATTCAATAATATCGACGAAATACGAAATACGGCGCGCCAGTTTCGAGAGGAAGCAGCATTCCTACGTTTCCCAACAAAAAACATGGTGCCCGGGCTCAATCACGTTTATGTCGACTCAGACGTGCCTAAAGACGCCGAATCCCAAGGCTCGAAAAGGCCCCGGAAACTTCGAACTGATCGCAACGGTATTGTGGTTGGAGAAGCCGCGCCTGCCCTGAACGCCAAGAAAATTATCTTTCTTGGGGGCTCAACAACAGAGTGCAATGAAGTACCAGAGCCATTTCGTTTCCCGGCAATGGTCGAGAGTCTCTTGCGTGGAAGTGGATTGAATATTGCAACATTGAACGCCGGAGTTCGTGGTCATACAACACAAGATAGCATCAATTCGCTTCTGAATCGCCCTGGTTTTCGCGATGCTGATGTAGACGTGATTGTATTGATGCATAACATCAACGACCGCCTACGGCTGGGTGTACGAGGAAATTACGATGCCTCGTTGGGTACCGATGGTCCGACCAGCGGAAGAGCAGTTGTGAATTCAGCCCAAGCACTCATGACTTCAGTCTGGGATTACATTAGTTATCGCAGCAACAGCCTATTCTTAATCCGATACTGGAGCGATGAAAATGCGGCATGGCTTGATAAGCCGCAAAATCCCGCAATTACGAAAAACTCAATCAACCTCTTCGAAGAAGCTGCTCTCAAAAATCGTCCGAAGTTTGAAGAGAACTTGCGTATTTTTGTATTGTTGGTGCGCGCTATGGGCAAACGTCCAGTCTTGATGACACAAGGTCTCGGGCAGTATTCGGCCGTTCAGGAAAAATTTAATGACTCCATTCGTAGTGTCGCGAGTCGCGAGCACGTTCTCCTCGTTGATTTGGATATGGAATTAGGCCGGGATCGAAGTTGGGCGTTCTTCTCGGACGAGATTCACTTAAATACTTCCGGATCGATTTTTGTGGGGCGGCGCATTGCAGCGGCGATTGCTCCAATGTTTGGAACTCCCTAGACCGGACCACGGCGGCGAACGCGCGGCCAGTTTTCTCAAGTCAGGTGGCCTACTTTGCTGGCCATCACTATACCCCCGCCGCTGCGCGGGGGGAGGGGAACGCGCAACATCATTCTCGCGACGCATCATCTGCGCCCGAGTCTTGCTCACCACACGCACGATCCCGAAAAGTGGTGTTCCGGTTTTCGGAAAAGATCGCGCGAAAAGGTCAACGAAGATTCTTTGCTTCCCCCCGCATGATCCCGAAAAGTGGTGTTCCGGTTTTCGGATCAAGATCATGCGCAAAGAAGACGGGAAGCGGAGCGCCGAGAGGCGCATTGTTCAAGCAATGTCCGCACCGCAGACAAGTCTACGCAGTCTGCGTAACCTGTCTGCTTGCGCGGCGCGCGTCTCCCACTTTGAGAGATGCGCCGCCTTTCGGCGCTCACGCTTGCGGCACTCGCCACCGGCTATCACACCGATGGCTCAGCTCCAGAACCGGGTTTCCCGCGGCGTTGGCTGACAGGTGTTTTGCCCGCTTCGCCATAAGATGCCGCGGTTAAGCACGCTCCGTGCAGACCGGTCCTAATGCCGGTCGACCGGGGACCCGAAAGCCGCCCGAGTTCGGTGTTGCGACACCGC
>Ga0307372_10005226_pt1 | contig 19620 bp, 17 predicted proteins | sample OX1MG_FD_202533 | JGI IMG/M metagenome (GOLD analysis project Ga0307372, IMG submission 202533) | Soil microbial communities from Risofladan, Vaasa, Finland - OX-1 | ecosystem: Environmental > Terrestrial > Soil > Coastal area > Acid sulfate soil | place: Finland: Risofladan, Vaasa | collected...
ACACTCGCATGGCCATCGTCACTTTCGGTTTGAGTCACCACACCGCACCGTTGTCGGTGCGCGAGCGGCTGGCTTTTACCAGCTCCGATCTGCCGGATGCGCTGACCCGGCTGCGCGCGCTGCCGGGTATCAGCGAAGCGGCCATCCTGTCGACCTGTAACCGTACCGAAATCACCGTCGTGGGCGCCCCGGAAGACGAGCCGCGCCTGCTGGAATGGTGGCGCCGCGAGCGCAATGCCGACGAGGTCAGTCTGCACAACAACACCTATCTGCACCGCGACCTGGCCAGTGTGCTGCACAGCTTGCGCGTTGCCAGCGGGCTGGATTCGATGGTGCTGGGCGAGTCGCAGATCCTGGCGCAGATGAAGCAAAGCTACGCGCAAGCGGTCGAAGCCGGTACGTTGGGGCCGATTCTCACGCGGCTGTACCAGCACAGTTTTGCCGCCGCCAAGCTGGTGCGCAGCGAGACCCGGATCGGCGACAATCCGGTTAGTGTGGCGTACGCGGCGGTGCAGTTGGCAAAACATATCTTTACCGACTTCCGCTCCCAGACCGCGTTGCTGATCGGTGCGGGCGAGACCTCCACGCTGCTGGCGCGGTATCTGCGCAAGCGCGACATCGGCCGGCTGATCGTCGCCAACCGCAGTCTCGAGAAAGCGCAGAAACTGGCGCTGGAGCTGGGCGGTTTCGCCATCGGCCTGAACGATCTCGCTGCCCATTTGACGGATGCCGATCTGGTGATCTCCAGTACCGATAGCCGCGTCCACCTGTTGCAGCGCGCGTTGGTCAAGCGTGCGATCGATCAGCGCCGGCGCCGCAAGCCGCTGTTGATGATCGATCTGGCCGTGCCACGCGACATCGACCCCGCGGTCGGTAGTCTTGAAGACATCTATCTGTACGATCTCGACGATTTGCATGCGGTGATTTCCGACAATCTCAAGGCGCGCGAGACCGCCGCTGCCCAGGCCGAGGCTCTGATCGAAAGCAGCGGGCACGATTTCATGCGCTGGCTGGACAGCCGCGATGCCGCCGGTGCCATCCAGCAGTTGCGCGCGCGCGCGCGCGATCACCGGGATGAGGTTCTCGACAAGGCGCGGCGGCGGCTGGCAGCGGGCGCGCCTGCCGAGGAAGTGCTTGGCTACCTCGCCGACACGCTGTCCAACCGGCTCATGCACGCACCCTCGCAGGCGCTGCGCGGTGCCGATGTGGTCGAGCAGTCCTTGTTGCTGAGCGCGCTGCGCAAGCTGTTCGATCTGCCCGAAGAAAATCAGCAGTGACGCGCTGCGTGCGCAAATTCTGCGTGGCGTCGCTGGCGCTGCGGGGCACGGATCGATGAAGGAGTCCCTGTTGGCCAAGCTCAGCCGGATGGTGGAACGCCGTACCGAGGTCGCGCGTGAACTGTCGGCTCCGGCGGCGGCCGGCGATGTCGAGCGTTTCCGGCGGCTGTCGCAGGAATATGCACAGCTCGGTCCATTGACCGAAGTCTTTGCCGCTTACCGGGTGGTCTGCCGGGAGATCGCCGATCTCGAACAGATGCGCGACGAGAAAGATCGTGAGCTGCAGTCGCTGGCCGAAGACGATCTGCCGGCCGCACGGGCGCGCCGCGACGCACTGGAGGCCGACCTGCAGACCTGGCTGGTGCCGACCGATCCACTGGACGCCGCCAATGTATTTCTGGAAATCCGTGCGGGGACCGGTGGCGACGAGGCCGCGCTGTTCGCCGGCGACCTGTTCCGCATGTACAGCCACTACGCCGAGGCGCAGCACTGGCAGATCGAGCTGCTGTCGCACAACGAGGGCGAGCACGGTGGTTACAAAGAAGTGATCTCGCGCATCGTCGGCCACGGGGCCTACTCGCGACTGAAGTTCGAGTCCGGCGCGCACCGCGTGCAGCGCGTGCCGGCGACCGAGGCGCAGGGGCGCATCCACACCAGCGCGGCGACGGTGGCGGTGTTGCCGGAAGTGGAGGCAACGCAATCGGTGGAGATCAATCCGGCCGATCTGAAGATCGACACCTACCGTTCCTCTGGAGCCGGCGGCCAGCACGTCAACAAGACCGAATCCGCCATCCGCATCACTCATCTGCCCAGCGGTCTGGTGGTCGAATGCCAGGATGAGCGCAGCCAGCACAAGAACCGCGCACGGGCGATGAGTCTGCTGGCGTCCCGATTGCTGGACCTGGAACGCACGCGCGAACAGCAGTCGACCGCGGCGACGCGCAAGAAGCTGGTGGGCAGCGGCGATCGCTCGGAGCGTATCCGCACCTACAACTTTCCGCAGGGCCGCGTTACCGATCACCGTATCAACCTCACCTTGTATCAGCTCGAGCGCGTCATTACCGGCGATCTGGACCCGGTGATTCAGCCGCTGTTGGCGGAATATCAGGCCGACCAGCTGGCGCAGCTGGGCGAGGCGGCGTGAACCTGTTCGACGGCCCGCCCGCGGGCGCTGCGGGGCATTCATGAGTACGGTGATGGAACCGGTCATGGATGAGCGGATCGGCGTGGTGTTGCGTCGGGCTGCCGCGCGGCTGGCGGGGTGCAGCGACAGCGTTGCGCTGGATGTCGAGCTGCTGCTGGCAGCGGTACTGGACTGCAGCCGTGGACAACTGCTGATTCGTAGTGAGCACAGGCTCGAAGTCGGTTCGCGCCGACGTTTCGAGACGTTGCTGCACCGCCGTTGTGAGGGAGTGCCGGTGGCCTACCTGTTGGAGCGGCGCGAGTTCTGGTCGCTGGAGTTGCGGGTGACGCCGGACGTGCTCATTCCCCGACCCGAGTCCGAGCTGCTGGTGGAGCACGCCTTGCGGGTGCTGCATGTCGCAACCGCACCGCGCGTGCTCGAGCTTGGCACCGGCAGCGGTGCCATCGCGCTGGCGCTGGCGCAGGAGCGCCCGGATGCGCAGCTCACCGCCACCGACCGCAGCGCGGCGGCGTTGCAGGTGGCGCGCGGCAACGCCGAACGGCTAGGTCTACAACGCGTGTGTTTTATCGACAGCAACTGGTTCTCGGCGCTGCCCGCGCAGCGCTACGATCTGATCCTGTCCAATCCACCCTACGTTGCCGTCGGCGATCCTGCGCTGCAATCGGCCGTGGCCAGACACGAACCCGCCATCGCGCTGTATGCGGAAGACGCGGGATTGGCCGATCTGTTTGCGATTATCGCGACGGCGCCGGCATGTCTGGCTGCCAATGGCACGCTGCTGCTGGAGCATGGGGCGGCGCAAGACGAGGCGGTGCGTGTGCGGCTGGGCCAGGCGGGATTCGTCGGCATCGAAACCTGGCCCGATCTGGCGGGGCATCCTCGCGTCAGCGGCGGACGGCTGGCGTGAGCGGCACTGACTACGCGCGCTACTCGCGGCAGGTGATCCTGCGCGAGGTCGGCGTTCACGGCCAGACGCTGTTGCGCGATTCCGCCGCACTGGTGATCGGCTGCGGCGGTCTCGGCTGCGCGGCCGCGCCGTATCTGGCCGGCGCCGGTCTGGGCCGGTTGATCCTGGTCGATGACGATGTGGTGGACCTCAGCAATCTGCAGCGACAGACGCTGTACCGGCAAGCCGATATCGGCCGACCCAAAGCCGATGTCGCGGCGACCGCCTTGCGCGCGCTCAATCCGCAGGTTTCCATCGACGCGCAGGTGACGCGCATCGATGCGCAGACGCTGCCGGCTTTGTTGGCGGATGTCGATGTGGTGCTCGATTGCAGCGACAATTTCACGATCCGCTATGCCCTCAACGCCGCCTGCGTCGCCGCACGCCGGCCGCTGGTGTCCGGCGCCGCGATCCGTTTTGAGGGCCAGTTGGCGGTGTTCGATTTGCGACGCGGCGGACCCTGCTATGTCTGCCTGTATCCGCAGAGCGACGGTGAAAACACCGAGACCTGCGAGGAAGCCGGCGTGCTCGGCCCGGTGGTGGGGGTAATCGGCGCGCAACAGGCGCTGGCCGCACTCAAATTGCTGCTCGGGCTGGGCGGCGAGGCCGGTGTTCTGCAGCTCTGGGATGCACTCGCGGGGCAGTGGCGGCGCCTGCAGATTCCGCGCGATCCGGGCTGCCCGGTCTGTGGAACCCCCGATGCCCGATGATTCGGACGACGCTGCGCCGATGCAGTTGCCGCGCCGTCTAGCCATCCGCCTGCTGCACGTCGCGCAGCGGGCCGGGGAGCGGCCGTTCGATGCCGTGGTGACCCGGCCTGCGCGTAGTGTTTTGCCGGATCAGATGGCGATGCTCGAAGCGGCCGGCGCAGAGCCGAATACCGCCGGCGCCGTGACCTGGGCGATTTATCTTTTCCGTCCCGGCCGCGCGGAGGCGCCGGCCCCGCAGGATTTCACGGCACTGCCGCAGACCCTGCGGTTAACCGCGTCGCTGGCCACCAAGGGTGTGCTGCAGTTGCACGCCTGGCGCTGCATCGACGGCGTGGTTCGGGAAGTGCCGCTGCGCATTGCCGATTGAACTCATCCCGTTCGCAAGGCCGTGTCATCGTTCTTCTTGGCCGTCGTTCCGGCGAACGACGGAACCCGCCGGCTAGGCCGGCAAGCCTGAAATCCGAATTCCAAGGTCGGGGCCGGGGCCAGCCGCTGTTTCAACAACCGTCGCTCGGTTTGCTGCAGGCAAGCCAGGACCCCGTTGGGGATGGGCATCAAAAGCCTCGGCTTCGCGCGACCTCAGCGTAAGCAGGATCAACTGCCAGCCGGGTACAGCCCGTAGACCTGCCGCAGGTAGGCGAGATAGGTCGGGTCTTCGCACAACGTCTTGCCCGGATCGTCGCTGATCTTGGCCACCGGTTGTCCGTTGCAGCGTGTCATCTTGATGACGATGTTCAGCGGTCGTGGGCCGACGTCGTTGCTCAGGAACGTGCCGATGCCGAAGCGCACCTTAGCTTGGTGGTGGAAGCGCTGGAACAGTTCGATGGCGCGGTCCAAGGTCAGCGCGTCGGAGAAGACCAATTGGCGGGTGGTGGGGGCCACGCGCAGACGCCGATAGTGGTCGAGCATGTGCTCGGCCCAGCGCACCGGGTCACCGGAGTCCTGACGCACACCGTCGAAAAGTTTGCAAAAATACAGGTCGAAATCGCGCAGGAAGGCCTCCAGCCCATAGTTGTCGGACAGCGCGATGCCGAGATCCCCGCGGTATTCGTTGGCCCAGGTCTGCAGGGCGAAGCGCTGCGCCAGCGCCAGCCGCGGCCCCAGCGCCTGTGCGGCTTGCAGCCACTCGTGCGCCATGGTGCCAATCGGGGTCAGTCCCAGCGCGCGCGCGTACATGACGTTGCTGGTACCGCGCAGGCATTGGGGCACTTCGCGCTTGAACGTGGTCAGTATCTCGTGCTGCCAGGCACGCGAGTAGCGCCGCCGCGTGCCGAACTCCGCCAGCGAGAATTCGGCGGCATCCGGCAACGTCTGCAGTTGTTTGATCTTGGCTGACAGCCGGTGCCGGCCTTCTTCGAGATCCGGTGCCGGTGCCAAAGCGCGGTGATAGAGCTCGGAGACGATGGCCAACAGCGGCACCTCAAATGGAATGGTGTGCAGCCATGGCCCCTTGATGTGGATCACAAGTTGCCCGTCGTGTTCGTCGATATCGACGAAGCGTTCCTGCAGGTGGAACAGGCGCAGGAACTCGACGAAGTCCTGTTTGATGTAGCGCAGGCCCGCGAGCCACTGCAATTCATCGTCCTGGAAACGCAGTGCGCAGAGTGCAGCCAGTTCCGCGCGCAAGGCGTCGGCCAACGGCCGCAGGTCCACGTCCGGCGTGCGGCATTGGAAGCGGTATTCGACGCGCGCGGCCGGATGCTGGTGCAGCACGGCCTGCATCATGCTGAACTTGTAGAGATCGGTGTCGAGCAGCGACTGGATGATCATTGCGGTCTGAATGCAAAAGGGGCTTTTGCGGCAACAAGACGCAACGGTATCAACATGCGCGGTCAGTGCTGCGGAGCCAGCGCGCGATCCAGCAGCCAGGCCAGTCGTACGCCGGCTTTCGATAGCTGCTGTGCAACGATGTTGTCGGCGTTGTCGATGTAGGCGCGGTCGAGATGCTCGACGCGGTGATGGTTGCTCGACGGCAGTTTGCCGTAGACCCCGGATTGGGCAATGCGGTACGACTCCCAGGCCCAGTCCTTCGGTGTGCCCAGCGCCCACTCGCGTTTCATCTGCGGCGTGATGTGGGAGACCAACTGTGCGGCGACGGTCTGCGGATCGCGCCCCAGATCACGTACGAACGTGCTGTCCCAGGCGTGATGCAGACGCTGCAGATGATTGCCGAGCCCGCTGACTTTTTCATTGTTGCCGCCGCGGTCGTGGTCGTCAGCGGCGTGCAGCGGCTGGTGCAGATCGCCAACCAGGTGCAGCAGGAATTTCAGCGCCAGCAGCCGTTCGTGCGCGGTGGTGCGCTGCGATGCCAGTTCGGCCTCGAACTGGTCGATCTTGTCGACCACGCAGTCGTGCCACGGTCCTTGCGATGCCGGTTCGCTGGCGGGCAGCGGTTGTTGATGCCAGCAGGCGTAACTGAAGTTGGGATGCCGCAGTTCGAGGTTGATAAAGTGCCACTGCGCGGTACGATGATAACCGCGGGCGTCGAGGTCGCCTCCCGAGTCGCGCCAGGTGTCGGCCCAGACCGACTCGCTGGCGATGTCGTGGGCGGTGAGATCGTCGGTGTCGGTCGCCAGCAGTGCGTTCACCGCCTTGCGCGCCGCCGGCGTTATCTCCTGCTGTGCGATCAGAGCGACGATCTCGTGACCTTCCACGCCCCAAGCCAGAGCGCCGGGACTGATCGTCAGAACTGCCGTTGCCAGCAACAGACTCAAACCGCGTTGCAGAGTCGTCATGGTCGCGAGCTTACGCCACCGCCAGCCCGTCTTGACGCAGCAAGGCTTCGATGGACGGTTTGCGGCCACGGAAGTCACGGAAAATATCCATCGCCTCGCGTGCGCCGCCTTCACCGAGTACGGTGTCGCGGAAGCGCTGACCGACTGCGGCTGCGAAGCCGGATTCGGTGAAGGCGGCAAACGCGTCGGCGGACAACACTTCAGCCCATTTGTAGCTGTAGTAACCGGCCGCGTAGCCACCGGCAAAGATGTGGCTGAAGCTGCATGGAAAGCGGTTCCAGGCCGGCGGCAGAAATACGCTGACTTGACGCCGAACCTGCTCCAGCACGCCATGGATGTCCGGATTTGCGCCGCCCGTGTGCAGGCGCAGGTCGAACAGTGCCAGTTCGACCTGTCGCAGTGTCGCCAGCCCAGCACCGAAACGGCGGTCGGCGCGCAGCTTTTCCAGCAGCGCGTCGGGAATGGCGGCGCCGGCCTGCCAGTGACGCGCGAACAGGTTAAGGGTGTCGCGCTCATAGGCCCAGTTCTCCATGAACTGGCTGGGCAGCTCGACGGCGTCCCACGGCACCCCGCGGATGCCGGCAACGGCGGCCTCGTCGACCCGCGTTAGCAGATGCTGCAGGCCGTGGCCGAATTCGTGGAACAGCGTCAGCACTTCGTCATGGGTCAGCAGGGCGGGTTGGGACTCTCCTCCTCCCGTTTCACGGGCGAGGGATGAGGGTCGGCCTTCGGCCGGTGAATTCAGGGGCGGAGCAAAGTTGCAGGTGAGATAGGCGGCCGGCAACTGCAGCCCGGATGGGGTATGACGGCGGCCGATACATTCGTCCATCCAGGCGCCGCCGCGTTTGTCGTCGCGGGCATAGGGATCGAGATAGAACCGGCCGATGTCGGCGCCGGTTCGATCACGCAGGGCGTAGGTGGTTACGTCCTTGTGCCAGGTGGGCATACCGTCGACAGCGGCAATGCTGATTCCGAACAATTTCTCGGTCAGCGCGAACAGACCGGCGATGACCTGCGGTGCCGGGAAGTAGGGTCGCAGCAGTTCGTCGGACAGGCCAAGCTTTTCCTCGCGCAGCTTCTCGGCGTAATACGGCGCATCCCAAGGAGCGAAATCGTCCAGACCGTCGCGCTTGCGGGCAGCAGTTTTCAGTTCTTCGAGTTCCTCGACCGCGCGGGGTTGAGCACGCTGCGCCAGATCGAGCAGGAATTGCTCGACCGCCGCCGCCGATTCCGCCATCTTGGTCTGCAGCGACAGTTCGGCGTAATCGGCGAAGCCCAGCAGTTTGGCTTCCTCGTCGCGCAGGGCGAGGATTTCCGCCATCAGCGGCGTGTTGTCGAAGTTGCCTGAGCTGGCACGGGTGGCGTAGGCGCGATACAGCTCTTGCCGCAGCGCGCGGTCATCGGCGTGGGCGACGACGGCGTGGTAGCCGGGATAATCCAGCGTCAGCAGGTAGCCGTCCAGATGCTTCACCCGCGCTTTTTCGGCTGCCAGCGCCAGGCCCTGTCCGGTCATGCCGCGCAGGGCATCGACGCCAGTGACGTGCTTGCCAAAGACCTGGGTGGCGTCCAGCAGGTTTTCTTCGAATTTGGCCTGCAGTTCCGACAGGCGTAGCGACAAGGTTTTGAAGCGCTGTTTCTGAGCGCCCGGCAGAGCAACGCCGGACAGCCTGAAATCGCGCAATTCGTCAGCGATGGCCTTGCGCCGCGCGGGCGAGAAATCGGCGTGGGCGGGGCTGGCGGCGAGTCGCTCGTAGGCGTGGAACAGGTCCTCGTTGAGTGAGACCTCGACACTGTATTCGGTGATGTTCGGCAGGCAGGCGTTGAAGGCGGCACGCCAGGCGGCGGTGGATATCACGCCGAACAGATGCGTCACCGGGCCCCAGGCGCGGTTCAGTCGTTCGCCCATAGCCTCCAGCGGTTCGATCAGGGTCTCCCAGGTCGGCGACTGCGCGGCCGGGCTGGCCAGCAGAGCCACCAGACCGGCGCGGTTGTCGGCGAGGATGGCGTCGATGGCCGGCTCGACGTGCTCAGGTGCGATCAGGTCGAAAGCAGGCAGCGCGTCCGGTACGGACGCTTGCAACAGAGGGTTGTTCATGGCCATAGCGAGTGGATGATGAAGCGTCAATGATGACGACATTTGCGCCGATCACAAGTGGTTGACTTGGGGTCGTCAGAGCGGTGCCAGCCGTATTGTCATTTTCAGAAGTCGCCTGCACCAAATGTCAGAAGTCGATTGCACTGCAGCAAAAGCCCCCGCTGACAGCATTCGGCCAAATTCCGGACACGGGTCCGTTCAACTGAACCGCCGCAGAGCGGACGGTCGCGAACGATGTCAATCGGTCGATGGTGATGGACTGGAATTGGATTCGTGGATCGGAACCACGACGTCTACGGATCTATTTTCTGTATCGCTGTGTCATAGTCGGATGCCCGGCGAGCCTAGGTGTTGCGTACGCCCGCCGCTGGCGAGATCCCGGTACCTATGCCTGGCTGACGCGTCAGATGAACCAAGTCACGCAGCTGTACTTCGTGCCACGCGTGACAGGTCGGCTACTGTGTGGGAAGCAAAAACCGGAAGGAAACAGCAGCAGTGAGCCGGCGCGCGGATTGTAGACTAACCCCTGCTGTGGCAGCGTCAGCTCGCCACCATCGAAGTCGTCGTTCAGGTAAAGGATCGCCGTGAGTTGGCGCTGGCCGTATACCGTCGAGCCGGGCAGCGTGTCCACGTGTTCACGGAATTCCTCGCCCGGCTGGTAGCGGAGCACTTGGTAGCCGAGGTCGCTGCACACCGCCAAGTGGCCTACGCCGGTAGCATAGGTGTGCGCCGCGGCGTGAAAAATATCGCGCACCTTCACCTCCCAACGCTCGAGCGCAGGATGCGCCTGCCCGGTGAGCGGCAGGAATTCGTTGCGCCGGCTCGCGCCGTAGCGCGCACCTTCACCGCCGATCACCGCCGCCGGGGCCCAGAGCGGTAGCGCCTCGACGGCTTTCACCAGGCGCGCGCTGTCCGCAAACGCATTGTCGGCCACGTAGATGAACGGTGCCATGAAGCTGCCGCGCGCGGCAGCCACGTCAGCGCACGCTTGCGCCAGCGGGTTGGCGAACAACGGCAGGTGGCAGTGCGGGCAGTGCAAGGTGCCGATCGCGCGCAGCAGCTCCTCGGTTGCCATCGTTCGCCCCTACGGTCCGCAGATCGGGCCAAGTTGTGGATATGAGACCACTACGGTAGCATTGAACTACATAGTCGGAGGAAGCTATCGATGGCAAGGCAATCCCATGTAAACTCCGGTCCCACGCGGCATTCCAACGTGCCTGGGCATGCCAACTTCTCCATGAAGCTGGCCGACACCACCAAACGTCTCACCGCCGACCAGTTGCGGTCTCTCGCCCCGCGCTTCCAAGGACTGCCAGCAGCACACGCCAACTCGGGCCCGACGAAACACTCTAACGTGCCCGGCCACGCCAACTTCACGCGCAACTTTGCCGACAAGAAAACGCTGCTGGCCGCCGGCACTGTGAAGGCGCTGCAGAAGGGGCTGGTCTCGGCCGGCACGGCGCACGCCAACTCGGGCCCGACGAAACACTCTAACGTGCCCGGCCACGCCAACTTCACCAAGACCCTCAGCGATCCGGTGGCGCGGCTCAGCACTGCGCGCGTGAAGTCGCTGTCGAGTCAGATCGCGGGCGCGGCCCATGCGAATTCCGGTCCGACGAAACATTCCAATGTGCCCGGCCACGCCAACTTCACGCGCAACTTTGCCGACAAGAAAACGCTGCTGGCCGCCGGCACTGTGAAGGCGCTGCAGAAGGGGTTGGTCTCGGCCGGCACGGCGCACGCCAACTCGGGCCCGACGAAACACTCTAACGTGCCCGGTCACGCCAACTTCACGCGCAACTTTGCCGACAAGAAAACGCTGCTGGCCGCCGGCACTGTGAAGGCGCTGCAGAAGGGGTTGGTCTCGGCCGGCACGGCGCACGCCAACTCGGGCCCGACGAAACACTCTAACGTGCCCGGTCACGCCAACTTCACGCGCAACTTTGCCGACAAGAAAACGCTGTTGGCCGCCGGCACTGTGAAGGCGCTGCAGAAGGGGTTGGTCTCGGCCGGCACGGCGCACGCCAACTCGGGTCCGACGAAACACTCTAACGTGCCCGGCCACGCCAACTTCACCAAGACCTTCAGGAACCCACGCACGCTCCTCGACGCCAAGCAGCTTAAGGTGTTGAAGGATCGCCTATCCTGACCCGCCTCGGTTAATGGGCTGCCACCCCTAATGGCGCCCATCGCGCTCGCTCTGGCCGTACGGCCGCGCCACCGCGTACTGCTGATGCTCTTGGATGACCTGCTGCGCCAGCTACGCGCGGACCCCACTCTGCGCCGCCGTCTCAGAGGCGATGCGCCAGCGGTGTTCGCCGAACACGGCTTCGTCGCCGACGCAGTACCCGCCACATTGGCACCCGCCCGCAATGCAGATGTGCTGCTTACTCATGGCCAGCTCTTCGGCTTGACGCCGGCCGCGCCGCTGGCCGAACCTGGGCTCGAACTTCGCCTGCTGACCTACGGACTGAAGCCCTTGGTGCTGGTGCACGGGTACGACGACGAACTGCGCGCCACCCTGGGCTGGGCCGAAGCGCGTGGCTACACCGCGCTGCTGTCGGCGCATGAATGGGACCGCGGTGTAGACGATGGCAAGGGCGGCTACAGCAACCTGGCAACGAACCTGCGGCGCGCGCGAGGTAGCGCATCGGCGTGGCGCTCGCTGTTGGTCGGCGTCGACGAAGACGCAACTGCACTCGCGTGGATCGCGCTCACGCTGGGTTGGGACGAACTGCTGGGCCGCTTGCTCGGCTACCCGGAGTGCTGTACCAAGGCATTTTCGCATCGTTGGGCACAGGCCGTAGCCTCCCACCAGGGCGACCTGGTCGCCGCCTGCATCGACGATTCCGGCCCCGGCCCGCACGACTGGCGCGTCAATAGCCTCGGCCGTTATTTCGGTGCCGAGCTGATTCAGCACTTCCCTTGCCGTTTCGGCTGCGCCGCGTCGCGCCACCAGGCAGCCTTGGCCGAAGCCACGCTCGCCGCGTGGGAGCCCGAGGCGCACGCGCGCACGCGCGCCGTGCTCGACGCTCTGGTGGTATATGCGGAGGCCGACGGCGTCGCCGTACTGCCTGGTGCCGAGGTCGACATCGGCGATTCTATCTGGCGCGTCCGCTACGAGCCTGTCCGGTTGCTCGTGACCGAACCCGGCGGCGCACTGCACGCCGCGCTGCGCGGAGCGACCGAGCTCAACTCCCGCCCAGACACGCGCGAGATCGAAATCGGCGGCCGCACCATCGCCGGACGCTTGGTCGTCTTCACCGATCATTTCCCCGCCTGAACGACTGCCAGGATACCCACCATGCGCTACCTCACCTCCCCCGTTCTCGAAGCGCAAGAATCGCAGCAGATTCCGATCGAATTCAGCAAGGCGTACGCACCTGCCGGCGCGGTGACGCTGCTCGATAACCTGCCGGTCGACGCCACGGCGGCGCAACTCACCGAGGTGGACGGCCACACGCTGGCGATAGCCGCCGATACTGCATCTTGGGCGTTCCTCACTGCGCGTGAAGCGGCGTGGCTGGCCGCCGTGGCGCCGGGCACGCCGGTTGGCGACCTGCGCACGCGCTGGCTGGCCGATGCGATGGGGCCGCTGGACGACTTCGTTAGCCGGCTTTTTCGGCGCGGGCTCGTCACGCTGGCCGGCCAGGCGGCGGTGGACCCGACGATCTTCGCCGACTCGCCGAACATGCGCGAAGGCCACCTCGTCGAACTATTGCTCACGGAGAAGTGCAACCTCGCCTGCGGCTACTGCTTGGCCGGCGCCTCACAGCGCATGCCACACATGAGCGAAGACGTCGCGCACCGCACCATCGACCGCGCGTTCGCGATCGAACAGGATGAGGGCTTCACGTTCGAGTTCTCTGGCGGCGAGCCATTCCTGCGCTATGCGATGATGCGGCACTTGGTCGAGTACGTCCGCGCGCACCCTGCGCGGCGCGGGCGCGCGGCGCACGTCGCGCTGCAGACCAACGGCACTCTGCTCGACGAAGAACGCGTGCAGTGGCTGCGCGACGAGCACATCATTGTCGGCCTGTCACTAGACGGCAACCCGGCGTCACATAACCGCAGCCGGCCGCAGGTCAACGGCGGCGAGTCGTTCAGCAAGGTCATGCGCGGTATCGACCTGATGCAGCGCGCCGGCATCGGCTTCGGCGTGCTGTTGGTTCTCAACCAATCTAACATCAGCGACGCCGACGCGATGATCAACTTCCTAGTCGACAACGGCATCGAACACATCAAGCTCAACCCGGTGGCCTTCTTGGGCGCCGCCCGCGCCGGTTGGCACGACGTCGGCATCACGCAGGACGAGGCGGTCGACTACTTCCAGGCTTTCGTGTGCCGCCTCGTCGATCGAGACGAGCGCATCTTCGAGGGTAACCTGTTCGACATGGCGCGCCACCTCGTCAGCAAGCAGCGCCATAGCCGCTGCCTCCGCGGCTACTGCGGCGCCGGAGACACATTCAATGCCGTTGCTGCCGACGGCAGCATCTATCCCTGTGGCCGTGCGACGCAGAGCCCGGGCCTAAAGCTCGGCCACGTGCAGGACGGGACCGACGCGCTGAACGCGCCAGCCGCGGCAAGTGCGGTGATCCAGTGGATCCGCGAACGCCGCCCCGACACCTTGGACGACTGCCGCATTTGCCTGTACCGCGAGCTGTGTCAGGCCGGCTGCGCGGCGCAGGCGTTCGAGCGCTACGGCACCGTGCGCCACAAGACGCCGGAGTGTCATTTCAACAAGACGATCTATCCCTTCCTGATGCGCTGGCTGAGCTTCGACGACCATGCGATCACGTACTTCAATCAAGGACCTTACTTCGGCGACGGCTACCCGCTGGTCGTGCGCCAGCGCCAGTTCCTGTCCGACTGAATGGACACGCACCTGACCGCCGACTGCGACGGTGCCTGCCTGCCGGCGGCCGCTGGCCGCGGCATCGACCGCGTGCACGCGCGCACGATCGCTGCACTGCGCGAACCCGCACTCGGGCTGCTGGTGCACGCGTATGGCTTGGCCGATGGCCCGACGCAGCGTTTCATCACCGGGCTGCACGACACGCTGACGTCGCTGCCGATGCACGACTGGCAGGCTGCCTTCCACCCGAGCGTCGCGTTCTTCAACCTGCATCCGGCCGTAATCGAGCGCGACCCGCTGGCCGCTGCGCTGACGCTGGTGCGCTTCATCGTGGGCGCGCCGGGGCTGATGAGTGGCGGTTTCGTGATCCCAGAATCCGCGTTTGCGTCAGAAGGGCTGTACTTCCCGCACCTGAACGTGGTGGCCGCGCCAGGCTGTGGGCCATTGGCGGTGCAACCTGGCGTCGGTGCAGTGCGCTTCACGTGGACCGATGGCGCCTCCGCCGACCTGCCGGCAGGCCGCTTCGAGCTGGCGCGGCCCGATGCCGAAAGTCACCTGCTACCGCTGCCCGCAGTCGCGGGCTGGCCGCTGCTGAACTCTGTGCCCGAAGCGCACGACGCCGGCCTGCCGGTGCTGCCGGCGCCGGCCATATCCATCGGAGCCGAAGAGTTGGCGCTTGTCGACGACGCGCATGACCTGCTGCAAGCAGTCTGGCCTGAGGCAGCGGCGGCCACGCGGCGTTTCCTGCACTCGCTGATCGTGCAGCCGGCGCCAACCGACCACATGACGAGCATCACGCTCGACTTCTTGCAAGGCACCTTTATCGCATCGCTGCGCGATGCCGTGCAAGTGGCTGACGCGATGGTGCACGAAGGCAGTCACGCGCGATTGGCGCTGTTGCTGCGCCGCGATGGGTTGATCGTCGACGACGGCGTCGCACGCCACGCGTCGCCGTGGCGGGAGGACCCTCGGCCGCTCAAAGGGGTGATCAACGGCGTACATGCGTTTCTGAACGTCGCCACTTTTTACCGCCGGCTCGGCGAACGGCGTCCCGACCTGGCCAGTTTGGCGGCCGAACTGTACGAGGCGCAGCGCCAAAAGGTTCGCGAAGCCTGGGCGCTGTGTGCGGCGGTAGTCGAACCCACGCCGCTGGGGCACATTTTTCTCGATGAACTAGCGTTGGAGGTCGAACGCCTATGATCCCGTTCACCTCTCACTTAGATTCGGGGGCCCGCCAGGCCCTTGCCGACTCCGTCGCTGAGATCGGCTTTGCCTCCTTCGGACCTGACGCGCTGGCCGTGCCGCTGTTTCAAGCTCTGCGCGACGAGGCCGAAACACAGCGTGCGCAGGCTTGGGGGCGCGCCGAAGGCCTCACCGCGGCGCACAGCAACTGGCGCGCGAATCTCGGGCCCGTGGCACTGGACTTCCTGTCCGCGCCCGAGACGTTGGCGCTGCTGGCCCAAGTGGCCGGCGGCCCGCTCGTGCTCAGCCACGAGGCGAGCTGCTTCACCTACTACGACACCCCGGGCGACTTCCTCGCACCGCACGTCGATCGGCCGGACGCGTGCGCGTTCACGCTCATCGTTTACCTGGCGGCGTGCTGGCCGGCGTCCGCGGAGCCGGGGCCGGGGCTGGAATTGCGGATCTTCGCGCCAGACGATGACGGTGCCGAAGGTGCGCCGCGCATGGTGTTGAAGACGCGTGACAACGTGCTCGTAGTCGGCCGCGGCGCCGAGGTGCCGCACGGTCGACCGCCGCTGGCGCCCGGCGAGCAGGTGGTCGCGCTGACCGCCTGCTATGCGTTCGCACGTGACGCGGTGCGGGACGCCGCACGCGCTGCGATCTTGGTTGACGAAGGCTTCGCCGAGTATGCGCAGGGGGAGCTCGAGGAGGCGCGCGCGCGCTTCCGGGCCGCTCTCACGCACGAGGAGCGCTGCGCCGCCGCGTGGAGCGGCCTTGGTTTCGTGGAATGGACTGCGGGTGACTTTGTCGAGGCCCTCGCGATGTACCGTATCGCCGCCAGTTGCGACGGCAGCGATGCGTCCACCTGGTCGAACATCGGGCTGTGCCTGCGTGACTTGAAGTCTTTCAACCGCGCCGAAAACGCGTTTGAAGTTGCGCTGATGCTCGACCCCTTCTACGCCCCGGCGCTCAACGAATGGGGTAACGTGTTGCAGGACCTGCGTCGTGTGGACGAAGCGGTACCACTGTACCTGCAGGCGCTGGCCATCGATCCCACTCGCGCCGTGGTGCACCACAACTTGGGCGTCGTTTACGGTCGGCTTGGCGAGACGCAACTCGCAGTGCAGGCTTACGGCGCCGCGCTCGAACGCGACCCGACCTACACGCATTCGCTGGAAGAGTTGGGCCTGCTGTGCGCGGGCGGCGGACTGCTCGAGGAAGCTCGGCGCTACTTGGAAAGCGCGGGCACCGAGCGTGCATTGGTGATCTTGGCATCGTTATCTGGCGAAGATTGAGTCAGCCTTCCGCTTAGTACTACGCGGCGGCCGAGCGTGCGAGTGGACTCTACCTCGATAGCACGGACACATCCAAGAAAACTCTCGGGCCGTCGTGAATACAGACCATTTGCTCCGAAGCAGTCATCCCGAAAGCGAATTGTCGCGACCGACTGCAATGGATCGAATGCGGTCAGCGGGGAGCTTTTGCTGCAGTGCAGGCGACTTCTGAAAATGACCACTGCCGCGGGCGAGCTTTGGTACATCCACCAACAGGGCAGCGGCAGCGAGGAATCTGTGAGTACCTATTCCCTGACCGCCCTGCTGATCGTCGGCCCGCCGGCCAAGTCCTGCAAGATCGAGGTCTACGGCGTCAATTTTGACTTCAACAAATCCAACATCAAGCTCTCGGGCAGGCGTGCCGATGCGGTGAAGACCTGGCTGGTGGCGCACGACGTTGCGGCGTCACGGCTGACCAGTCACGGTTACGGTGATACGCGGCCGCCGGTGCCCAACAACTCGGATGTCAACCGTGCCAGAAACCGCAGGGTGGAGATCGAGAAAAAGAACTGCACGTAGACGCGTGCGGGAGTCCTGCGCTTGACGAATTCGCTGCAGAGCTTGATTCTTCAGCCATAAGGACAGCGGTGGCGGTAGGGTACGCGCGGGCTGAACGCAGCGTTTAGTCACGACGCATTCCGTTGGGGGCGTTGCAGCCTTGCGGGCTGCGCGCAGGCATCGAGTTATCCGAGTACGATCCATGCGCTTCGTCTTGCTGCTGATCCCGTTTGTGGCCACGCTGTGCACGCCGATCTATAATCGCGTGCATCCTAGCTTGGCGGGCATCCCGTTTTTTTACTGGTATCTGCTGGCCTGGGTGGTGATTACTTCGGTGTTGACCTGGATCGTCGAGCGGATGCGGCGATGAGTACGGTGGCCATCGCGGTCTTCGCATTTTTCTTCCTGCTGGTGACGGTGCTGGGGTTTGTCGCCTCGCGCTGGCGGGCGGGTGATCTGTCGTCGCTGGATGAATGGGGGTTGGGCGGCCGGCGCTTCGGTCCTTTTGTGACCTGGTTCCTACTCGGCGGCGATCTTTACACGGCCTACACGGTGATCGCGGTGCCGGCGTTGGTCTACGGCAAGGGTGCATTCGGCTTCTTCGCGTTACCATACACCATCGTCGTCTTTCCAATCGTCTACGCGACCATGCCGCGGCTGTGGAATGTTTGCCGCAAGCACGGTTACATCACGCTGGCGGATTTCGCCCACGGCCGGCACGACAGTCACTGGCTGGGCCTAGTCGTCGCCTTCACCGGTGTGCTGGCGACACTCCCATACATCGCGCTGCAACTGGTGGGCCTGCAGGCAGTGTTTGGTTCGCTGGGTTTTGACGTCCTGCCCAACGGCAGCGAGATTGCGCTGATCGTGGCCTTCGTGATCCTGGCGCTGTACACCTATTCCAGCGGCCTGCGCGCGCCGGCACTGATCGCCTTTGTCAAGGACGCGATGATCTACGTGTTCGTCGGTGCCGCAATCGTGGTTATTCCCTTGCATCTCGGCGGTTACGCCTCGGTATTCCACGCTGCGGAACGACACTTCAGCAGTACGGTCGGCAGCGGGATTCTGCTGGCGCCGGGCCAGCAGATGGCTTTCGCCAGTCTGGCGCTGGGTTCGGCCATGGCGTTGTTCCTGTATCCGCACGCGGTCACCGGTGTGCTCAGCGCCAGCTCGCCGCAGAACCTGCGGCGCAATGCGATCTACCTGCCGGCCTACAGTTTTACCCTCGGTCTGATCGCGTTGCTGGGCTACATGGCAATCGCCGCGGGAGTAACGGTGGAGAACGCCAACGACGCGGTGCCGGCGCTGTTTCACCAGGTGTTTCCCGACTGGTTCTTCGGTTTTTGCATGGCAGCGATTGCGCTGGGCGCGCTGGTGCCGTCGGCGATCATGTCCATTGGCGCTGCCAACCTCATCACCCGCAACGTCTGGCGCCCGTATATCGCCCCCGACATGTCGGCTGCGCATGAGTCCACCGTGGCCAAGGTGACATCGTTGATGGTGAAGTTCGGTGCGCTGCTGTTCGTGCTATTCCTGCCGGTGCGCTACGCGCTAGACCTGCAGTTGCTGGGCGGCATCTGGATGCTGCAGATCTTCCCGGCCATCATCCTGGGCCTGTTCACTCGCTGGTTTTCCGCGGCCGGGTTGCTGTGGGGTTGGCTGGTCGGGATGGTATTGGGCAGCTGGCTGGCGCTGTCCGGCGGCACCGTCTCACCGATCCATGCGGTGCCGGTGTTGGGCGCGGTCTACATCGGCCTGACGGCGCTGGCGGTCAACCTCGCCGTAGCTGTATTGGTGACCTTGCTCAGCAGCGGCGATCGTTCCAGCATCGTGGCTGAAGCCGATTTTGTCGATTCCGTATGACTCCCGGTACCGGCCAATTCCGCATCAGTGTCAGGATGCCGGCGCAGCGGGTGCGCCAGTTGTCATGTCCCTCTCAGGTAGGCCCGGAAACTGTGGCGGCGTATCGTTCCCGTCGCTGCTCAGCAGATTGTCGACCTCGACCAGATCGGCCTGGGTGAGGTGCCCTGCAAGCTGCTTGAGGGTCAGCACGCTGTTGATATAGTCGTAGCGCGACTGATAGTAGTTCTTGAGCGCGTTATAGAGGTTCTGCTGGGCGGTGAGCACGTCGATCTCGGTCTGGATACCGACGCGAAACCCGATTTGGGTGGATTTCAGCGCAGTCTGCGACGATTTCACTGCCTGCTTGAACGCCCTGATGCTGGCGATGCCCGAGGTCACCCCTTCATAGGCGTTGCGTACCTGCTGCTCGGTGGTACGCAGGGTCAGTTGATACTGCGAACGGTCCTGCTCAGCGGTGGCTTGCGCCTGCCGTACCTGTGAAAATACCCGCCCGCCCTGAAAGATCGGCACGTTGAGACTCAAGCCGATTGCGTAGTCGCGCTGGTTGGTGCCGAGCTGGCCACCGGAGTCGTTCTGACCGATTGACCCTTGCAGGGCCAGCGACGGGTAGAACTGTGAGCGTTGCACGTGAATGTCGCGCTGTGCCGTCAGCCACTGCAGATCGGCGTTGCGCAGGTCGAAGTTATCCTGTTTAGCGGCGCCGACCCAGTGATCCGGTGAGGCGGGCGTCGGCGCCGTCAGCGGGATGGTTTCCTGCAGCGGGTCCAGCTGCGGCGTGTAACGGCCGACAATGACGGCCAGAGCCTGGCGCTGATTGGCCAGCGCGCGGCGGTCGCCGATCAGGGTGGCGCGGCTGGTGTCGTAGCTGGACTGCGCCTGCTGCACATCGGTGATGGTCGACAGGCCGACCTTGAAACGCTGCTGAGCTTCGTCGAACTGGCCCTTGAAGGCGTCGCGCGCAGCGAGGTCGGCGCGCACCGT
>Ga0307372_10005227_pt1 | contig 19619 bp, 20 predicted proteins | sample OX1MG_FD_202533 | JGI IMG/M metagenome (GOLD analysis project Ga0307372, IMG submission 202533) | Soil microbial communities from Risofladan, Vaasa, Finland - OX-1 | ecosystem: Environmental > Terrestrial > Soil > Coastal area > Acid sulfate soil | place: Finland: Risofladan, Vaasa | collected...
GCAACGGCCGCTCCGCTCCACTCCCTGGAAGCCCGCCCCCAGCCACCCCTGGAAAGCAACCTGGAAACAGACCGGATGACAGATTCCCTGAGCTGTTACGCGGACACAGTCCCTGAGCCACTACAGGCCCAGGCGAACTGGTACGCCCAGAGGAGGTTCTGGAATTGGGCAAGGTCGCAAATGAGAAAGGCTGCCGGAACGGCCCAGAGCCCTCGGGCTGTGGAGGTCCTCGCCGCGAGCCGGACCAAGAGGACAGTCGCCACCATCCAGCAGACTGCGCCCAGGTACATGTCGAACTTGGAATTCACCCGAGTGGCACTGTCGCTGAGCGTCAGCACCAAGTTAGGGAAGATTGTCCGGTTGCCGTTGTGCTGGGCCCAAAGCATGGCGAGGGTGAGATGACCCTTGGCGAAAGCCAACACCAGTGGCAGGGTCCCGTTCCAGCTGTCCTCGTAGACCACATTGACCCCGAAGAGGTGGACGCAGAGAAAGAGCACCGCGACCGGCACGGCGGCCAGGGCCGACCCGGGGGTTAGCCAACTCCGCGGCTCGGCGGCTAGGACAACGTGGTCGGGACTGAGGCTGGTGGTAGACGGGGAGATGCGGCGGAGTTTAGGGGTACGCCGGGCCGATTCGGGGAGTTGTGGTCAAGTTCACCAACGCGCGCCGCGCCGATTCTCAATGGGGCCGATCGCGCCACCCACCGTCTTTGCCCTAGGGCCGAAGTGGACGGCGCTGATACATGCCGGGTTTGGAGCGAACCGGAGGTCGGCTGTCGCTCACCCACTTGGGCTTGCCGCTCCAGCGGACGCCGTCTGTGAAGTTCGGACTACACACCCCTCTGACGCGAACTCTCCACCTTCCCCAAGGCCAGCACCGCCATCACCAAGCCCTCGTGGGAGGGCGAGGCTGACTCGTAGGTGCGATGGTCGGGGCCCGGAGATTTGAATCGAAGGCGGCCAGTTCGGCCTCTAGGTCCTATGGAAAGGGCAGTCCGGTAGCAAATCAGTCGTGACTTGGCAAGGGGGAGATGGGCAGACGAGGAATTGACTGGGATCGGCGACTGGCGGAGCGGGAATCGTCTCCCTCCCGGCGATACCGGCTCCCCGGGCCCAGTTGGGACTGAGCTGCCTTAGTCTGCGACGATGCCAGACCGATTACATCCGCCCCGAAAAGCGATCAACGCTTACTTGGGCCGGTGATCCACCTAGCGCTCCGCCCGCTGCCGGTTTGGATGCGGTCGAGCCCCACGACGATAGTGGCTGCGAGCCTGGTGGCCCTAGCGCTGCTGATCTCCCGCCAGCCCAGCGCGATCGTGCACCCGCAATTGTTCGCCGAAGACGGCAAGGTCTGGTTTCACGCCGCTTACCAGTTCGGCCCCTTCCGGCCCCTGCTCTGGCCGTACCTCGGCTACCTGGAGACCTTCCAGCGGCTGGTTGCAGGAGCGGCTCTGCTGCTGCCTCTGACCCTCATGCCCGCCTTTTTCACCGGGGTCTCTCTGGTGGTCGAGGTGTTGCCGGTGGCGTTCTTGGCCTCCGACCGGCTTGCACCGCTACTCCCCCGCCGCCGCGTCCGATTGCTGATCGCACTGGGCTACTTGGTCGTACCCGCCGTTCAGATGAGCAGCGCCTATTTGACCCAAACCCAGTGGTATCTAGCGGTCCTGACGCTCCTGATCATAGTGGCTCCCAGATCGAACCAACCCTGGTGGCGAGCCTTCGACTTCGTGGTGGTGACCCTCTCAGGTCTGAGCGGACCGTATGCCGTGTTCTTGGCGCCAGCGGCCCTAGCCCTAGCTTGGATCCGCCGCACTTGGGGTCAGATCGCCCTCGCTGGGTTGGTACTGGCCCTGGGGCTAATCCAGTTGGGCGTTCTCATCTACAACCTGCCGCTTCAGCGCGCAGCGGAGCTAGCCCCTGTGCACGTCAGCTTGATGGTCGGTGCCGAATTGGTCGCGACCAGGATGATCCTGGTTCCAGTCTTGGGGACGCCGTTGGGCTTCTACGCAGCCCAACTAGGCGGCCCAATTCTGCTATTGGGCGTCCTCGCGATCGGACTCGCGATGCTGGCGATCGCGCTAGCGCACGGCTCCGTTGAGGAGCGACTGGCGATCACGGTCGGTCTGGTGACCCTCGGGGCCACCCTTCTGCTAGAGCGCCATTTCTGGCTGGCCATGCTGCACAGCAGTGGTCTCATGCGCTACTGGTTCTTCCCCACCATGACGTGGCTCGCGATCCTGGCCATAGTTGCGTTTCGGGCGCGGACCCACTGGGCCCGACCCTTGGCGGTGATTCTGCTCGGCCTCGCTTTCCTGGTCGGCGGACCCTCCACGTGGGAGTTCCCCGCGATCCCCAATCGACACTTCCAGGCCGCCGCCGTGGAGTTCCAACGTGCCCGTCCCGGACAGTCGGTGAGTTTTGAAGAGGACCCGCCCGGCTGGTCATTCGTTCTCACGAAACGCTGAACCTGCTGACGGTGTCCCGGGAGCGGCCGCTGGAAGGCGCCGCCTACCCGACCTGCGGTCGGAACCGCCCTGCGAAAAGGTGAGTCAGGGCGGGCGGATTGTGAGCCAGGCGGTGGTGGTAGCGATTGGGGTTCAGGAGACCGTCGAGCAGGCGGTCCTGAGAGCGGCGGTGGGGAATCGTCGGCTGGAGCCTGGTCGACCCGACAGGTAAAGATCATGGCGCGAGGCTCCGCAAGCAGGGCCGCTACCTTCCCGGCTGGGGAGATCGTCGATCTCCCCGCCCTGACAGAGGCTCAGCAGTTCGATCCGCAGCGACCACCCCTCCGCGTCGCAATCGAGACGGCGCGTCGATTCGAGGTCTTCCCCGTACCGGTAGGGACTGTCGCTTAGCCTGCAGTATCTCGCGTCGGCGCTCGAAGTCGTTCTGTCGGTGCATGGTTCGGCCCGCAGCCCGCCACTCTGGGGAGGTGCCGCCGACCAGTTGCCGACGGTCTCAAGCCAGTCGGGCGCTGAGACCGTCGGTCAGGACCCCCAGGAACTCCTCGGTGGTCAGCCAGGGCGCCTCAGGTCCGATCAACTGAGCTAAATCCTTGGTCATCCGGCCGGACTCCACCGTGCTGACGCAGACCTCCTCCAGGGTCCGGGCGAACTCGGTCACCCGGGGAGTTGAATCCAGCTCGCCCCGGTGCTCCAGTCCTCTGGTCCAGGCAAAGATCGAAGCGATCGGGTTTGTGGAAGTGGGCAGGCCCTGCTGGTGCTGGCGGTAGTGTCGAGTGACCGTCCCGTGGGCCGCCTCGGCCTCCATGGTGCGCCCATCCGGAGTGAGCAGGACGCTGGTCATCAGGCCTAGTGAGCCGAAGCCCTGGGCGATGGTGTCGGATTGAACGTCTCCGTCGTAGTTTTTGCAGGCCCAAACGTAGCCTCCCTCCCACTTGAGGGCGCCCGCCACCATGTCATCGATGAGGCGATGCTCATAGGTCAGCCCGGCGGCCGCGAAGTCGGCCTTGAATTCGGTGTCGAAGATCTCGGAGAAGAGATCCTTGAAGCGACCGTCGTAGGCCTTGAGGATGGTGTTCTTGGTCGACAGGTAGACGGGGTAGCCGCGCCGAAGTCCGTAGCGCAGGGCGGCCCTGGCGAAGTCCCTGATCGAGTCGTCCAAGTTGTACATCCCCATGGCCACTCCGCCGCCGGCAAAGTGAGCCACCTGAAACTCCATCGGCTCGCCGCCATCGTCCGGCGTATAGGTGATGGTGACGTTTCCAGGACCGGGGACCACAAAGTCGGTGGCCGCGTACTGGTCCCCGTAGGCGTGACGTCCGATGACGATCGGCTTGGTCCAGCCCGGGACCAGGCGCGGTATGTTCGACATCACGATGGGCTCGCGGAAGATCACCCCGCCCAGGATGTTGCGGATGGTCCCGTTGGGTGACCTCCACATCTTCTTCAGGCCGAACTCGGCGACGCGAGCTTCGTCGGGGGTGATGGTGGCGCACTTCACACCGACCCCGTGGCGGGCGATTGCCAGCGCCGCATTCACCGTCACTTGGTCGTCTGTGGCATTCCGATTGGCAATGCTGAGGTCGTAGTAGTCGAGGTGGACGTCCAGGTGGGGCAGGAGCAGCCGGTCTTTGATCAGCTGCCAGATGATCCGGGTCATCTCATCGCCGTCTAGTTCGACCACCGGGTTGGCGACCCTGATCTTGTCCATGGGGACCTCTCAGCAGAAATGCGCGCTGGCGCTAGCAGGACCCGGTCCTTGTGATTCAACCTGGCCTTGGGTCAGGAGTCATCCTGATCGGTAGGGCTAATGATGGGGCTAGGTTCCGCCGCGGTAGTGGCCCGGATCTGCTCCTCTGATCAGCGCCCCTACCCGTCAAGGTCAGCGTCCGCCGGGGAGCCAACCGGAATAGGTGGGTCGGTCTTGGCATCCCTAGGATATCGGCGACCCCCAAAGCCACGTCCGTTGGATGATCGCCAGAACACCGCTTGGTGATCGTCGACGACCAGCTGACCACGGCGAAATCCGGCTCCCGACGCGGCGGCCCGTCCCGGGATCCAAGCCTGCTGGAGTGGCCGGATGGATCGGCACATTCCACCGGTCGCAACTCGATGCCGCCGCCGACCTACACCAGGTCAATTAGCCCCCCGAGGAGCCCCTCCAAAGCCAGCCCCACGACCGCCTCAGCCCGGGCGCGGCAGACCCTGGTCCGCTTTCGGGCCTGGCTCCGGTAGCTCGACTCACACCTAGTGCCCGTGCGCCGAGCGGACGGGCCTTTTGACCGTTCCTCAAACTGTGACAAATGCGCCGCGGGGCCGAAGATCCCCGACTGCTGGGTCTGGCGCCCCTTCGGTCGTGGCGGCTCACTGCCAATCACGGCCCGGCGTGGCGGCCCACCCGGAGCGGTTGATGGTGCCGTTCAGGAAGTGGTCCAGGCTGATCTCCAGGGGGCGCGCCTAGAAAGCTGTCTCTGGCCCAGGCGGTGGTGAGCTGCTCTTGACCGCCCGCTCGAGATCGGGTCTCGGCCGAGGGATTTAGGGACCCAGCAGGTGACCACCATGAGAGAGCGCGGGCGCCACCTTACGCCGGGACGTGCCGCTCTTGCTCACCGACGTAAATCTGACGCGGCCGGCCAATCTTCTGCTCCGGGTCAAGCAAGCCCTCCTCCCACTGGACCAGCCATCCCGGGGTGCGGCCAATCGCGAAAAGCACAGGGAACATCTCCACCGGAATGCCCATGGCCAGATAGATGATGCCGGAGTAGAAGTCGACGTTGGGGTAGAGCTTGTGGCTTATAAAGTACTCGTCCTCTAGCGCGATCCGTTCTATCTCGAGAGCGATATCCAGCAGCGGGCCGGGGCCGGTCACCTCGAAGACCTCGTTGGCGATCTGCTTGATGAGCTGGGCACGGGGATCGAAGTTCTTGTACACGCGGTGCCCGAATCCCATCAGTCTGAACTCGCCTGCCTTGACCCGGCGGATGTAGTCGGGCACGTCCTTGGTGCTGCCAATGGTCTGCAGCATGCGCAGGACTTGTTCGTTAGCCCCACCGTGGAGCGGACCGTACAGCGCCGCGCAGGCGGCCGCCATCGCCGAGTATGGGTCGCCCTCGGAACTTCCCACTAGGCGCATGGTGCTGGTGGAACAATTCTGCTCATGGTCGGCGTGGAGCACCAGCAGCGTGTCGAGGGCGTGCTCCAACACCGGATTGGGCTGGTACTTCAGTTGGGTTGCCCGCCACATCATGTTGAGGAAGTTGCCCACATAGGAGAGGTCATCGTCGGGGTAGGCGTAATACAGGCCCATGGCGTGGCGGTAGGCGAACGCCGCGAGCGTCGGCATCTTGGCTATCAGGCGCACGATCTGGCGGTGTCGAATCACCGGCTCGCGGATCTGCTTGGCCTCAGGATAGAAGGTGGACAGAGCCGCCACTGTCGAGACCAGTATGCCCATGGGGTGAGCGTCGTGATGAAAGCCGTCAATGAAATTCTTGATGCTTTCGTGGATAAAGGTATGGTTGATGATCTCGGCGTTCCAGGCCTGCAACTGCCTCGCATTTGGCAAATCGCCGTTTTCGAGCAGGTACGCGACCTCCAAAAACGTCTTGGTCCCGGCCAGTTCTTGAATCGGGTAGCCACGGTATCGGAGGATGCCGCGTTCGCCGTCGATAAACGTGATGGCGCTTTTACAGCTGGCGGTATTCTCGTAGCCGGGGTCGTGAGACATCAGGCCGACGTCGTCGTCGGCCACCTTGATCTTCCGGAGGTCCAGTGCCCGGATCGAGCCATCCACGATCGGCAGTTCGTAGTTCTTTCCAGTACGGCTATCGGTGACGCGCAGGGAATCCGTGGTCACGCCAGTAGGCCCCCGTTCAGCCACTGCCGCTCTCCCAACTCACCAGGGTTGTCATCCACTTCCGCCTTAGCTGGCGCAAATCCTCGCTAGGCATAACCGCTGCCGCGGACGGATGCGCGATGGGTGACTTCCTCAGCCTGGGTCCTCCACTGCCGCAACCACCGCACCGGGGTCTGCTCGGTGGCCGCGCGGTCTGAGTTCGCCGAGCGCATCGCCTACCAACATTCTATCTGACTAGGACAGCTTTCGCTCGAGTGGTCGGCGAGCCCAGCTGCCGGCTCGCTCACTGTCGCACAGACCCTCTCTGGGGCGTCTCCGACCGCTGGCTCTCCACAACTAGGCCCGGCGCGGCCATCAACAGGAAGGTCGCCTGCAGGGAGGCAGCGGGGTCATCAACGGCCACCAGCAAGTCATCGGCCACAGCCACGGCGCCTTTCTCTGCGTCGTCTATGCGACCACCAAGCCGGGCCTGGCATACGGCAGAACTCCTCGAGCCGTCTCGTTCCCCGCGCCGCGCCCGAGCTGCGAGTCGCCGGCCGCCTCGGGGCGCACGCAAATGTCAACCGAAGATGAACCCACCACGATCTGAACCGCCCCCGAGGAGGCCGGTAAGAGTTGGTGAGCTGTTCACTGACATGGGCCAGCCGATTGCCAGGGCTATCTCTGGGTGCTGGTGTCATGGTCGAACAGGTGTCCGGCCGCGCAATAGCCAAGGCCAGGCCACCCTGTCCAAATCCGAATTCCGGCGGTGGCGCCCTCAGGGCGCCAGAACGGGCCCTCCTTATGGCAACCCGAGGTCGGGGGAAATACGGCGCCCGCCAGGGCCTGATGGACTGGCTCGGGGGACAACTGAGAGGCCCGGGCCTCTGGCTCCGACCTCTTAGCGCTTAGGCGGGTCCGCTCCATCGGCCACATGGGCAAGGGCACGGTGGCTGTCTTGGGGAACCGGGAATGAACCGGCGCCAATGGCACGGTCTGTCTCGGCCACCTGGGCGAGAGTCGTGGCCGCCAGAGCCTCCCGAACCGCGGTCGTGGCACGGCTCCAGGAGGGGTGCACGGCGCAGACGTCGGCCCACCGGCAGGGACCGCCCCTGAGCGTGCAACGCCGGGGCGCGAGGTTGCCCTCGCCGGCCTCCACCACCTCCAGCAAGGTGATCTCCGCCGGATCTCGAGTCAGCCGGTAGCCGCCGCTAGGCCCTGCTCGGGCGGTGACCAGGTCGGCACGGACCAGCCGACCAAAGATCTGGGGAGCATAGGTGGGCGGTAGCCCCATCTCAGCGGCGATCTCGCGCATCTTGCGGCTGGTCCCGTCTGGTCTCCAGGCGCCGGCGAGGCCGATGGCGGCGCGGACGGTGTAGTCGCCGCGCCGGGAGAGGGTCAGATCCAACTGAGGCTCCTTCCACTAAGTGAGCGACTATTGTTGCATCCGAGGCTAATGATTAGTAAGATGATAAACGTTCAACTGGTCTCTTAAGGATCTAGCCATGGGTGAGCCGGGATCGCACGCCACAGACGATGGGGCGGTCAGCACCTGGATGCTGGTGCTCGCGGGCGGGTTGCTGCTGCTGGCGGCCACCTTCATCGGAGTCGCCTACATGACCGGGATGCCCGGGTTCCGCACCACGCAGACGGCGGCGGCGGTAGCTGGTGGTTCGACCCCAGAGCACCTCTACTTGAGTATCGTGACCAACGAGGGCCTCGGCCCGGCATATATCCCCAGCAGTTTCTCGATCCCCGCCGGCACACCGGTCACCGTCACGGTGACCAACTTCGACAGCAACACTCCGCTGCCCCCGGCCTATGCCAACCACGTCCGGGTGTCCGGCACCGTTGGGAATGTGGTCCAAGTGCAACTGTTGAGCGCATCGCAGCCCATCCTGGGCGGCCGCAAGGTGAGCACCATCCACCAACTCTCCGCGGGCGATGTCTCCCACACCTTCACTATCCCCAGCCTCGGCATCAACGTGCCAATACAAGGGCGGTCCCGGACCACCTTCACCGTCCTCGTGAAGAATGCGGGTTCTTACAGATGGCAGTGCTTTGATCCTTGTGGAAGCGGCGACTCGGGCTTTGGTGGGGTGATGGCCGCACCGGGGTACATGGTCGGTACCCTGACTGTGACCGCTTGATGCCTCTCCCAGAGACCGAACTTCCACCGGGGGGTAGCCTCTCTGCCGAAGCTGAGCGGCCCGTTCCAGGCGGGACCATGGGAGGCCGCTTGATGGCGCGGGCCCTAGCCCAGGCGGGGGTCTCGGCTGTCTTCTCGTTGCCCGGAGGGCACATTCTGGGCCTCCTCGACGGCTGCAGAGAGACGGGCCTTCGGGTGCTCGACTTTAGGCACGAGGGAGCGGCCGCGCTGGCTGCCGAAGGCTGGGCGCTGGCAACCGGGCAGACCGGCTTCGCCGCAGTTACTGCTGGGCCCGGCTTCACCAACGCCCTCACCGCTCTGGTCGACGCCCAATTAGGCGGAGTTCCCTTGGTGTTGTTCGCCGGGCGGACGGCACTGTGGAACCAGGGCCGGGGAGCGGTGGCGGATTTCGACCAAGTCCGGATGGCCGCCTCGATCGCCAAACGAACGGTTTTGTGTGTGCGACCGGAGCGGATTGGGCAGCAGGTCGCGGACGCCTTTCAAACCGCCCGTGGAGGCCGGCCGGGGAGTGTGTACCTTGAGATTCCAGCGGACATGCTCAACGCGACGGTGCCACCCGGCGGGGAGACGCCCGCCGGCCTGCCGACCAGAGCCGTACCGCCGGCCATCAACCGGCGAGACCTGAGCGTATTGGTCTCCGCCCTTATGCGCAGCTCCAGGCCGTTGATCCTGGCCGGCAGCGGGGCGTTCTTCTCCGGAGCGGCCGCGGCGGTCAAGCACCTCGCCGAGGAGGCGCACCTTCCCGTGGTGACCACCAGCGCCGCGCGAGGGCTCATTCCCGACTCCCACCCCTGGTGCGTCGGCTCACTGGTCCACGCTGGCGCCGCACTGGTCAGCGCCGACCTGGTCATCGTGCTGGGCAGTGGGTTCAACGCCAATCTGCTGTACGGAGCTCCTCCCTTGTTCGGCGACGACCAGTTCGTGGTCCAGGTGGACATCGCGGAGGAAGCTCTGGGTGGGAACCGAGTGCCACAGCTGGCGATCACCGGTGATGTGGCCGAGGTCGTCGACGGCATCCGCGCCGCTTGGGCCGCGGCTGGTACGTCAGTGGACAGGTCCGGCTGGCTGTCGAAGGTGCGCAACATCTGCTCCCTATCGCTGGAAGGATGGGACCGCCAGATCGCGGATCGGGACGGAGAGGCGATTCACCCGGGAGCACTGGCGAGAGAGGTGGCTGCAGAACTGCGCCGTCATGGGAACGCAGTCACGCTCGTGGCCGATGGTGGGGACACTCTGGCATGGGCTCTGGCCTACTTTCACGCTGAGGGCCCGGGACGGCTGCTGACCACCACCACCGCTCTCGGGACCCTCGGCGTGGGCCTCCCGTTCGCCATTGCGGCCCAGGCGGCCCGCCCTAACGATCTCGTCGTGCTACTCACCGGCGACGGCGCATTTGGCCTGACCGCGATGGAGCTGGACACCGCCGTGCGCCACGACTTGCCCATCGTGGTAGTGGTGGCCAACAACTCGTCGTGGGCGGATGTGGCCCACCACCAGGATGCTGTGTTTGGTACCGGTCACCGCATCGCCAGCCGGCTCGCCCCGGTCAGGTATGACCGGCTGGCCGAGTCCCTCGGCGGTCATGGAGAGCACGTGACCGAGCTTGCCGAGCTCCAACCGGCCCTGGAGCGCGCGATGGGCTGCGGAGTTCCTGCGGTGGTGAATGTGGAGACGGACCCCGAGGTGCTGTCCGATCTGTTGCGGATGATGGGCCAGCTCGGAGTCATGTGACAGGGCAACTCGCGCGGTGAGTAGGGGGATCAATTTGGGGGCAAGCAGTGCCGCGGCGAAGGTTCCTGCAGCCGTGCCGGCGGTCGTCCCGTGAGTGGGATTACGGCAATCGGCACCCCCCGACCGGGGGCCTTCAACTTTGAGACCCGCCCTCTGCTCGTCTTCTGGGAGACCACCCGGGCCTGCTTGCTTGCTTGCAAACACTGCCGGGCGTCGGCGCTGGCCGAACCGCTTCCCGGCCAGTTGAGCCCCGAGTCGGGGAAGGACTTGATCCGGCAGGTATCCGAGTTCGGGAAGCCCGCCCCGGTCTTGGTCCTCACCGGTGGGGACGTGCTCATGCGACGGGACGCGTACGAGCTGGCCACGTACGCCCTCTCCCTGGGCATCCCCACCTGCCTGTCCCCGTCGGTAACGCCGTTACTCACACAAACTGCGATAGTGCGCATGAAGAGGTTACGTGTTCGGGCTGTGTCCATCTCATTGGACGGTGGCGAGTCCCGCACGCACGAACAAGTCCGAGGTGTCGCCGGCCACTTTGAGGAGACCCTTCGAACCATCAGAGCCTTGGTCGCTGCGGACCTGCGCGTCCAGGTGAACACCACAGTGATGCGCAGCACGGTCGAGGAGCTCGCCGATGTGGCGGCGATTGTAAGCGCGTTGGGCGCGCAGATATGGGAGGTATTCTTCCTCATCGGGGTAGGCCGGGGAGCCCAGCTGAGGGAGCTCGACGCCCCGACCAACGAAGAGGTCTGCCACTTTCTGTTCGATGCCTCAAGGTATGGCTTTGTCGTGCGCACGGTGGAGGCGCCCTTCTTTCGGCGCGTGTCGCGCTGGCGGCGAGCCCGCGAGGAGAGGCTGGGCCGACCGGAGTCACTCGAGGAGGTACGGGACTGCTTCGGGTTGGGTGAGCTCTACGGGCGCTTGCGCCGTCGCCTGGAAGAGCTCATGGGCCCGGGCCGCGGCCATGCGGCCGCCCACAGTGTCTCCACCCGGGATGGCAAGGGGGTGATCTTCGTCGCCCATGACGGGCAGGTCCACCCGTCGGGATTTCTTCCCTTGCCGCTCGGGACTGCGCGGTCCCGCAACCTGTCCGGAACCTATCGCGACGACCCTCTGCTCCGGGCAATCCGATCCGCTCAGTTCACCGGGCGCTGTGGTGTCTGCGACTTCCGTGACATCTGTGGTGGCTCAAGGGCCCGAGCCTTTGCCGCCTCAGGCGACCCACTGGCCGAGGATCCGGGCTGCGCCTTCGATCCCCGCACCCTGCGGACCAGTGTCAGAACGGTTCACCGCTCCACCACAGAGTTCGAAGCAAACTCTGGCGAGTTCAATTGAGGCACCTCTACCCTCACCTGTAGAAGTCTGGGCTACTTGGTCCAAGGCTCGATGGACGGAGGTCCTGGTGGCGGGGAGCTCGGACTAAGCGCATTAGGTCTTCTCCGCACGTGCGACGCAGCGTGGCAATGGCAACCTGTGCTATCTGGTGTGGACTCTGGGCTCGGGTGCAACTTCGTCGTCCCATCTGCCTGGCTCAGGTGACATCTGGGAACTGACTTTAGGAGGCTCCCTCCAGGGTTCTGTACTCGTCGCCCTTCACGGTCGGGGCTCTCGAGTCTTAGAGCGGGGTGTGAATTACCACCCCGGAATTGGACACGGGAGTCACTTTGGCGGAGGGACGGGGAGTTGAACCCCGGGGAGCCTTGCGGCCTCAGCGGTTTCAAGTTCGAATTACAACATTCGCAACCGCCCGTCAACGTCCGTCGTGATCTCAAACTCTCCGATCTCCGTCCGCGAATGCCCAGTGAGTAGTTCTTGTGTCCGCCCGGGTTGCCGTCAGGGTTGCCGGCGAGCGCCCTCCGCAACTCCCTCGGCTCGGAGGGCCTAACGTGCCAGAGCCCGGCGAGGTGCAGGGGTGGCTTTCCGACATCTAGCGTGGCTAGTTATCAGCTCCGCAGTTGCTCGACCAAGAGACGGGCGATTCTGCCGATGCCAGCGTCGATCCGGCCCGGATCGACGCTTATGCTCACTTCGCGGCGAGTGAAGACGGCGACGGCGTACGCAGCCCCATCAGGGAAGGTAACCACACCCGCCTCGTTGCGGACGACCCCCAGGAGCGCGCCGCTCTTGGCTGCGACCGTGATCGGCGGACCGAACGCTGATGCGATCCGGTGCCTTGTGAGCTGCTGAGCCATGCGCTGCCGGACGGCGGCGCAGGCATTCGGCGGAGCGCCACTGTCAGTCCAGATCGACTGCAGCAACAACACCGTCTCCGCCGCGGTCGTGCGGGTCCCACGGGCGGGATCCATAGGAGAGCTGGCGGCGATGCCTCGCCTGATCTCGTCCTCTGATGGCGCCCCAGACATGTCCGGATCGTGAGTTGCCAAGGTCCGAAAGTCGGAGAATCCGAGGTCGCGGGCGATCTCATCCAGCATGGTTCGAATGTCGCTTGCGATGCGTGTGCGGACCATGCCGATCTTGAGGGTGGTGCGGTTGATCTCGTCGAGCCCGGCCACGGCGATGAGCTCGTCGGTCGCCACGTTGTCGCTCACGGTCAGCATCGCCACCACCAGGTCGCGCACCGACATCGAGACATCGTCACGCATCAGCGGGATCCCAACCGGGCCGTAGGTCCGATCATCGCTTCGCATCAGGCGGCGAGCACTGCCATCGAGAGAGCCCGCCGCAATCAGGCTCTCCACGGTCAAGGCGACCTGGACCTTCATTACCGAAGCCGGAGCTACGAGCTCATCCACACCGAAGCCCACACCATGTCCACCCGCCACAGGCGCGGCGTAGGCGGCTCCTTGCAGCCCGAGTTCTTGAAGAATCTCAACCCCATCCACGAGCAGAGTCTTGCACGCTCAAGCACACCTCCGCTACTCGGATCTGGGCCATTTGGGGGTTGGAGTCGAGATCAAAGTGGCGCTCTCGCGGGCTTAGCGAGCGACCCAGAGGAGCCGGATAACAGCCAACGCGACAGCCACGAGTTGCGCAAACGCCGAGCCACAGTTGGATTCAGCGAGGTCGCACCGAAGTGGTGGCGCAAGCGGGCGGTGTCCTGCGATCGCCAACCGATGGCGGCCAGACCATGGCGTCGGCGCCCGCGCAGCCATCTCCCGCTCAGGCCATCAGACAGCGCTGAGGGGTCCCCGCAGCGGGTGGGATGATTTCCCCATGGTCCACGGTTCTACCTAACGATCCGGCTCGCTCCGTTCCATGATCTGACCGTCGATGGTCCCCAGACCTGGACTCTGCCGAGCCCCGTCGGTAACGTGGACCTTTTCGTCGACCACGAGAGTCCGGCCCACGTAACGGAGATAACGTTCCGCGGGACCGAGTTCGCTTCCTCGGAAGAGGCGCACACGGCAGGAAGGTGTTTGCAGGACTGGTTGCGCCTCGCGAGCGCTTTCGAGCGCACGGGGATCGACCTCGGGGAGGACGCACCTCAGTCACGGATCACTGACGCGGGCAGGGTTGCTCTAGGAGTTCCTAGCCAGGCCGTGCTCGTTCCCGACGTTCACGGCCTCGTGGGCTATGAATACCCGGCTGCGGGCAAGGGTGTGCGCTTTGCCATGCGTGCCCATGGGACGGTTAGCCTGCCTGGCTCCGCACTACACGAGTCACTGGTGCGCGCTGCTGGGGTTGGGGTCTTGACCGAGAGGCAGGCCCTCGTGTGCGAACTCGTGAACCTCGTCGATCATGAGCGCTCAGGTCGAGCCCGACTGCTTGCCCTGGTCACAGCCATGGAGGTGCTAGCCGAACGCTCTGAACGCGGTGGGACTCCGGGCGCGTTGGTCGCTCTTTTCGCCGAAGAGGCGCGAAAGGCGCAGAAGACTTCGTCCCCGGCCTCCGAATGCCCCTGGTAGTCGCCCCGCTGATCGTGGCCTGCGTGGGTGCGCTCAATCTCCGCTCGAGGGGATCGGTCGTCCGCATCAGCCGGCCGTCGGGCGCCCGGCCCCGAGGGATTTCCTTTGGGACGGGCGCCTAACTCAGACGAAGGACCGCCAGTAACCGTCCCGGCGACGAAGCCCTGGTGCTGTGACGCGAGTCCGGTCCGTAGAATCGGGCTCATGTCGATCCAGGTACGCCCCGCGACCCCGGATCGGTGGAGCGACCTCGTCAGGGTGTTCGGTCGGCGTGGTGAAGATCCATCGTGGTGCTGGTGTCGCCGCTTTCTTCGCTCGGCAACCTGCGAATCCGCGGCGTTCGAGCCGACGCCGGACAACCGCGACGCTTTGCGGCAGGAGATCACCCATGCCACCGTGCCGCCGGGGCTCCTCGCTTATATTCACGATCATCCTGTCGGATGGACGAGGGTGGGACCCCGCTCTGCGTTTCCCGGCGTGAGCGGCAACAAAGCTTTGGCAAAAGTTCTCTCGGAGGATCCCGGAGTTTGGTGGGTTACCTGCTTCGCCGTCGACAGCCGCCACCGGCGAACCGGCGTCGGGGCAACGTTACTCGAGCCTGCCGTCGCGTTCGCCCGTGAGCACGGGGCCACCGCTGTCGAGGGCCATCCGGTCGATGTAGCTGCCCTGAGCGCGGCTCGGGTGGGAGGATCCGCCATCTTTACTGGGACCATGGATATGTTCTCGGCCGCGGGGTTCACCGAAGTTGCACGCACACACCCCACTCGGCCAGTGATGAGGCTGGGCAGTTCAGCGGACCGCTGATCGGCAGGTACTTGATGCCGCCCCTGGCAGGGGCAGTCATCGCACGATCCACCGCCCCGTAAAATCGCTAATGCATCCTGCGCCTACGCCTTGCATCCCGAATCATTTCCTTAGGGACCGGTGCCTCAACCGGCCGGCTCGATCTCGCCAGCGCCTGGGTTGGGGGCACCCCCATTGCGGACCGCCCGTAGCGGCCCTGGCTCGGTGCTTGAGCCGAGCTGGCCTCGGCGCCTACGCGGCCGTCTTCACGCTGCGGTCGATCAGAGCGTTCACCAAGACGGCCGTGCGCTGTAAGGAGATGTCATGAGACGCGATTCGTTCTTCTACCGGCTCGCGTACCGCTTCGGCCGGCCCCGATGGGACATCGGTGAGCCGCGTCCCGGGTTGAAGGAATTTGCGGAAAAGCGTCCGCCCGGTCGTGTCCTCGACCTCGGATGCGGGACGGGCGCCGACGCCGTCTATCTCGCCAAAGAAGGCTGGGAGGCGGTGGGTGTGGACTTCGTCCCCGAGGCGATCGAGAAAGCCAAGGCCCGGGCTCTCGCCGCCGGCTCCACGGCGAGGTTCGTGGTGGGTGACGTCACCCACCTTCGCCAGGCAGGGGTCGAAGGCACCTTCGACCTCATCATGGACATCGGCTGCTACCACGCGATTCCGGACCGGCTTCGGGATGCGTACGTGACCGAAGTTGCTGCCGTTTCGCGGCCGGGTGCCGACGTGTACCTGGGCGGCATCTCCGACCCCTCGGCGACCTGGCACCTCCTGGGTGCGAAGGGCGTCAGCGCCGCCGACCTGCGCCAACGCTTTGGCGCTGATTTCGACCTGGTTGAAGAGCGCCCTGTTGGTCCCATCGGCCGAACATCACAATTCGTGCTGTATCACCTGGTCCGCAAGCAGGCAGTGACCGTCTGACGCGACGGTACGCAAACCCGCGCTGTGGGCCCCGTGGTACGTCCGCATGCCGAACTCGGTGACGACGCCCGGTTTGTTGAGAGAAAGCTGACGACACCGTCGGGAGCTGACCCTCGGCACGACCAAATTGATCTCAAAACGGCACTGTGCCAAACCTACAGGAGGGGGCACCGAAGCGGCTTGACCCACAGACTGACCCACACGCGCAGGTCAGCTCCGCGATGAGGAGGGAGTTTTTCATGCTCTGTCGGCCGAGCGGTTCGCGAGGGACTACGAGGCCCTCGGTGAGTAGGCGCAAGGCAGCGGATCGGTTCGACCAGCTGCTGAGTCAGCCGTTCGTATCCCTCCCACCAAATATCTGACGGTGGTGGCTCAAACTGCACCTCACCTCGCCCGACTTCGCGGTCGTTACAAAATCTTCAATCTGGGTAGGTTGATCTCGCAGGGCGATCCAGGAGCCTCCCAGGTGGCGGGTACCCCAAGGTCGTGGAGGCAGACGCTATGGGGTTCCCGGACGCCGTCAAGGACGCGGCGTACGAAAGATCGGGCGCTCAGTGCGAGTGCAGACGGCTGGCGCATCCAGTTCATCCAAGCGGACGCTGACCAACCGCCATTTCCCGCGAATCGGCTGAGTACCATCACGTCCAGTCCCTAGCTTCCGGTGGCTCGGACGGCCTCAGCAACTGCGAAGCCCTGTGCCCTTGTTGTCAGAGCATCACGCCTTCGCTTGCGTTCTAGGGTAGATCGTTCTGCAATTACGACCCAACGGTCATACAATCGAATGCCAGCCGGACGGCGCTGAGCTCCGGTGAGCCCTACTTTGGTCTCAGCACTAGTCAGGCAGCAGACTACCCAGGTGCCGGATTGCTAGTCTTCCGAATCAGGAGCAGCCTCGCGCTGGTCGCTCCCCCGGTCCACTCGGCAAGCACACAGCCCACCAGGATGTAGACAACGTCCCGCACGTCAGCGACGAGTAGCAATCCGGTGACCAGCAAGAGCACGGTGGAGAGCGTGTTTGGTCTAGGGTGATGCGTCGCACATCGGCGTCAGGAGATGGTTTACAAGACCTCACCTGATGCTTGAACGTGTCTCGGGTGATCCTTTCCCACTCCACACGTGCCCACGTAGGCGATCCGCGGAGGGCGGCCAGCTCTCCGTTTCCATCAATCACGCTGCCAGTTGAATGGTCACCTCTGGCGGCTGTTCAAGACTGTTGTGCACGGTGCAGTGTGCCGCCACCGCCAAAAGAGCTGCTCGACGGTCGTCGGGGACACCCTTGGGAATCTGGATGGAGAGTCGGATCTCGCCCACCCGGGCCGGATGCTCGCCCATTGTGAACTGGGCAGTCACGGACAGGCTGTCAGTTGGAAGATCGTGGCGGGAAAGGAATCGCCGACTGTAGAGGGCCACGCAGGAGGCGAGGCTGGCCACGAACATTTCGGTGGGCGTGGGGGCGGCGTCAGAGCCGCCGTCCCCTGTCGGCTGGTCGACGTGCAGCACGTGCTGGCGAATGGCGATCTCGAAGAGATCGCCTCCTTTGTGATCGACTCGAACGGTCCTCTCCATGACTGCCTTCGGCGTCGACGTGATGGCTAGTTTCGAGCGGCCGTGCGTCGGCGGCCAAAGAGGCGTCCCCAGCCCGTCGGGCGAGAGGTGAGCGACGGGCTCTGATCGCAATGGCATCGGTCGGAAGCCGGCACGTGACCCAGCACCTGTTCGACGTGGGCACCACAGCCCTTCCAGGTCGGGTGGCCACATCTGCGACAGTTCACTGCTCTACACATACCCCATAGGGTATCAGGTTAGAATGGAGACGGTGCCGTCGCGAGTCGATGGGACGAGCACGCCGAACCACGAGGAGCGAGCTGCCATGGAGATGCCGGAGGACGTCGTCGAGGATGTACGCCGCCGACTGCACCGTGTCGCCGGGCAGGTCGAGGCGATCGAGCGGATGATGGACGAGGGCCGCGAGTGTCGCGACGTGGTCACCCAGATCTCGGCGGCAACGAAGGCCCTGGAGCAGGTCGGCTTCAAGGTCGTGTCCGCCGGACTGACGTACTGCGTGCAGCATCCGGACGATGCAGCCGCCGAGGGTTATCCGCTGGAGGCCGTCCAGCGGATGTTCATGAAGCTTGCGTAGCGGTCGATGACGGACTCTCTCGGTCCGTCGCTCGCCGTCGAGCCCAGAGCACGACATCGGTGCCCGGCTCAGTGACGTCGCTCTTGCCGCAGCGCTGCTCCAGCCGGATCACATCCAATCCCGGGAGCTCTCGCAGGTCGTCTTCCGAGTAGAGACGCGCCGGGTCTTGCGGTCCGGCCACACCGAGCGACGAAACGTGATGGCCGACGACGAACAAGTGTCCGCCCGCACTCAGCGAGTGGGCGGCGGCGGCCAGCAGCTCAGCGCGCCCCGAAGGATCGGGGTGGACATAGGCGAGAACGACCAGGTCGAAGGTCTTCCCCGCGACCCGGGCATTGGCGAGATACGAGATGAGATCGTCTGCGACGGTCTTGATCGAGAGTCCCTCAGGTTCGGCAGCAGCGGACAACCGGTCCTGTGCCACCCGTGAGGCGTCGACCGCTACAACGTTCCATCCTCGTCGAGCCAGCACAGACTGTTGCGACCTTCGCCCGCACCGAGGTCGACCGCTGTGGCGGGAACAAGTGGGGAGGCCAGTTCGACCAGGCTCTCGTCGGGTTCGGCACGGAACACCCGGGGGGCCGAGGCGTAGCGCCGATCCCATTCCTCGGCGAGCGCGGAATGACGATCGTCAGGCGACATGGGAGGGAGAGTTTGACAGAAGGTCCACAGGCGGTCGCTCACGTGCGGCGGGTGATCGCAACCAGCGAAGCGATTCCTCGTCGCCGAGGAGTTCGAGGCGTCGCCACAGGACAGGATTGTCGCTCGACTGGCTCGTGTGGCAGGCGATCGCCTGACGCTGACAGGTGCGGTCCACCCTCACCACGACGTCGATTTCGTGGTCATCCCTGCCAACGAAGATGTCTCCGAACTCGGCGTTGAGGGCGTCGGCGACGTCACGGGGCAGACTCCAGGCGAGGACTGGGAGGGCAGGCGCACCGGCGAGGGCGGCTTCGGTGGCGCGGTGGTGGTCGGGGTGTCCGGTGATCCCTCCTTCGTCGAAGACGACGAGAAGGTCGGCACGGACCTCGTCGACCATGGCCGCGACCTCATCCGCCAGATCCTCCAAGGACTCCACCGCGAGTGATCCGTCCGGACGATCCAGCAGCTTGATCCGCCCGATACCGAGGGCGGTGGCAGCCCCGGCCAATTCGGCACTTCGGATCTCGGACAGCGGGCGATCTGACCCGCCAAGCGAGGATGCCTCGCCGTGAGTGAAGCAAAGCATGGCGACCTCGGCTCCGTCGGTGATGAAGTGGCGCAGCACGGCGCCGAGGCCGAAACTCTCATCGTCCGGGTGGGCGCAGACGGCCAGCACCGACGAGGCAGCGGGGAGAGAGCCTCCTGGTCTCGCGCCGCCCATTGTCAGCCGCCCAGTTGGTCGAGGGCTCGGCGGAGGGCCACGGCCGCCTCTTCGCCGAGGCTATGCGCCTCGTTCTCTTTCGTCGGGTCGCCGAGCCTGAGCAGGGCTCGCGGATCAGCGATGGACACGTGGGTACGGCCGTCCCCGACGTCCTCCAGGACGACGTTACAGGGCAGGACAAGCGCCAACGATGGGTCGAGGGCAAGGGCTCGATGGGCGAGCGATGGATTGCACGCACCGAGGATCTTGAGGGGTGGACGCCGCACCCCGAGCTTGGCCTGGAAGGTGGCGGCTACGTCGATCTCGGTCAGGACTCCGAATCCCTCTTCGACGAGCGCCC
>Ga0307372_10005228_pt1 | contig 19617 bp, 19 predicted proteins | sample OX1MG_FD_202533 | JGI IMG/M metagenome (GOLD analysis project Ga0307372, IMG submission 202533) | Soil microbial communities from Risofladan, Vaasa, Finland - OX-1 | ecosystem: Environmental > Terrestrial > Soil > Coastal area > Acid sulfate soil | place: Finland: Risofladan, Vaasa | collected...
TCGACATCGAGCCGGAGATCACCGCCCGCGTGTTGCGGCTGGGTTACAGGATCCACGAAGTGCCGATCCATTACTACGCCCGCAGTCGTGACGAGGGCAAGAAGCTCACCTGGGTGGACGGAGTGAGGGCCATGGGCGCTTTGGTAAAGATGCGACTGAGCTCAGACGCGAGGCTGTTCGGTTCCGCTGCGGCTGACGACTACCACCGCGTTCGGCGGGGTGAGCTTTCGAGCAATCATCCTTTGATAACCCGCTCGAATCGTGAGACGAGAAGCTAGCCCGACTCCGGCTAGATCACTTCGTCGCTTTCGCCCATAGGTTCACTCCAATCTCGAAGCTCCCGGAGATCACGTTGCCGGGGTCGAAGCCGGCCCCTTCGATTGTCGACCGGATTTCGCGCTGGGTGTAAGTGTCCTTGTGCTCCTCTATCTCGGCACGGCTCACTAATCCGACGCCCGCCATGAGCTTCAGCAGCCAATCGGTCCAGCTCGATGGTGTGGTCATGACGAAAGTGCCGCCCGGCCGCAATACCCTGTGGACCTCGCCCAACAGAAACTTTAGCTTGGCCGGTTCGATGTGCTCGAAGACGGCCAGCATCGTCACGACCGAAAAGAAATCCGTGGCGAACGGAAGTGAAACATCGCGCTGGACGTCGAATGGGATCAGCGCCACGCGCCCGTCGTCCAGCTCGAGTGTTGACTCGGCATCGAAGGCCTGGTCGATCCCCCACTTCTCCGCGAACTGCGTGGTGGCGAGGAAGTACGGATAGCTTCCACAACCGACGTCAAGCAGCCGACCCCTCCGTTGCTGCGTAGGAATCAGTTGGTTGGCTTTTTGAGCCCGCCTGCGCGCTAGGTATGCCTCGAGCGCTCCGTGTCCCCTGGTAGGCTGATCGGCTTTCAAGGCTCGGGTCATCGTAGTCGACACTTGCTGGCAGTCCGGCAGCGGACTCAGGGTGACCCGTGAGTGGGGCGGCGTCCGGATAGGCCCTAAGCCGTACATTGTTGGTCGCTGAGACCGGCTTAAGGAGAGGACCATGTCCACCCTCGCGCATGACCCCGAAGAGACCACGCAATGGGAGAAGACCCAACCCAGGACCATCAAACCTGAGCAATGGAAGAAGTTCGAGGGCTACGCCGCCGAGATCTTCCAGTCTTTCGGCATGGACCTCGACACGCCTGGTACGCGGTCCACGCCGACCCGTTTCCTGCGCGCTTTGTATGACGCCACCGCCGGCTACGAGGGCGACCCCAAGCTCCTGACCGCCTTCCCGACCGAGTGCCGCGGTGGTCCCGACTGCAGCATCAGCCAGGTGATCGAGGGCCCGATCGAGTTCTTCTCCCTCTGCGAGCACCACGCCCTGCCCTTCCATGGGCACGCCTACATCGGCTACATCGCCCACGAGGAGATCATCGGCATCTCCAAGCTGACCCGGCTGGTCCGCGTCTTCGCCCGACGCTTCACCGTGCAGGAGCGCATCGGGGTGGAAATCGCAGACGAGCTGGTGCGCGTGCTCGAGCCTCACGGCGTGGCGGTGCACCTCAATGCCATGCACCTGTGCACGCAGATGCGCGGCGTGCGCGAGGGGCACTCGCGCACCTTGACGTCATTCTGGCGCGGCAACTACGAGAGCGACCCGCAGCTCAGGACAGAGTTTCTCCAAGCGACTAACCAGACAACTCACTGATGGCGCTGGAGCCATTCGAGGTCCTGTTCGAAGACGGCCGCCTGGCGGCCTACGACCTGCCCATAGACCTCGCGCAGCTCTACGGGCGGCTCGGCTTTGGCGAGACGAGCCTCTACTCGAACTTCGTCTCGTCGATCGACGGTGTCGTCACCCTGGGCACGAACCCCTCGGCCGGCTCCGTGATCAGCGGCCGCAACCGGGCCGACCGGTTCTTCATGGGACTGCTGCGCGCCTGCGCGGACGCGGTGCTGCTCGGCGCCGGCACCCTGAGGGCCACCCCCGGCCACCACTGGACGCCGCAGCACATCTTTCCCGACCTCGCCCCGAGCTTCGCGGCGCTGCGCACCGCGCTGGGGCGCAAGCCCGACCCGCGACTGGTGCTCCTGACCTCGGGCGGCAGCATCGACACGCGGCATCCCGCAGTCGTCAGCGGCGCCACGATCATCACCACGGAATCGGGCGCACGCTCGCTGTCCGCGCTGCCCAACACGTGCGACGTGATCGAGGTGGGGAAGTCTGGCCCCGTCGACGTCGTGCGTGCGCTGGAGGAACTTCGATCACGAGGCGACCAGGTGATCCTCACCGAGGGCGGCCCCCACGTGATGGGCGAGCTGGTCAGGCACGGCCTGGTCGATGACGCCTTCTTAACCCTTTCCCCAGTGGTCGCGGGTCGCGACAAGGAGAACCGGCTCGGGATGGTGGCCGGCGTCGAGTTTCTGCCCGAAAAGGGCAAGTGGGGCCAATTGCTCAGCGCCCGCCGCCACGGCGACTTTCTCTTCCTTCGCTATGGCTTGCGGAGCAGCGAGAGGCCGTAACCGAAGGCGACCTGCCGGTAGCCCAGGGACTCGACATGAGCCACCTGGGCATCGAATACGGCGATGTTGTATCCGGCCCCTTCGAAATCGAGCACGACCCACTCGGCGTCCTGCACGCCCTCGAATGAGTAGTCGTAGATATACCGACGATCCGACAGGTGGCTCGGAAACCCGTTCTCGGCCGAGACCCTCGCATCCGGTGCGATCTGCGTCAGGTCCGGCAGGAAGGAGGCGTATCGCGCCTGGGTCTGGAACTGGCTGAAGTCGAACTTGCGAGAGAAGGGCAGGTCGCCGAACGCCCAGCTGAAGACCAGCGAGCTCGCGAGCACGGACATCGCAATGCCCAGCTGCAACCGCGCAGGCAGTTTCGCCAGCGCGATGATCGCCGTACCGATCACCAGCGGTATCAGCGGCGCGGAGTACTGCGAGGTGAACGAATATTGCGGCGCGTAGCTCGATAGCAGCAGGTAACCCAACGTCGGCAGCAGCACCAGAGCGGCCCACCCAGCGATGGCACTCAGGCCTAGCACCGGCCCGAAGATTGCGAGCAGGAAAAACGCCTTCTTGGGCTGGAGCAGCGCATGGGCGATGCGCATAGGGTTGGTGACCAGTGTGCGCAGGATCCCGGTAGGGCTCCCTCCCACGTCCGCGTAGCGGCCGCTGATGTAGGGGTATGAGCGCCCGCTGGCGAAATATGGGATGGCCACCTGGATCACCAGGACAAATGCCGCCAGGCTGCCCACGAGCACCCCCAATCCCAGCTTCCAATCGCGCTTGCCCAGCAGCACGTAGAGGCCAAAGCCGGCCCCGACCAGGGACAGCTCCTCTTTGATCAAGAAGGTTGCGAGCAGGAAGACCAGGAACCACAGCCGCCGCCCACGCTCCAGGAAGTACAGGGCGAACCCAAGCGGCGCCACCGCCAGCGCGACCTCGTGAAAGTCGAAAAGGTTGATGTAGGCCAGCGGGACGAAAAGAAAGTAGACCGCCACCCAGAGCAGCGCGTACCCGGCGGGCAGCTTGAGTCGGGCCAGCAGGTAAACCGGCCACGCTCCGAGGGCCAGCGCGGCTGTCTGCGCAAGCAGCAGCGTCTCCGGGTGCGGATATGCCCAGTAGAAAGGCATGAGCAGCCAGAAGATGGGTGAGAAGTGGTCGCCCAGCAGGGAGTGGGGGACGGGCAGCGCCTGGCTCATCGTCGACTCGAAAAGCCGTCCCTGCGACGTGTTCCAGAACACCTGGTTGAAAAGCCCGAGGTCGAAGCCGAGCGAGTGGTAAGACTCGTGCCGTAAGACCGCGAGGGTCGAGTAGACGCCCAGGTACAGCGCTCCCAGGGCGAGCGCCAGCCAACCCTGGCGAGAGAGCACGAACGACCGAACCGAGCTCAGTTGGTTACGCGCAGCTGTCCGAACCTATAAGCAGCGGCGCGGACGCTGCGACGGCGGGCTGCTGGGCGACCGCCACCACGGCGCCCGACTTCACGCCCGCGGGGATGTTCACCGTCCAGTGGTCGGTGAGTATCGAGACCAGGTAGCCGCTCGCCGGCGTTGACCCGTTCAGCCCCGGCAGGTCGGTCGTCTGACCGGTGCAGCGGTCGAAGAACTTGATCGTGTAGGCGACTGGAGTCGACTTCTGCAACGATCCGAAGAAGATCGCCACCTCCACGTGGCACGAGGTGAGGTCGCACGCCGTGCTCGACTCAGAGGTCCCCGAGAACGTGCACGGCGCAGCCGGGGTGCAGATCATCACCTTGGTGATCGGGGCGGTGCTGGCGGGCGCGTAGGTCGGAACCGCCAGTGGGGTCCCACCGGATGTCGGAGACGCGCTCGCCTTGGGCGAGGTTTTGGGGGAGGTCTTCGCACCTGGCGACGTGCTGGCGACGCCGCCTCCGCCCGAGCCTCGCAGGTGCGGCACGACGATGAACCCGATGATGCCCAGGACCAGGATCGCGACCACTGCGATGGCTACAGGAATCAGCCAGGGCGGCCGATCTGGAGGCAGCCAGCCGTCGATCGGTCGCCGTGGCGCCAAAGGCCGGTGGACCGGCGGGGGGGCAAGCGAGGACGCTGTGGCGGGCGGGGGCGCCGTCGACGTGGCGGGCGCGGACATTTCAGCTGCCGTCGCCGCAGCCGCAGCCGCAGCCACGGCCGCCGGTACGAAGGCGTCCGCGGGACCTGTTTTCGCAGCCTCGCCCGGGTTCCAGGCCGGCGCCTCGACCGGCGACCACGTAGGGGCGGCCGGCACCTTGGGCTCCGGGGCAGGCTCGGGGGTGGGAGCGGGCGCTGGGGGAACAGGAGCCGGTGCGGTGCTTTCCCACATCGGTCGTGCCGGCGACGGCTCGATCGGGGCCGACGCCGGAGGGAAGGTCTCGCGAACAGGGATGGTTGCCGGAGGGAAGGTCTCGCGAACCGGCGGCGCGGCAGCGGGAGGCTCGATCGGCGGGGCCGGAGCGGCCGGGGCGGGCGGAACGGCCGGGGCCGCCTCGTAGGGCGCCGGCGTCCTCGGAGGGGCTTCATCCCACGTGGGGACCGCCTGGGCGCTCGGCCGGGGCGCTGAAGGCGCCGGAGGCGGCGGAGCCGGGGCGGGGACCGGGATCGCCGGCAGCCCGCTGTACGTCTGCAGGGGCCGTTCGGGGGCGTCGTAGGACACAGGGGCGCGGATGGGCGTCTCGTCACGCAGGTTGGGCACGTACGGAGCGGGGGCGGCCGCCGGTGCCGGCGGCGCGGGTGCCGCGGCGGGCGACGGCGCCTGGGCCGCGGGCTGCTCTCCAGGCAGGAAGGGCGTGACGGCGGGCACCTCACGGCCGCCCGCGCGCGTCGCGAGCTCCGACTGGGCCGCCATCTGGCGGTCCGGCGCCAGCAGGGCGGACGCCATCTCTCGCAGCGAGCCCTGGGCGCGGTCCGCCGCCGGCCCCATGGCGCCGCTGGCCATGGACCGCATCGTCACCACGAGGCCCGGCGGGATGTTGGCGGGCGCCGGCGCTCCGGCGGGGTCGACCCCGAACGCCGCGCACACCGCCATGCCCGCGGACCGGATGTCAGCGCGCAGGTCGCTCTGGGCTGGCGCTCCGCGCACCGCCGCGGCAGGATGGCCGGCCAGGCGGACCTCGCCGTTGCCGGTGACGCGGACCGCGGCGGCGTTGAAGCCGCCCATTGCGATGCCCGCCTCGTGCAGCGCCGCCACGCCCGACAGCACGGCAGCGCCGAGCGCGGCTGCGGCAGGTGGGGTGAGCGGCCCGCGGTTCAACATCGTTCCCAGCGGCGTGCCCTCGTTGGGCTCGACCGCGACCCAGATGCCGGCCGGGTCGGTGCCCCAGGCCAGCACGGGCGACAGCGCCGGGTGCCGGTGCTCGTAAAGGCGCTGGATGCGCGGCACCGCGGCGGTGGCCTCGGCGGGCGGCACGGGAATCTCGTGCACGACCACGGCTTTGCCGTTCTTCAAGACGGCCTTCCAGCCCTGGCCCGCGCCAGGTCCGACGAGCTCGATCAGCTTAGGCTTCTGCTCGCTCTCGGCCATTACGGGTGCATGGTACCCTTGCGGCACATGGCATACGTCATCGTCCAGCCGTGCATCGACGTGAAGGATGCGTCCTGCGTCGAAGTCTGTCCAGTGGACTGCATCCACACCGACGACGCGGCGAACATGTACTACATCGACCCCGATGAATGCATCGACTGCGGCGCTTGCGTCGACCCGTGCCCGGTTGACGCCATCTTCCCCGAGGACGAGGTTCCGGAGCAGTGGCGCAACTTCATTCAGATCAACGCCGACTACTTCAAAAACCGGCAGTAGGGACTAGTTGCGGCATTCAGTAACCCTGATTCCAGGGGACGGCGTAGGACCAGAGATCTGCGACGCCACGGTGCGCGTGCTCGAAGCGACTGGAGTCGAGTTCGACTGGGACGTCCACCAGGCCGGCGAGGCGTCGATCGCCGAGTTCGGGACCCCGCTGCCGGACCACGTGCTGGAGTCGATCCGCAAGACCAAGGTCGCGCTCAAAGGGCCCATCACGACTCCGATCGGGAGCGGCTTCCGCAGCGTCAACGTAGCGATCCGACAGGCCCTGGACCTCTACGCGCTGGTTCGTCCGGTCAAGGCCTACAAGGGCGCCCGGAACCTGCGCGACGACCTCGACTTCGTGATCGTGCGCGAGAACACCGAGGACCTCTACGCGGGCCTCGAGTTCGAGCAGGGCAGCCCGGATGCGGTCCACCTGATCGAAGAGATGTCAGGCTTGCTCAAGCGGCAGATTCGCAAGGACAGCGGGCTTTCGATCAAGCCCATATCCATCACCGGGTCCAAGCGGATCGTCGAGTTCGCTTTCGATTACGCGCGCAAGAACAAGCGCCGCAAGGTCACCGCGGTGCACAAGGCGAACATCATGAAGCACACCGATGGGCTCTTTTTAGCCGTCGCTCGTCAGGTGGCTGAGCGCAATCCCGACATCGAGTTCGAAGACCGCATCGTCGACAACATGTGCATGCAGCTCGTGCTTCGTCCCAAGGAATACGACGTGCTCTGCTGCCTGAACCTGTACGGCGACATCATCTCCGACCTCGGCGCCGGCATGATCGGCGGCCTCGGCCTGGCGCCGGGGGCCAACATCGGCACCAACGGCGCCGTGTTCGAGGCCACCCACGGCAGCGCGCCCAAGTACACGGGCCAGAACAAGGTCAACCCCATGGCCGTGATGCTCTCGGGCGTGCTCATGCTGCGTCACCTGGAGGAGGTCGAGGCGGCCGACGCCATGGAGGGCGCCATCGCCCGGGTGATCGCGATCGGCAAGAACGTGACCTACGACCTCAAGGAAAAGCGCGGCGATCCCACCGCGGTCGGCACGAGCCAGGTCGCGGACGCCGTGGTGGAGCAGCTCAAAGCCGGCGGTTGAGAGGCGCCTCTGCGGAGGTCGTTCGGCTGCACAGGCTCTGGGATGAGCACACCCACCAACCGTTTCCCCCCACCACGTCCGACCCGCGCGTGCAGGAGGTCATGCTCTACGCGTCTTGGGTCGGGAGCATGGTCGAGGTCGCGCTGCGGCGGGGAGCGCTGGACCACAATCTTGCCCAGATGCTCAAGACCCGCAGGGCGGAGGGCAACCAGCGGTTGTTCCGGGCGGCCGGAGAGCTCGGCGATCCCATCCGCTCGTTCGTGGCGCGGCTGATCACGATCGAGGATTTGCTGGCAGAATTGCCCGTCAAGTGAGGGGCCTCAGCGCTGGTGCCCGCCCGCCCGGCATCGCTTTGGCGCTGCTCATGCTGATGGCCTGCAACAGCGGCAGCCCGCCCGCCATCAGCGCCATCGTCGCCTCCGCGGCGCGCACTCTGGTGGCGGCGCCCGACCTGAGCGACCAGCCCTCCTTCGCCGACCGCAGCGGGCGCCTGCCGGCGCTCACCCTCCAGAACCTGTTTCACCCCACCTACGTGGTGCCGCAGGATCCCAGCCAGGTCCGCACGCTCCTGGTGACCGGGGACATCATCCCCGCGCGCGGGGTCAACTACTTCGCCACCATCAAGCACGACTTCCTGTGGCCGTTTCGACCGACCGCCGCCTACACCAGGAACGCCGACATCACCTACGTCAATCTCGAGGCGCCGCTTTTCGCCGGCTGCCCGGTGAACCCCGCGGAAAGCTTCACTTTCTGCGGTGACCCTCGCTTCGCCGCCAGCCTCTCATACATGGGCGCCGACGTGGTGAACCTGGCCAACAACCACACCTCCAACTACGGCGCGCAGGGGATCACCCAAACCGAGCAGCTGCTCCAGCAGCAGGGCATCCTCACCTCGGGCCTGGGCCCAGTCGCCGTGATCAACGTCCGCGGCCTGAAGTTCGGGTTCATCGGATTCAACGGCGTCGGTCGGGCGATCGACAAGACCGCTCTCAAGGAGGGCATCGCGCGCGCCCGGCAGCTCGCCGACATCGTGGTGGTCCAGTTCCACTGGGGCAAGGAATACGAGCGCCAGCCGATGGCCGCTCCCAGCGTGCCGACCCCCGACGACCCGGTCGTGATCGGCCACGACGCCATCGACTGGGGCGCCGACATCGTGATCGGCAACCACCCGCACTGGTACCAGGGGGTCGAGATCTACCACGGCAAGCTGATCACCTACGCGCATGGCAACTTCGTGTTCGACCAGATGTGGTCGGAGGAGACCCGAGAGGGGGTGATCGGCACCTATACCTTCTATGGGACGAAGCTGGTCTCGGCGACCTGGAAGGCGGTCCGCAGCTACGACTACGGCCAGCCCGTGTTCATGAGCCCCACCGACAACGCGACCGCGCTGCAGACGATGGAGGCGGCGAGCGACCAGCTCGCGACCAGATTGGGCGAGCCGACCACGAGCCCGGTCCCCGCCATGCCGCCCTCGCCCCCATACGCGCCGGAGCACGCACCCGCATAGCGGTCCGCTAGACTGCTGGGCAACTTACCCAGGGGGTTTCCGCCGTCGCAGCTTACGTCCCAGAAACAGGAAGCTCATACACGCGTGGCCGGCAGCGCCGCCGGCGCGACCGCTTCGTGTTCTTTCTCGCCCTGGTCCTGGTCATGGCCGGAGCAGTCACCAGCGCCTTCGTGGCGGTCGGCCACCGCGCGCCGATCCCAGTCAAGCTCGCTCACGCCACTGCGCCTGCCGCCAAGCCGTATGACCACTTTGATTTTTCGAACTACTGGCTTTTGACCCACGGCCAGCCCGACCTGCCGATCCACGGGCAGGCCGCTTACCTCGTCGACCTCGACACGCGCCAGGTGCTGTGGGAGCGGGACCCGGAGACCCCCCGCGCGCCGGCGAGCCTGACCAAGCTCATCACCGCGATGGTCGCAGTCGACGACGCCGGCTCGCTCGACCGCATGGTGACCGTGCCGGTCGGGGCGACTCAGGTGATCCCGAGCCTGATGGGCCTTTCCGCCGGCGAGCAGTTGACGGTCAGGGAGCTGCTCGACGGCCTGTTCCTCGACTCGGGCAACGACGCGGCCGAGGCGCTGGCCGGCGGGATCGTGCCGCGCGACCGCTTCATCAGGCAGATGAACCAGAAGGCGAAGAGCATCGGGCTCACGCAGAGCCACTTCGTCAACCCCAGCGGGCTCGACGCCGATGGCCACGTGATGTCGCCCCACGACCTGGTCCACACGGCTGCGTACCTGGAGGAGTACTACCCCGAGCTGGCCGCCATCGCCGGGACCAAGGACATCGCGATCCCGGCCACCGCCACCCACAAGGCCTACTACCCGCACAACGTGAACCAGTTTCTGTTCAGCTACCCGGGCGCCACGGGCCTGAAGACCGGCCTCACGGACAACGCCGGGGGCTGTGAGCTCGGCACCGCGACCCGCAACGGCCGCCATCTGATCGTGATCGTGATGAACGCGACGCTCCATTCGACAGCCGACGCCACCCTGCTGCTCAACTACGGCTTCAGCATCGACCCCCAGCCCGCCTTCGGGCCCTTCTCCACGACCGCGCACTAGACTTCGGGAGTCGTGGCTCGACTCACCGGATTGACCGCGCTCGAGGTGCTGGATTCGAGGGGGAATCCGACCATCGCGGTGACCGCGCACACCGAGGGGGGCACGGGAAGGGCGATCGTCCCCTCCGGCGCCTCGACCGGCGTGCACGAGGCGGTCGAGCTGCGCGACGGCGATCCCAAGCGCTTCGGCGGCAAGGGGGTGACCAAGGCCGTGGCCAACGTCAACGGAGAGATCGCCAAGCGGCTGCGGGACTTCGACATCAGCGACCAGAAAGGATTGGACGCCGCGCTCATCGAGCTCGACGGCACGCCGAACAAGGGAAGGCTGGGGGCCAACGCCATCCTGGGGGTCTCGCTGGCAGCAGCGCACGCGTCCGCCCAGGTCGAGGGCCTACCGCTTTACCGCCATCTCGGTGGAGACGAGGCCTCACTCCTACCGCTGCCGATGGCGAACATCCTCAACGGCGGCGTGCATGCGGACACCTCGGTCGACCTCCAGGAGTTCATGGTCTGCCCCATCGGCGCGCCCAGTTTCGCCGAGGCGATGCGGGCTGTGGCCGAGGTGTACCACACGCTCAAAGGCGTGCTGAAGGCGCAGGGGTTTGCCACCGGGGTGGGCGACGAGGGGGGCTTTGCGCCGAGCCTGGCTTCCAACGAGGACGCGCTCAAGCTCATCGTCGAGGCGATCCAAAAGGCAGGCTACCGGCCCGGTCCCGACGTCGCGATCGCGCTCGACCCCGCGGCCAGCGAGTTCTACCGGGAGGGGAAGTACACCTTGAAGGGCGAGGGACGCTCCCTGGACGCCGCCGCGCTGGTCCAGCTCTACCAGGACTGGATCGGCCGCTACCCGATCATCTCGATCGAGGACGGCATGGCCGAGGACGACTGGGACGGGTGGCGCCTGCTGACCGACACCATCGGCGAGCGAGTGCAGCTGGTCGGCGACGACCTGTTCGTCACCAACGTCAAGCGTTTGCAGGAGGGGATCGAGCGCAAGGTGGCGAACTCGATCCTGATCAAGGTCAACCAGATCGGCACCCTGAGCGAGACGCTGGAGGCGATCGAGCTCGCCCGAAAGGCCGGCTACAGTGCGGTCATCTCCCACCGCTCGGGTGAGACCGAAGACACCACCATCGCCGACCTCGCGGTCGCGACCGGCGTCGGGATGATCAAGGCCGGCGCCCCGGCCCGCTCCGAACGCGTGGCCAAGTACAACCGGCTTTTTGCCATCGAAGCCGAGCTCGGTGGCTCGGCCGTCTATGCCGGCCGCTCCCGGCTGAGGTGAAAGCTTCGACCCGCGCCGTCCACTCGGGGCGTTCACTCGGCGCGCGTAGCCCTTTAGCACCTGACCTCAGCCCGGCCGCCGTCCACGTGTATCGGGACCTCGACGACTACGACGCCGTCGCCCGCGGGGAGCGCGGGGGTCACTACTACGGGCGAAACTCCAACAGCAACCGCGACATGCTCGAGCGCGCGGTCGCCGAGCTGGAGGGAGCAGAGGCAGGCGTGGCCACCGGGTCGGGCATGTCGGCCCTGCACACAGCGATCCTGGCCCTGGCGCCCCGACCCACCACCATCGTCGCCACCCGGGAGCTCTACGGCGGCACGGCCGCCCTGCTGCGACAGGACCTCGAGCCGGCCGGGTACAAAGTCCACTTCCTGGACTTCGGCGACCTGGATGCCGTGCGGCGCTCGATGGACGGCGCGGGCCTGGTGCTGGCCGAGACCATCACCAACCCGCTTTGCCACGTGCCCGACCTCCAAGCGATCGGGGCGATGGCGCGCCAGCAGCAGATCCCGTTCCTGGTCGACAACACCTTCGCCAGCCCGATCCTGTGCCGTCCGCTCGAGCTCGGCGCGACGGTGGTGATGCACAGCGCCACCAAGTACCTCGGCGGCCATTCGGACCTGGTGGCGGGAGTCATCGTCGGCAGCGCCGCCGTGATGCAAGCCGCGCGCCTGCGCTCGGTGCGCACCGGGACGCCGCTGGGGCCCTTCGAGGCGTGGCTGGCCCTGCGCGGCCTGCGCACCCTCGAGCTGCGGATGCGCCGTCACAGCGACAGCTCGCTTGCCCTGGCGCGGGCGATGCGGACGATGCCCGGCGTGGAGCGCGTTCATCATCCCCTGCTCGAGGGCTCGCCGTCGGGCGAGGTGGCGCGCAGGTTGCTGCCGCAGGGCGCGGGGGGGATGATGGCCTTCGACCTCGAAGGCGGCCGGGCGGCGGTGCAGCGCATGATGGACCGCTTCCAGCTGGTCACGTTTGCCGCCAGCCTCGGCGGGGTCGAGACGACGATCTCGTACCCGGAGATCACCTCGCACCGCTCGATGACGCCCCAGGAGCGTGAGGAGCTTGGCGTGGGGCCGGGCACCGTGCGCGTCTCGGTCGGCATCGAGGATGCGGACGACGTCATCGCAGACTTCGCGCAGGCCCTCGGCTGACAAGCCATGGCCGCCTACACGCTGCTGCAGCTGTTCGAGGTCGCACTGGCCAGCGCGATCTTGTTCTATGGAGTGCTGGCCAAGAGCCCCTCGGTCACGCTGCTGGGCGCGGGCTTTTTGATCGGGAAGGCGATCCTCAACATCCTCGCCCCGGAGGGCGGCAGCGTGTACCGCCGCTCCCTGATCGGATACGGCATCGCCGGGTTGTTCGTGCTGGCGGCGGTGCTGGCCGTCCACTTCGCCGGCTGAGCGCTGTTCCTATCCTTTCTTTAGAAGTGGCTCAAAAGCTCGTCACCCCGGGCATCACCAAGCTCGTCGGCCATACACCGCTCTTGCGGGTGAAGCTCTTCGAGCGCGACTTCCCCCACGTCGAGGTCTACGGCAAGGCCGAGTGGTTCAACCCGGGCGGCTCGGTCAAGGACCGGGCGGCGCTGTCGATGATCGAGGACGGCGAGCGGCGGGGCGCCCTGACGCACGACAAGACGATCATCGATTCCACCTCGGGCAACACCGGCATCGCTTATGCGCTGGTCGGCGCCGCCAAAGGCTATCGCGTCAAGCTCGTCATGCCCGGCAACGTGAGCGCGGAGCGCAAGGCGCTGGTCACCGCCTACGGGGCGGAGATCGTCTACAGCGACGCCGGCGATGGGTCGGACGGAGCGATCCGGATGGTGCGCGATTTGGTCGCGCTGGACCCTGACGCCTACTTCTACCCGGACCAGTACTCCAACGACGCCAACTGGCGCGCCCACTACGAGGGCACCGCGGTCGAGATCCTCGAGCAGACCTCCGGCCGCTTGACCCACTTCATCGCCGGCCTGGGCACCACGGGAACGTTCGTCGGCACTTCGCGCCGCCTCAAAGAGCACGACGCCTCGATTCGGACCATCGCGGTCCAACCAGAGGACTCCTTTCACGGCCTGGAAGGCCTCAAGCACCTGCCCACCTCGATCGTGCCCGGCATCTGGGACGCGCGCCTCGCCGACGAGGTGTGGGACGCGCCGACCGAGCCGGCGTACGACATCGCCCGCACCGTGGCCCGCACCGAGGGACTTCTGGTCGGCCACTCCAGCGGGGCCGCCCTGTGGGCGGTGCGCAAGCTGGCCTCCACGATTCGCGAGGGCGTCGTGGTCACCGTCTTTCCCGACTCCGGAGACCGCTACCTGTCCACCGGGCTCTATGGCGCCAAGCATCGATGAGGATCCTGCAAGCGCCCATGGACGAGATCCGAGCGCACGGCGCAGAGGGCTACCCACATGAGATCTGCGGGATCATGCTCGGCCCGCGCGGCGAAGTCACGGTGACCGAGGTGAGGAGGGCCCGCAACATCGTGGTCGATCGCGCGCGGGACCGCTACGAGATCGACCCGCACGACCACATCCGGATCCAGCGCGAGGCGGACGCCGCCGGCCTCGACATGGTGGGCTACTACCACAGCCACCCCGACCACCCGGCGCAGGCGTCGCGCTTCGACACCGAGCGCGCCTGGGCGGGGTACGTCTACCTCATCGTGGCCGTGCACGAAGGCAAGCCGGTCGACGCCAACGCATTCGTCGCCGACAAAGACGGGGGGCCATTCCGCTCCGAGCCCCTGGAGATCGCCTGACGGCGGACGCTCCGACCCGCACCGGGAGGCGGTGGCTCAACCGCAACGTGCTCGGAATCGGCGTCGCCGACCTGGCGGCGGACGCCAACTACGAGATGGTCCTGGCGGTCCTTCCGCTCTTCATCACCGCCGGCCTGGGCGCTCCGGCGATCGTGGTCGGGCTGGTCGAGGGGCTGGCGGACGGCTCGTCGGCGCTGATCAAGGTGGCGAGCGGCTGGTACAGCGACCGCATCGCCTGGCGAAAGAGCCTCGCCGTGGGAGGTTACGGCGCGACCGGTCTGGGCTTTGCGCTGCTGGTGGCGGTCGCGAGCTGGCCGCAGGTCGTCCTGGTGCGCGCCCTGGCCTGGATGGGGCGCGGCCTGCGCCAGCCGATCCGCTCCGCCATGCTGGCGGGGTCGGTCGAAAAGAGCGACCTCGGCAAGGCCTTCGGCTTCCACGAGGCCATGGATACGCTCGGCGCGCTGATCGGACCGGGGATCGCGTTCCTGCTCCTCTCGGCGCATCAAGGGTTTCGCACCGTGTTCGCGGTGGCCGTCATCCCCGGCCTGCTGGCGGTGACCCTGTTCGGCCTGCTCACTCGCGACCCGCGAGAGAAGGCCGCCGCGGGCGCGGCGCCAAGCTTCCAGCTGCCCCCGCAGTTCTGGCGGCTGATGTTGCCCGTGGCGCTCTTTGGAGTCGGCAACTTCGCCACCGCCTTCTTCACGCTGCGTGTCGTCCAGATGCTCCAGCCGGAGCTGAGCCGTCCCGCGGCCCTGGCGGCCGCCGTGGGCTTCTACCTCGCCCACAACGCGGTCGGCACCGCCGTCTCGTTTCCAGCCGGCTGGGCGGCAGACCGGGTCGGCAAGGCGCCGGTGCTGGCGCTGGCCTACGCCACGTTCGCCGCGGCCTGCGTGGTCGGCCTGGCCGGTCACGGCTGGGTCGCCGTGGCGCTGCTCGCGCTGCTGGTGGGGGCCCAGGCCCCGGTCGTCACCTCGGTGGAGAGCTCGCTTTCAGGCTCGCTGGTGGAGGAGCGCCGGCTGGGGACCGCGTATGGGGTGCTGAATGGGGTCAACGGCGCCGGTGACCTGGTCTCCAGCATCGTGGCGGGGGCGCTGTGGACGCTGGCGAGCCCTGCCGCGGCATTCGCCTGGGGCGCAGTCCTCTGCCTTTTGGCCGCGGTATGGCTGTGGTCGAGGCCGCCGAACCCGTCTAATTGACGCATGGCCAGGCCGATCGTCGCCATCGTGGGGCGCCCGAACGTGGGCAAGTCCACTCTGTTCAACCGCATCCTGGGCTGGCGCAAGGCGATCGTCGACCCTGAGTCGGGGCTGACCCGCGACCGCCTGTATGGCGTGGCCGAGTGGCGCGGCCGCGAGTTCAGCGTGGTCGACACGGCCGGCCTGGACATGGATTCCGCGAAGGACGAATCCCGCGCGGCCATCGAGGCGCAGACCAAGATCGCCATCGACCAGGCCAACGTCATCCTGCTGCTGCTCGACGTCCGCCAGGGGCTGTCCCCGATCGACCGCGACATCGCCCAGATGCTGCGCCGCTCCAACCGCATCGTGATCGTGGCGGCCAACAAGGCCGACTCTCCCAGTGAGCGCCATTTCGCCCACGAGATCCTCGAGCTCGGCTTCGACGAGCCGTCGCTGATATCGGCGCAGCACGGCCTGGGGGTCGGCGATCTCCTGGACCGGATGGTGGAGGCGCTGCCGCCTCAGCAGGCCGCGCCGGTGGAGGAGGAGAAGGCGGACCGTCTGGCGATCATGGGCCGGCCGAACGTTGGCAAGTCGTCCCTGCTGAACGCCCTGCTGGGCGACGAGCGCGCGCTCGTGAGCGAGATCCCGGGCACCACGCGAGACCCGACCGACACCGAGCTCATGTACGACGGAGTCCCGGTCGTGCTCATCGACACGGCCGGCATTCGCCGCAAGTCGTCCAGCCGCGACCGGCTCGAGCGCTACAGCCTGCTCCGGGGCATCAATGCGATGGAGCGCGCCGACGCCGTGCTGCTGGTCCTCGACGCCTCCGTCGGCGTCCTCGCCCAGGACCAGCACGTGGCCGGTTATGCCCTCGAGGCGGGCAAGGGTCTGATCATCGTGGTCAACAAGATCGACCTCGTCGAGCCGGCCGAGCGCAAGCCCGCCCACTGGCGGCTCGTGCTGCGCAGCGCCTTCAAGTTCGCCCCCTACGCACCACTGGTCACCGTTTCGGCCCGCACCAGGGAAGGGATCGGCGGCGTCATCCCGGCTGCCCTGGAGGTGGTGGGCCAGCGGCGGATCAAGATGCCACCCAACGAGCTGAACCGCCTGCTTCGCGAGGCCTTCCTGCAGCACCCGCCGCCGAGCTACAAGGGCCGCCGCTTGAAGCTCGGCTACGCGACCCAGGCCGGGACCGAGGCGCCGACGGTCGTGCTGTTCGTGAACGACACCGGATTGCTCCATTTTTCCTACCGGCGCTACTTGGAGAACCAGATCCGGGAGCGGTTCGGGCTGGCCGGCAACCCGATCAAGCTCGTGCTGCGCTCGGACGACGGGAAGCGATCGGGGGCGCGGGCAGCCAAAGCCGCGAAGTGACGTTTACATTTCCCTCATGTCCAGGCGACATCTGTCTGACGCCCGCGTGATCTATTGACGCTATGGGCGCCTCGATGAGCTCCAAGATCCTGGTGGTCGATGACGAGAGCCACATCGTGGAGCTGGCCCGCCTTTATCTGACCCGCGAGGGCTATGAAGTCGAGGGAGTGGGGGATGGGGCACAGGCGGTCACCCGGTTCGGCCAGATCAAGCCCGACCTGGTGATCCTCGACATCATGCTGCCCGGCGCCGACGGGCTGACCATCTGCAAGGAGATCCGCAAGCAGAGCCAGGTGCCGATCATCATGCTCACCGCCCGCGACGACGTGACCGACAAGGTGGTCGGCCTCGAAGTGGGGGCGGACGACTACCTGACCAAGCCATTTCACCCGCAGGAGCTGGTCGCGCGGGCCAAGGCGCTGCTGCGCCGGGCCAAGATCGAGCCGGACCAGCCGAAGCTGATCCGTGCGGGCAAGCTCGAGGTCGACTTAGAGCGCCACGAGGTCCGGCACGGCAAGGCCAGGGTGCAGCTTCGGCCCAAGGAATTCGACCTGCTCACGCTGCTGGCGCGTCACCCAGGACGTGTGTTCCAGCGCAGCGAGCTGCTTGACCTGGTTTGGGGGTACGACTTTCCCGGCTACACCAGGACCGTCGACGTGCACGTGCAGCAGCTGCGCGAGAAGCTGGCGACAGCGGGCATCACCGACCCGAGCATCCAGACCGTCTGGGGCGTCGGGTACCGGCTGGAGCTGGCCGCCACCTGAGCCTTCGACTCCGCCTCTTCGCGGCCGCCGCCGGCATCATCGCCGTGAGCCTGCTGCTGGCGGGCGGCCTGACCTGGGTCCTGGTCCGCGACCTCGAGTTCCAGGGCGTCCAGGACCAGCTGGACCGCAGCGTTGTGACGACGACCCTGTTCGTCAGGCACGAGGAATGCCTGGTCCGTCCCATCGCCGTCGCGCAGCCCGGGGCGGCGGGTTGCCGGCAGGCGACCCCCTCCGATTTCCAGGACCGGCTGAACTCGTTCGTGATGCCCAGCCTCGGCGGGAACCGGCTGATCCTGCTCGACTCGCAGCGCGGCGTCGTCTATGACAGCAGCGCATCCGACACGCTCGGGCTGGTCATCCCGGTCACGGCCTCGACCCGCGTGGCCAACGTGGCGGAAGCGCGCACCACGCTGGATGGGCAGAGCTACTTTGCGGCGGCGGTTAGGATCGCGCCCGCGCGTGATCCCTTGAGCGCCTCTTTCGTGGTGGTCGCCCAGCCGCAATCCCTGGTCGCCTCGATGGCCGCCGGCGAGCTTGCCGGGCGCCTGCTGGAAGCCGGTGGTGTGGCACTGGTGGTCGCCATGCTCCTGATCCTGCTCGTCAGCCGCTCGCTAACCGGCCCGCTGACGCAATTCGCAGCCGCGGCCGAGGACATCGCCGCGGGCAACTACTCGCGGCGGGTGAACGTCAATGGGCAGGACGAGATCGGGATGCTCGGCTCAGCGTTCAACCGCATGGCCGAGGCGGTCGAGCGCGCGCGCAAGGTGCAGCGCGACTTCCTCGCCAACGTCTCCCACGAACTGAAGACACCGCTGACGAGCCTGATCGGGTTCAGCCAGGCGCTGGTCGACGGCAGCCTGCTGAGCGACACGGAGCGGACGCGAGCCGCCACCATCGTCCACGAGGAGTCGGAACGTGTGCTCCGGATGGCGCAAGAGCTGCTCGACCTGGCCCGCGTCGAAGCAGGCTCGATCTCCATGCACATCACCGCGGTTGACCTGGGCGGGCAGCTCCAGCAGGAACTCGAGATGGTCAGGCCTCGCGCGGACGCCCGCCGCCTGTCTTTGAACCTTGCGGTACCGCCCGACATCCCGCCTGTCGCCGCGGATCCCGAGCGCCTGCACCAGGTGCTCGACAACCTCATGGACAACGCCGTCAAGTACGCCCCCGAGGCTTCGACCGTTCACGCCATCGCCAGGCTCAGTGGCGGCGCGGTCGAGACGGTGGTGTCCAACCCAGCGGGCGCGCACCGGCCCGACCCGGACCGGATGTTCGACCGCTTCTACCGGGCCGATCCGTCACGGTCGGCTGCCGCGGGCGGGGTGGGCCTGGGCCTTGCCATCTCGCGCGAGCTCGCCGCGGCGATGGGCGGTCGGTTGTGGGCGGACTTCGACGACACCGGCAACTTGCGGATCCACCTGACGCTCCCCGCGGCGCGCGACGCCAACATCAGCGTCCAGCCGGCGAACAAGACTCCGCTGTCGAAAGCTGGGTAAGGACTACGAGCTCGGCGCGATCACCAAGGTCACGGGGTTCTCGAGCAGCCGCCTGACCTCCGCCATGAACTGGGCTGCGGTGGCGCCGTAGAAGACGCGGTGGTCCACCGACAGGGTCATGCGCATCACCTTGCCGGGGACGATCCTGCCCTCCTCGACGACGGGCACATCCTTGATCGCCCCGACCGCGAGGATTGCCGACTCGGGCGGGTTGATGATCGCTGTGAACTCGTCCACCCCGTACATCCCCAGGTTGGAGATGGAGAACGTGGCGCCGCTCAGATCGCCTTCGTTGGGCCGGCCTGAGCGGGCCCGCTCGATCACCTGGCGCGACTCGATCGATATCTGCACCAGGTCTTTGAGGTCGGCGTCGTGCACCACCGGGACCAGCAGGCCCATGCCCTGGCTCGGCGCGACAGCCAGGCCGATGTTGATCGAGCGCTTGCGCTGGAACCGGCCGTCAGCCCACGAGCTATTGACCTCGGGGAACTTGCGCAGCGCGAGCGCGCAGGCCCGCACCAGAAAGTCGGTGATGGTCACCTTGTCCGCGCCGGGCACCGAATCCTTCATCTGCTGCCGCATGCTCACCGCGAGGTCGACGCGCGCCTCGACGGTGACCTGGAACTCTGGCACCGTCGACTTGGCCTCGGTCATCCGGCGTGCGATGGTCGCCTGCATCCGCGTCGGCTCGACCGTCTCGTCAGGACCGGAGGGCTTGCCGGCGACCGCGGCCGGCCGGCGCCGCTCGTTCTTGGGCTGGGCGCTGGAAGCGGCCAGGACGTCTTCTTTGACGATTC
>Ga0307372_10005230_pt1 | contig 19608 bp, 18 predicted proteins | sample OX1MG_FD_202533 | JGI IMG/M metagenome (GOLD analysis project Ga0307372, IMG submission 202533) | Soil microbial communities from Risofladan, Vaasa, Finland - OX-1 | ecosystem: Environmental > Terrestrial > Soil > Coastal area > Acid sulfate soil | place: Finland: Risofladan, Vaasa | collected...
CCATGCCCGCACTCCCGCGGCGGCACCACGCAACAAGACTCAAAGACCGAAACGGAGCACGATAGCGGCAACAACTCGGAACGCCACAAACACCTAAAGTCCCTGGTGTTGGGATATCGACGACCGGCAAGGTCCACTTGTCGATCCCCGCGCCGCACAGGCGAACACCCCAGTCGTGGAACTCCGCCTGTCCACGCCTGCCGCCGCGACGGGCCTGCCACCGCATGACTGTCTTCCAACCCCTCAGGCGCCCACCCAGGCCTGGGCCGCGACGCCGATAGTACAGCAGCGTCAGGACGGCTGGCAGGTGTGGCGGACCCGGCCTTGCCAAGAGATCATTCGCCTATTCCGAATGGCACCCACCCGAGCGAGCCGAGGGTGGTCAGGTCATTGGCTTTCAGGCCGGTGTCGGACAGGGTCCACAGCGTGCCGCCGGTGACAAGTGAGCGGCGGATCTGACCTCCCGCGAAGCCGGGTACCGGCGGGTGGGTGATCACGCCGAGTTCGGTGATGCTGTGGTCGCCCACGTGCAGCGCGATGGCCGCGCTGAGGGGCCAGGGGGGCACTTCGCCCTGGCCTGGCGGTCCGGATGCGGGCAGCGGCGGCGGCGTTACGGCGTACGGTAGCTGCACGGGGATGACCAGGAGCCGGGTGGCGGGCCAGTACAGGAACGCGTGCGGGTCGATCTCGGCTTCGGAGTGGCTGTACGGCAGGTGGTAGACGGCCAGCCGGATGGGCGCTGATGGGTCGGAGACGTCGAACAGGGAGATCTGCGTGCCTTGCGGCTCGCCGCTGAGGTCGGTGGACTGGCCGATGCCGATCAGGTGGGTCGCGTCAATCGGGTCGAGGTAGGCGGAATAGCCGTCCAGCAGCAGTTCGCCCGCGACCCTGGGCTGCGCCGGATCGGACAGGTCAAGGGTGTAAAGCGGATCGGTCTGGCGGTATGTCACTACGTAACCGACCGGGCCGGCGAAGCGCACCGCGTAGATCTGCTCGCCGTAGCCGAGTCCGCCGGCCTTGCCGACGATGACAAGCTGCGTGCCGACCTGCTGGAGCACGTAGACCGCGGACTGCTGCGGCTGCCCGCTCCAGGCAGCCAGACCTGTCGTGGTAGCGACCCGGAGCGATCCGTTCCACTGCGACAACGCGTACTGGGTCGTGCCGGAGGTGCCGAGCAGCCAGCCGGGAACGGTGCCCGACGCCTCGTACAGTGGCCGTCCCGGCCCTGAGATATCGAATTTGTATAGCCCGGTGAACTGCTGCGGGATGGCCGGCGCCGGGACGGCCGTCGCGGTCGCCGGATCTGGCGGGAGGCTCGGCGGCGCGGCGGGTCCGCCGTCGGGTGCGGACATCGGGCTGGCTGGCGGCGGCGCGGGGCTGGACGGCGTGCCCCATTGCCCGTCACTGGCGATGTACAGGCTGGTGCCATCGGAGTAGACGGTGCTGCCGTCGGCGACGATCGTCACGGGCTGGCCATCGCCGAGGGTGTCGCTGGTCAGATCGAAGGTGAGCACGGTCAGCATCGAGGTGCCGGAGTACGCCGCCGCGGCCGGATGGCTGGCGGCCGCGCAGTTCACCTGGCCAGTGCGCTGCACGTGGCCGGCGGTCAGTTCGTAGCGCGGCAGCCAGGCGCTGAGCGTGGTTCGGGCAATCACTGCCCGGTTAGCGGCGGTGCGCTGCTGCGCATCCTGCGCGTAGCCGGACGGGAAGATCACTCGCGGCGCGGAGTGGACCACGACGCGCGCCACCGAACCGACCTGACGGGCGTCCACCAGCGCGCCGTCCATCGTGTACTCGCTGATGACCGCGGGAGTGCCCGCCGACAGATCGACCAGCACCAGGCGGGGCCCGATGACCGGCGCGGCGATCGTGCCGCTGGCCTGAACCGGTGCGCCCATGACGGGATAGGCCTGGTCGAACAGGACCAGCGCGTGATCCCCGGCGAGGAGCAGGTCAGCGGGCATCGCGCCGCCGGGACCGGCCACGGCCGACAGGTCCAGGACACCGGTGAGCCGCCGGGTCCGGGCGTCGATGACGCGCAGTACACCGCCGATGACCGTGACGATGCGCTGCCCGTCCGTCTTCACCAGGTCAGGCTCATCGACCCCGGCCACCGCCGTGTTGGTGCCCGAGTAAGAGCCCGGGGCGCCGCCGCTGCTGCCCTGCGCCGTACCCGGCTGGCCGACGCCAGCCTGGCTGCCTGCGGTCGGCGCCCCGGCGGGCCCGGCCGCGCCGGGGCGATCCTGGTTGGCGGCCCCCGCTATGTCCCCCTGCCGGGCGCCGGCCGCGAGGCCGGTACTGGCCGCGAATCCGCCGGGCCCGACCGCGTTGCTCGCTGCCGCGCGCAGGTTCTGCAGGGCATCGCGGCAGCTAGTGAACCTTACGAGGGTGTCCGCAGCCCGCGCCGCGCCCGTATGCACGACCGGCGCGAATGGGAGGCCAGCACAGCCGGAAAGTACCAGGGCAACTGATCCGGCGACAGAGGCCATGCGAATGGCGAGCACGCAGGCTGGGCGACCGGGCCGCAGGCGACGCAATGGGAAAGGCTCTGGAGCGTTCATGGCGCTTAGACGTCGCGCCCCTATTCCCGGTTCCGCCCGTGCGTGGCCAAGGTGCGTACCCGGCCGGTCAGGGACCAGCCGGTCAGGATCGGAGAAGCGGCCCGTGCCGCCGTCCTCTAGCGTTGGCCGAGGTCCCCGACTTCCTGGCGGAGGCCGTGATCCTTGCTGTAGGGGCCGCTCATGCCGCGGCCGCGCCGGTCAGGGACATAGACAGTGAAGACGTCGCTCAGCTCCCTGGCCAGGGTCATCAGGTTCTGCGAGGCCTGCCCGCCGCCGTGCACCAGGACTACGCCGGGACCATGGCCGACCCGCCGGTACCCGATCGTCGTGCCGTCCGCCGATCTGACCAAGCCGGCCGGCGGTGTTGGCTGCGTGCTGCTCATCCGGGCTCAGGACCCGGCCGGGACGAACAGCTCCTCATTGCCGGCCTTCCTGGCCGAAGTCGGCGAAGCGCTCGCGCGCCGCGCGGGGATCCACGCCCAGCGCGGCGAGGAGCTCGGCCGCGGGGTCGGGGCGAGACAGGTCGAGCAGGGCGCTGAGCACGGCCCCGAGGCCGGTCCCGCGGTCCTTGCGGGCGTCACGGATGCCCGTGATGATGGCCTTGGCCGCAGGGGTCAGCCGCAGCCGGCCGCGCGGGCGCACCGCGACCGGCCCGGCGGTGATTCCCGGCTGGACGCCGACCGCGGCGAGTGCCTGGTCGTCCAGTTCGTCGAGCGCCTGGCGGGCGGAGGCAAGGTCGCAGCCGAGCGCTCTGGCCGCCGGCGATGCCGGGTCAATCAGCAGCGCCAGGACCAGGTGCTCGGTGCCGATCGTGCGGTCCCCGCGCCGGATCGCCTCGTCCCTGGCGTCGTAGTACGTGGCGCCGAAGTTGTAGTCCGGGCCATAACGCCGGTCCCGTGCCTTCGCGACACGCTGCTCGGCGAGCCGCCTGATCATCACGGTGCTCCTCCGTACTTGGCATGCACGGACTGGCGGGTCATCCCCAGCACGTCCGCGATCTGCTGCCACGACCACCCCTGGTCCCGGGCCAGGGCGACCTGCTCGGCCTCCACGCGCTCGGCTAGCCGGCGCAGCGCCAGCACCGCACGCAGGCCCGCGGCCGGCTCTGCTGCCCGGCTGGCGCCAGGGGATCCATCCAAGCTCACGGTGTCAGATTAAACTGACACGCTCGCTGTGTCAAATCAAACTGACACTTCGGCGGGTACCGCGGCACGTCGCGGCAGCCACGCGAATGGCGGGCGCGCGGACTGGGCGGCCGGGCCCGGGACTAGGGCTTCCTGAGGCCTGCTTTCCGCGCGCTCGCGCCATTCGAGGCTCCGAACGAGTCAGACCTGGTGCCGACGTACGCCACGACGCTTGCGACCACGCCGTATGACGGAGCGGCCTGCTGGAAGCTGATGGTCACGTCGCCGAATCGAGTGGGCGATCCGGAGTTCGACTGCTCGAAGAAGGAGCCCCTGCCATAACTGGTGGTGTATCCGGCCTGCCTTCTGTCGCCGCAGTTAGGCCAGCCACCCAGAGACACGCCCCATGGGAATGACACGGATATCGATGGATTGAAGCCGCAGGCATACCCGGTCCAGTGCTGCCCAAGCGAGAGCTTGGACACTGTCGTTCTTGATCCGCAACGCCCGCGCGCTGACAGGCGGGTCACGGTCGCCGTCACTACCGGATTCGCGAGCTTTATTCTCTCGAATGTTATCGTCGGCGGTGGATTACGCGGATTGGGGTGGTTCACGGTCGTATAGGTAATCGTGCCGTGCGTCCTAATCGTGATGCACCTTCTCAGTGAACGCGATTTGAACAACCACGAATTGTGGTACTTGATCGCCATGTGATGGATCAGGCTTGCCGGAGTGTTCGCTGCCGAGGTCGAACTGGCGGCTGCGCTCAAGCCCGATGAGCCGAAGATGGTCGAACCCGCAATGGGCAAGGCGACTATTCCTAAGCGAAGATTCCGCCACGCAGTCACTGGAGCCTCCTTAGACTGACACAAGCTCGTTAGCTATCAAGTTTCCATTTGGAAGCTAACGCCCATATGGCTTATTGTCAATGAGAGTGGTCTGCTGAACGGGCGGCAGCCCGGCGGCAGCCTCAGCCGAACGTGGTCGACTGCCGCGGGATGGTGGTGTCGCCGATACCGGCGCGCCAACTCGACCCCAGGTCGGTGTCGCTGCAGTTGCGCAGCAGGCTGATCGCGAGCGCGGCGACGTCATCGGACGGCGTGGCGAGCGGCACGCGCACCATCGCGTCGTCGCGTCCGTCGTCATCGAGCTGTGCCACGTCCGGCAGCAGGCCGGTGCGCTCGCTGAAGCGGGCACCTTTCGGAAAGACGAGGTAGAGCAGGACATGCGGCGCCTCGTCGTCGGCGTAGGGCGATATCGTCACCGAGTATGGACTGTCGGCAGGCTTGCGGCGGAACCGCCCGCCGCCACCTGCGGCAGGCATTGGCTCCACCGTGACCCAGGTGTCGGCGGTCCTGTCCCGGATTCGGTTCAGCAACTCCGCGGGCGTACCCGGGTCGTTGGAGTCGAAAGCGATCCACGGAGTGCGAATGTCGGCCATACCTGGATCATAGACCTTGAATCGCGCCCGCCCGTCGAGGGCGGCATGCTCGCCCGGGCCACGGATCAAACGCGGGGTGTTCCGGATCCGGGGTGATGGACGCCGTCCATGCGTTCGAGTGCCGTGTCCTTGACGGCTTCCTTAGCTTCGGCAGGCGCGGGCTCCTCGCGTTGCTTCTGCTTGGCGGGGGCCTCGCGCACTGCCTTAGCCGTCTTACTGTAAGCCGTTCTTACGCTCCGTAGTTGGTCTGGAGGGTCTTGAAGTAGTCGAGCACCGTACCACTGGGCGGCCACGGGCCGCTGTCCTGGCCGTTCGGGTCCCAGTGGGAAACCAGGCGGTAACCGTTATTGGCAGACAGCCAGTCCGTGAGGAACAGGAACCAGTTCTTACGGTGGCTGTCCAGCGGCGAGTTGGTTTCGGTGATGTGGATGAGCGGAGTGGCTGACGTAACCCCTGCGAGGGCTGGTCGATTCCGGGTATGGGATTCATGCCACCTCCTGGTTACGGGATGCACCGTCGACGTGAACGGTGCGGGCGGCTGGAACCAGCCATTGCACCCTTTCTGGCAGGGGGGAAGGAATCGGGCATCCTGCTCACGGGTTTCATTCGAGGGGCATTACGCGAGACATCCGGGACTTCCTTTTCCCCAACCCCTAGCGTGGTCTCAGGCCGGCCGGAGCTGGCCGGCCCATCGAGGTGATCTCAACGAACTAGAACCGGTCATCTGGGCGCCGTAGGCTCGGGAAGGGCTGCTCGGGAAGGGCGGTCCGGGGCTCACGGACGGATCGGATGCGCAGGAAATGGACGTGGAGTCCCGGTAGAAGAGGTCTTACCAGGAGACGACCAGCTTCCTGGGCGGCTGGACAGTCCCTTCAGGCAGCCGGCTTTGAGCACCCGTCTGAACTGTTGGCACCCGCGTCGTCGGCGTCGCCGATAGCCGCGCCTATCAGCACACCGCCCGCGGCGGAGATGCTGGCCTTCAGTATTGCCCTGGCTACCTGGGATCTCTCTTCTGAGAGCCCGATCTTATCCAGGGCACGATCGGTCAGTTCGACTATTAATACCGCAGCAGCCGCACTGATCACCCTTGTCGCGACACGTGACCGCATCCATCGACCTCCCTAGCCAGAGATGGACGCCTCGGTCCTCATCCCGCCGATAATGACCCGAGATCGTCGCCCGCACATCACGTCACTGCGCCATCCGGGGATCGTCGGCTCGCCAGCGTCCCGCCGGTTTATCCCGCCCCGTACACACGAGATCGCGTGATGTGGTCCTCCGCACCGGGCGACACTATCGAAGAAATACCCGCGAAGTGGAGGATCCATGTCAGTAACCGAGCAGCAGGTCATCAAGCTGATCGCCAGACCCGTGCGGCGCGAGGTCTATAAGAACGGCGCGGACGAGGTCAACCTGGGCGATCGTAGCGTCTTCACCCACGAGCTCTCGCGTGACGGAGAAATCGTCGGCTTTGACGGCGGGGCCTGCACGGTGGTGCGACTGGATGACGGCCACAGCTACATCGTCTGCAACGTGAGCATGAACCTTCCCGAGGGGACGATCGCCTTCCAGACCTTCGTCGAAGAGGTGTTCCCGCCGCCGCCCTTCTTCGCCGCCATCACGGGCGGGACCGGCGCCTACCGGGGTGCCCGCGGCGAAATGCACATAGACCCGGCCAGCCCGGAGACGCACTTCTACACCCTGTATCTGGACCACTCCGAAGGGCAGCAGAGATGAAGCCTGGCAACGCCGGTCGCCCCGGTCCGCTCCCCGAATCTGTCGATGTCATCGTGATCGGTGCTGGCCCGGCCGGCTCGGCAGCCGCACTGACGCTCGCCGATGCGGGCCGTTCGGTGCTGTTCCTGGAACGCCGGACCCTGCCGCGGTTCCACGTCGGCGAGTCACAGCTCACCTATACCGCGGAACTTCTCCGGCAGTTCGGCCTGTACGACGAGGCAAAGGCGCACGGGTATCCGGTCAAGACCGGAGCCGAGTTCATTTTCCCCGACGGCGACTTCCGGCGGACCAACTTCGCCGACCAGGGGCCTGGCCGGTGCCCGACCACGTTCCAGGTCGAGCGGTCGCACTTCGACAACTTCCTCGCCCAGTCCGCGGCTCGCCGGGGCGCGCTGCTTGTCCAGGACGCTGTCGTTCACGAACTGATCGTCGGCGAGGACGGACGGGTGGGCGGAGTCCGCTACGAGGCTGACGGCGAGTCCCGCACCGCCCGTGCTGCCTGGGTGCTGGACTGCGGCGGGCGCGCCAGCAAGGCTGCCCAGCATTTCCGTACCCGCACGGAGATTTCCTGGCTTCGCAATGTCGCGGTGTTCCGGCACTACGACGGGCTCGATGAACGGCACAACCCCGGAACTGAAGGCGACATCCAGATCGGCGGTCATCAGGACGGCTGGATCTGGGCCATACCGATCTGGCCCCGCACCATCAGTATCGGCGCGGTCATGTCCAGCGAGGTGCTGCGCGCCATCGGCGAGCCCTCGGCCGCGCTTGATCAGCATCTGGCCAGGGCGCCGCGCATCGTCCGGCGGCTGACCGGAGCAACGCCACGTGCTGAAGTTCACGTAGAGACCGACTACTGCTACTACTCCGACACCGTCGTCGGAGCTGGCTGGATGCTGGCCGGGGACGCCGGCAGTTTCATCGACCCGATCTTCTCCGGCGGCACCTTCCTCGCGCTGGCCACGGGCCGAGAGGCGGCCAGGACGCTAGACCGGATCCTGGACGCGCCGGGGGCAGAGCCGGACCTCCAGCTCGCGTACTCCAACTTCTTCAAGACCGGGTACGACTCCTACACCCGGCTGATCTCCGCCTATTACGAGTCGGGCTACAAACTGGGCGCTTACCTGCGGCAGCGCGGCTTCTCCGTGGACGGTGACCCGCACTTCGCACGTGTCCTCAGCGGTGATTTCTGGAGCGACACCAACGCCTTCACGACCTACCTGCGCACACAGACGCAGTGGGACACCTTCCAGCCGTTCGAAATGGTCACCGAGTGTCCGATCTACCCCGAGCTCGACCGGGCAGAGCGAGCCGGCCTGACGAAAGAAGTCATCCTCGCGGGTGGCTGACCTACTGGCTGCGCCCACCGGCGTTGCGACGCATTCAGCCGACACAGTGAGGACCCTGCCCCCATGCCCGGAATCCCCGATGTACTGACCCCGGCCGCGGCCAACGGAACCGGTGAGTTCCCCCCATCAGCGCGGACGGCACCAGCTATCTCCGTGGTCCCGGCCGGCGAGCTCGAAGGCGCCGTGGCCGGGCCGGTTCACGCACCCGGCAGCGCCGGATACGATCTGGCGCGCCGCGGTTATAACCTGGCGGTCGAACATCATCCGGTGGTGATCGTGGAAGCGGCAGGCCCGGCCGATGTCATGGCCGCTGTCGGCTACGCCGGCCGGCACGGATTGCCAGTAGCGGTACTCAACACCGGGCACGGGGCGTCGACGGCCGCTGATGGCGCGGTGCTCATCGCCACCCGGCGGATGCAGGGCGTGCGGATTGATCCTTACGCCGCGGTGGCCAGGATCGAAGCGGGCGTGCGGTGGTCGAGGGTCATCCACGAGGCGGCCCCGTTCGGCCTGGCCCCGCTGAGCGGCTCGGCCCCCGAGATCGGCGCGATCGGTTACACGCTCGGCGGCGGACTCGGTCTGCTAGGGCGCGCCTTCGGGTACGCGGCCGACCATGTCCGCGGCATCGACCTGGTCACCGCCAGCGGCACTCTTCGCACCGCGACTCCGCAGCAGTATGCCGACTTGTTCTGGGCGTTGCGTGGCGGTAAGGGCAACTTTGGTGTTGTCACCTCGATGGAGATCGGACTGTTCGGAGTCTCCCGGCTCTTCGGCGGTGGCCTCTACCTTCCGGGCAGTTCGGCTCGCGCGGCCTTGCACGCCTACCGGCGGTGGGTGCGGGACGTACCTGATGCGATGACCTCCTCTGTCGCCCTCACCCGATTCCCCTGGGATTCCGAAATCCCGGCACCGCTGCGCGGACGTTTCAGCGTCCACTTCAGGATCGCCTTCAACGGTTCGGTGGCGGAGGGGGAGCGCTTGCTCGCGCCACTGCGGCGGGTGGACGTGCCGCTGCTGGACACTGTCGGCGACATGCCCTACGCCGCCGGAGGCTCCATCCACAACGATCCCGCCGCGCCGCTCGCTGTCCACGAACGGGCGGTGCGGCTGCGCGAACTCGACGAGGACGCGGTGGACGCGCTGATCGAGGTGACGGGTCCGGACAGCACCTGCCCGCTGCGGCTGGTGGAACTGAGGCATCTCGGCGGCGCGCTGAGCCGCGAGCCCGATGTGCCCAACGCGGTCGCCGGACGCGATGCGGCGTTCCAGCTCTACCTGGCCGGGGTGCCGGGCGATTTCGGCGGCATGCCGGTCGAGCCCGTCGCCCAAGAGGTCCTTGACCGGATGCTGCCCTGGACGGCAGGCGCCGCGAGCCTGAACTTCCTGGGGACGGCTGATGCCACCGCCGAGAGGGTCCGCGCCGCGTTCTCCCCCGCTGCCTACCGGCGGCTGGTCGCTGCCAAGCGAAACTACGACCCGGACAATCTTTTCCGGTTCAACCACAATATCCCGCCGGTCCCGCGGATCGGCTGACCGGGCTTCAGATCAGCGCGGCGCGGGATGCGGGGCCTAGCTCGGCCGCGTCATGTTCCACGCATGCCGCCCACGCCTTGTTCAGCAGGTCGAGCAGCGAGCGCAACTCGTCATCGGTGAGGCCGCTGAGCGCCGGCATGTCCGAGGCGATGGCCGCGTACATGGCGTCACGCAGCTCGCGGCCGGCCGGCGTGAGCGCCAGCGTCTTGACCCGGCGGTCCTCGCGTGCTGAGCCACGCTGGACGAGTCCCGCCTTCTCCAGGCGGTCTACTACCCCGGTCACGTTGGATGGATCACATTTCAGCCGCCCCGCGAGATAGCGCGTCGGAACGGCGGCATGCGGCGGTAGCTGGAGCAGCGCCCGTGCGGTCGGCGCGGTGAGTCCCAGACGCTCGAACAGCGGGTCGTGGTGCCGGGCCGTCCACAGCGAGACGGACATCAGCTGACGTGCGAGTTCACCTGCGAGTGCCGGGTCCAGGGCGCCCCGGTGGTTTATCCCTGCTGTCATGTGCCAAGCATATCATGGAGGAATGCTATATTTTAGAGAAATAATCAAATCTTGCAATTATTGAATTTTACCTCTAGTTTGGATACGCAGCCCGAAACTCCGTGGTGCTGCTCCGCTCAGTGGAAGGACCGATCAGACCATGGCCGCTCCAGCACTCCAGCAGTCGATCCGTCCAGGTACCTGGACCATCGAACCCGACCGAAGCACAGCATCCTTCACCGTCCGCAGCCTGGCGGGCACGGTGAAAGGGACGATCCCGATCACCGGTGCCACCGTGCAGGTGGGAGCGGATGGTGCCGTCGACAGCGTTTCAGCCGTCCTGAACTCGGCCGGCTTCCACACCGGGAACCCGAAGCGAGACAACGACGTCCGCAGTACCAAGTTCCTGGACGTCGCGGCTTATCCCACGCTCAGCTTCTCCGCGCCCAAGGCCGTCGAGGGGAAAGGCGGCTGGATGGTCGACGGCAGTCTCGTGGTCAAGGGCACGGCGACGCCGGTCAGGTTGATGACCGAGCTCGTCGATGTATCCGAAGGTCACGTCGTCGTCCGTGCCAGCGGCGTCGTGGACCGCCGCGAGGCCGGCCTGACGAAGCTGCCCAACCTGATGATCGCCCGCATGCTCAAGATCACCCTCGACGTGACGTTCCGGCACGTCGCCTGACGTTCCGGCAAGATCCAGCGCAAGGAGACCACAATGTCAGCTACTAGGACAGTATCGACCGCCAGAGTCGCCACTACTTCTCCTCGGCGAAGACGTTTGCTCACGGTTGGCGCCGCAGTGGCCGCCGCCGTCGTCATCTGGTCGGTGGCCGAGGTGGCGGGCATGCATCTCCGGCAGCCGGCCAGCGGGTCGGGGACGGCAGCCGCGCTCAACGTCGGCTTCGTGATCGCGGTCAGCGCGCTCGCCGCACTCGCGGGCTGGGCTTTGCTCGCCGTGCTTGAGCGCTTCACCGCGCACGCCCGCGCGATCTGGACGACCGTGGCGGTCGTCTTCCTGCTGCTCTCGCTCGGCGGCCCCTTCTCCGGGCACGGGGTCAGCACGGGCAACCGCCTGGTGCTTGGCCTGATCCACCTCACGGTCGGCGCCATCGTGATCATCGGACTGCCGCGCGCACTGGACTCCGCCCGCTGACAGCGCGTCCGGCAGGTGAGCTGCCGACCGCCCAGCCCGTACGGCAGGTGAGCTGCCGGACGCCCAGCCCGCCCGGCCCTCCCGGAGGAACCGATGACAATCCGTTTAGGCGCCGCGGATAACCGGCCGCCCGCTCTGCGGAACCGGCAGGTCCGGGTGGTGCTTGGCGCTCTCATGACCGCGGTGCTGCTGGCGGCACTCGACCAGAACATCCTGGCCACCGCGATGCCGACCGTGGTCGGTGAGCTGGGCGGGCTTGACCGCTATCCCTGGGTCATCACCGCCTACCTGCTCACCGGAACGGCCGCGATGCCGCTCTACGGCAGGATCGGCGACCTGCGCGGGCGACGGCCCGTACTGCTGTTCGCCATCGCGGTGTTCGTGGCGGGCTCGGTGCTGTGCGGGGTATCGCGGACGATACTCGAGCTGATCCTGGCTCGCGGGGTACAGGGCATCGGAGCGGGCGGCCTAGTGGTCCTCGCCTTCACCATCGTGTCAGAGATCGTCCCTCCCGAGGAACGTGGCCGCAGGCAGGGCTCGTTCGGGGCGGTCTTCGGCGTGGCCAGCCTGGTGGGCCCGGTGCTCGGCGGTTACTTCGCCGAGCACGGCTGGCGATGGATCTTCTTCCTGAACATCCCGCTCGGGCTGGCTGCGCTCGCCGCGGCGGCGTGGGGGCTGAATGCGCTTCCGCGCCGGACGACAACCGGAGGCATGGACGTTCTGGGAGCCGTACTCCTGGTGACGGCCACCGCGAGCCTGCTGCTCGCCGCGTCCTGGGGAGGCCAGCGCTATGCGTGGAGCGATCCGCCGGTTGTCGGCGCCCTGGCTCTTGGCGCGCTGATGCTTGTGCTGCTCGCCTGGGCCGAGTTCAGGACCAGTGCCCCGCTGCTGCCGGTCCGCCTGTTCCGGCTCCGCTCCTTCTCGGTCGGCGGGTCCGCCGCGTTCCTGCTTGGCGTGGTCATGTTCGGTTCGATCATCTACCTCCCGGTCTACCTGCAATTGGTGCAGGGCCGCTCTCCCACCGTTTCCGGCCTGATGATGCTCCCGCTGATGGGTACGCTCACCCTGGTGTCCGTTGCCGCCGGCCGGGCCATCAGCAGGGCGGGCCACTACAAGTGGTTCATCGTCGCGGGTGCGCTGCTGACGACGGCGGGTGTGCTGGCCGGAGCCGGACTCGGCGTGCGCACCCCGCTGCCGTGGGTCTTCGTGATAATGACGGTCACCGGGCTCGGGCTCGGGCTGTGCATGCAGCCGCTCGTCCTGGTAGTGCAGGCCGAACTACCGCTGGCTGAACTTGGCGCGGGCACCGCCACCGGCGCCTTCCTCAGGCAGCTCGGCGCGTCGTTCGGCGTCGCCGTACTGGGGACGATCCTGACGGCCGGGCTGGGTTCGCGCCATGGCGCGTCAGCTGCCGGGGGCCAGATCGCGTCGCTGCCCGGTGCGGTCAGCTCCGTCCTGCGCGGCTCGTTGGTCGGCTCGCTGCATACCGTCTTCGCGGTGGCCGGAGGCTGCGGGCTGCTGCTGACCATACTCACCCTGCTCATCCCCGATCTGCCGATGCGGCGGCCGCCGCGACCCGGTGCCCCCGGGCCTGCCCCGGACGCAGCCCAGCTTCGACTCGCATTGCCGGTAACTGACGACGAATTTCTGCCAGCAAAATAATTTCCGCGAATACGAATTCTGGACGGCAAATGAGACAGTTAACCAAATACGTGAGTTGACCTCAGCGCGGAGGAAAAGGAATGTACTCCAGGAGCAAGGCGTTCGTAGGAAGACAGGAGACGCTGTCGGAGGTCCGGCGGTTTCTTTTGGCGGCTCGCGCCGGAACCGGACAGTGCGTAGTAATCGAGGGCCCGGCCGGCATCGGGAAGAGCCGGTTACTCCAGGAACTGGCCACGGAGGCCGGCGGCCTCGGGATGACAACGGCGACGTGCGGCGCCACCGAACTGGACCGGTTGGCGCCCTTGAGCACGCTGCTGTCCGCGCTCCAGCGGGGAGGACTGGATGGAATCGATTCCACCACGCTCGGCGGGCAGGGCAACGACCGGTTCTGGCTGGTAGACCGGGTCAGGGAACTCATCGAGGCACACGCGCGCACCCGTCCCTTGTTCATCGCGGTGGATGACACCCAGTGGGCCGACGAGTTCACGATGATGGCGCTGCGGACTCTGGTCCCTAGCCTGTCCGCCGAACCGGTCTTCTGGCTCTTCGCGCTCAGCCCGCTCGCCCCGCTCTGCCCAGCGGCCAGCACCATCGACTGGCTGATGGCGGAGGGCGCGCACCGGATCGAGCTCGGCCCGCTCTGCGACAGCGCGGTGGCCGAACTCTGCACTGAAGTATTAGGCGCCGACCCGGACGCGGCCGCGCTGGCTCTGGCGGCCCGCGGCTCGGGCAACCCCTTCCTCCTGCAACGGCTCTTCACGACGCTGCGTGACACCGGTCAGCTCGCGATCGTGGAAGGAAGCGGCACTGTCCTGCCTGGCGGTCTGCCGGCGTGCTTCCTTGACGCGGTCTGCCTGCGTCTCCAGGGCCTGTCCGTCGGCGCACGCGGACTGCTGGATGTCGGCGCCGTCCTGAACCGCCCGTTCACCGTGCACGAGGCCGCCGGGCTGCTCAACCGCGACGCCGTCGGCATGCTGGCGACCGCGACAGAGGCGGTGCAAGCCGGAATCTTCGCCGCGGACGGGCCGAAGCTGTCGTTCATGCACGACCTGATCCGCGAGGCGGTCTACAGCAACCTCTGCGAGCCGGTGCGGATGGCCCTGCACCGCGAGGCCGCCTCCATGGTGCGAGCCGACGGCCAGCCATCGCACCAGCTCACCACGTACCGCCGCGGACCTCCGCTCAGGCTTCCTGACCCAAGGCTTCCTGACCCAAGGCTTCCTGACCCAAGGACGCCAGACTCGGTGCGGGCCCAGTTGACAGCCATCCGAGCGCACGGGCTGATCTATGTCGGGGATTTCGCGGGTGCGGACCAGGCCGGCGCCGAAGCGGCAATGCTGGCCGAGATCACGGGGGAGCACTCGGCGATGGTGTTCGGGAACGTGGCACGTGGCGTCGCGGCCCGTGAACAAGGTGACCTCGAAGCCGCGATCAACTGGACGCGGGCGGCCGTGCAGACCGCCGACCGTGAAGTCGGCGAAGGCTGCCTCCGCCATCCCCGGCTCTGGTTCGCCCGCGCGCTGGCCACCGCCGACCGTTTCGGCGAAGCCGACACTATCTACGACCTGGAGCAGGGCCAGGAATCCCGGCTCGGGACCGCATGGTCGGACCCGTTGGGGCACTACTACCGCGCCGAATTGCGCCTGGCGCAGGGCCTTCTCGCCGAGGCGGCGGACGAGGCTGAGAAAGGCTGGCGGAGCGCGGAGAAGCTGGACGCCCTTCAGCTGAGCCTGCCCGCACTGGCCCTGCTGCTCCAGGTAGCCGTTCATCGCGGCGATCTGGGCGCCGCGAGATGCCACGCGGCGAAACTCGAACTGGTGACCACGATGGTGGGCGGCACCAGCCCGCTCGACCTGCTCTGGCCGATGGCTCTTTATCAGGACGCTATCGGCGAGCCCAGCCTGGCGCTGAAGACGATGACGCCGCTCATCGAGGCGCTGCCGAAACGGCCGATCTTCGCCGAGGCACCGATGGTGGGACCGACCTTGGTGAAGATCGCGCAGCGGGCCGGTTCCGACGCGTCAGCCAAGGTGGTCGTCCGTGCCCTCCAGCGGCTTTCGGACCTGAACCCCGCCAGTTCTTCGATGGCCGGCGGAGCTCTGCATGCCCTCGGCCTGTACACCGGCGACCGGGAGGCACTCGGCGCGGCGCTGCGGCACTTCGCCTCCAGTCCCCGCCCGCTGGCACTGGCCGCCGCGCTGGAGGACACCGCGCTCGCTGAGCACGCCGCGGGCGACAGGCAAACCGCCGCCGCCCATCTGAAGGAGGCGCTGACCCGGTACGCGACGGCCGGCGCGCGGCATCACCTCGGGCGGGCGCAACGATCGCTTCGGAGCTTCGACCTGTTGCCCGAACCTGGCGCGGCCCGTTCGGACGAGGGCGCGGCCGGCTACCCCGCACTGACCCATTCCGAATTGCCGGTGGCGCGGCTCGTCACCGAGGGCCTGACGAACCGGGAGATCGCATCCCGGCTATTCCTCTCGCCGCACACGGTCGACAGTCACCTGCGGCACATCTTCTCGAAATTCGGCGTCAACAACCGTGTCGAGCTCACCCGCCATTTCGCGCCCCGTGCCGACCGGCCGGGGGAGACCGCCACCGTTCGGGCCGCCGCCCGGCGTTCGGCCTGAGCTTGCCCCAGAGCGCGACTACTTCAGGCCGCACAGGCCCGCAGCCAGTGCGGCCTGAAGTCTGGTGAGCCGAATCTCACTCAACGTCAACAACCTGCTGGATCACGTGAAGACGTGATGCCTGGGCGTCAGGCCCGGCCGATGCTTAGGGACGGGAGACGCCCGCAGCGCCTGACGAAGGAGCGACCACCGTGAGCAGTAGCACCGTCGACACACCAGTGCTGGTGGTGGGGGCGGGCCCGGTGGGCTCGGTCCTGGCGCTGGAACTCGCACGGCACGGCACGCCGAGCATCGTCTTGGAGAGATCGGCAGGCCCGCCGAAGTTCCCGAAAATGGATTACGTGAATGGCCGGAGCATGGAATTCCTGGACCGGCTCGGGCTGAGCGGAGAGATCAGGGCCAGAGGGGTGGCCAGTGACCAGCCCGCCAACTTCGTGTTCACCAGGGACGCGTCGGAACCCCCGATTACCATCTGGCGGTACCCGTCGGTCGCCGACGTCGCCGCCAGCAACGCGCGGATCACCGACGGAACGGCGCCCGCCCAGGCGTACCAGCGAGTCCAGGGCTCGCTTCTCGAGGAGGTCCTGCGGGCGGCGGCGAGTAGTCATCCGCTGGTCGACCTGCGCGAGGGCTGCCGCTTCACCGGATACTCGCAGACCGGCAGCGGCGTGATCGTCTCGGCGACGGCCAACGGCACCGGAGCCGCGCAGTCGATCACGGCTCGCTACCTGGTGGCGTGCGACGGGGCCGCAAGCGCCGTACGGACGGGCACCGGCATCCCGGTCTCCGCTGCCGGGCAGCCGACCCGGCACTGCTCGCTCTACTTCACCAGCGCCGACCCGGTCCTGCGCCGGCACGGCCCCGCATTCCTGACGGTCACCGCCAAAGGCCTTAATCTGGTCTCGCGTGACGGTGCGCGGACCTGGACGGCGAGCTTCCTGGTGCGCGACGATCAGCCGATCGAAGACCCGGTAGCCGTGATGTGGTACAGGTTCGGGCTCGAGTTCGCCGTCGACGAACTGCTGGACGTGAGCTACTGGCAGGGCGCGCTGAGAGTCGCCGCCGCGTACCGCGCGGGACCAGTGTTCCTCGCCGGGGACGCGGCCCATCAGTTCTATCCCGTAGGCGGTCACGGCGCGAACACCGGGATCGCGGACGCCGTCGACCTTGGCTGGAAGCTGGCGGCCGTGGTGTCCGGCTGGGCCGGGCCCGGCCTGCTGGACAGCTACGAGGCCGAGCGCCGTCCGGTAGCTCTCTTCAACCGGGAGATGTGCGCCAACCTGATGGAGGCCTGGCGTCGCTTCGCGCAGCTCAGCGCCATCGGCGCGGACCGCGAGCAACTGGCCGGCTTTCTTGACCAGGAGGCCTACCAGCTAGACAACGTCGGGATCCATTTCGGCTACCGGTACAGTGATTCCCCGGCCGTCTGCCCCGTGCGCGAGGACGCGGGTGACACGCCACCGCCCTGGCACTGGGACGAGGTCACGCCGGTGCCGTGGCCTGGTGGCCGGGTTCCCTCGGTCACGCTGGGCGGTGCCTCGCTTTACGGGCTGCTTGGCACCGGCTTCACGTTGGTGGATCTGTCGGCGGCCGGCGCGGGCGATACGTTTGCGAAGGAGGCGGCCGCGCGCGGAGTCCCGCTCATCCAGATCGGCTGCGACGACGCGGCAGTGCGCTCCGCCTGGGCGTGCGACCTCGTGCTGGTCCGGCCCGACCAGCACGTGGCCTGGCGCGGTACCGGCGTTCCATCGGACGTGGGTGCCGTTCTGGACCGGGTATGCGGCCACGGCGCGCGCCCGCGGCAACAGCCATGATCGCCGGCCGCAAACCAGCGCTGGGGCTCGACGACCTGCTGACCGGCGATCGTGCCGCCTTCGCGCTCATCCACCGGCCGGAGTCACCGGCCGGCCCGGGGCTGGTCGATGCGGTGTCGGGCGAGATGACCTCGCTGCACAGCCTCGCCGACCTTCCGCTCCGACGACAGGGCGCCCTGGCCGTGCCCCGCCACGAGGTGCTCGCCGTCATCCCTTACCGCCAGATCACCGAGCGCGGACTCGCCTGCCGGGACGACGGGGAGCCGATCCGTGCCATGACCGTGCGGCGACAGGCCCTGATACCAGTCGCCGAGGTGATCGCCCGGATCGCCGATGTCCCCATCGAGCTGCGAAACGGCCGCTTCGATATTGACGACGAGGACTATGCGGATCTGGTCCGCGGTGTGCTGACCGAGGAGATCGGCACCGGCGCGGGTTCCAACTTCGTGATCAAGAGATCATTCCTGGCCGCCGTCCCCGGTTACTCGGTCCGCGCCGCGCTGGCTATCTTCCGGCGGCTCCTGCTCAGCGAGACGGGCGCCTACTGGACGTTCCTGGTGCACACGGGTGCCCGTACCTTCATCGGCGCCTCGCCGGAACGGCACGTCAGCCTCATCGGCGGCATCGCGGTGATGAACCCCATCAGCGGAACCTGCCGCTATCCGAGCGGTGGTCCTCGGACCGAGGACATCCTGGAGTTCCTGGCCGATCCCAAGGAGACCGAGGAACTCTGCATGGTGGTCGACGAGGAGCTCAAGATGATGGCGCGGGTCTGCTCCTCCGGCGGCCAGGTCGTCGGGCCGTTCCTGAAGGAGATGGCGCGGCTGGCGCACACCGAATACCTCATCGAGGGGCACAGCTCACTGGACATCCGCGATGTGCTGCGCGAGACCATGCCAGCCCCCACGGTCACCGGAAGCCCGCTGGAGAACGCGTGCCGGGTGATCGCCCGCCGGGAGCGCACTGGCAGGGGTTACTACGGTGGCGTACTCGCACTGGTCGGCACGGACGCCACCGGCACGCGTACCGTCGACTCCTCGATCCTTATCCGCACCGCCGATATCGACGCGGCCGGGCAGTTGCGGATCGGGGTCGGCGCGACCCTGGTGCGCCTCTCCGACCCCGGCTCGGAGGTCGCGGAGACACGGGCGAAGGCCGCCGGGCTGCTGGCAGTCCTGAGCGAAGGCGGCGAGCGGAGTCGCGCCGGCGGCGGCGCCGCCCGAGCCCGGGTCGGTGACCTTCCGGCGGTCAGCACGGCGCTGACCCTGCGCAACGCGGCGCTCGCGCCCTTCTGGTTCGCCGCGCCCGGCCTGCGCAACCGCCAGGCTCCGCGGCTGGCCGGGCTGCGCGCCCTGATCATAGACGCCGAGGACACCTTCACGGCCATGCTGGACCAGCACCTGCGCGCGCTCGGACTCAGCGTCACGGTCGAGTCCTATCGCGGGTTCACCGAGCCCGGCGCGCCGATCGCGGATACGGATCTGGCCGTCGTCGGCCCCGGCCCCGGTGATCCCAGGGACCTGGCGGATCCGCGGATAGCCGCGCTGTACACCATCACCCGCGGCCTGATGGCTGCCCGCGTCCCCTTCCTTTCGATCTGCCTGGGCCACCAGGTGCTCGCGGGAGTGCTCGGCCTGGAATTGACCCGCACCGAGCCCCCCAACCAGGGGACTCAGCGGACCGTGGACTTCTTCGGACGGACCGAGACAGTAGGTTTCTACAACACGTTCGCCGCCCACAGCGCCACCGACAGCCTGCACGGGAACGGGGTCACGGGAATCGTCGAAGTGAGCCGGGATCCGATCACTGGCAAGGTGCACGGCCTGCGCGGACCCGGCTTTACCTCCATGCAGTTCCATCCCGAGTCACTGCTGACCCGGCAGGGCTCGGCCTTGCTGGCCGAGCATCTGACCGCGCTCGCCGATGCTGTCACCGCGGAAGTCTCCTAAGTTGGCTTCTGGAGGCCTCACCAAAGGCTCCCCGGGGATATCCGCGCGGCCCGTCACCGCGCGGCCCGGCACCGAGCGGCCCGGTGACAAGCGGCCCGGTGACAAGGGGCCCGACGCTCTGGGTACGTCACGCCAGTCCCTGTCTACCCTGGCCTACCTGGCCCTGGT
>Ga0307372_10005231_pt1 | contig 19603 bp, 20 predicted proteins | sample OX1MG_FD_202533 | JGI IMG/M metagenome (GOLD analysis project Ga0307372, IMG submission 202533) | Soil microbial communities from Risofladan, Vaasa, Finland - OX-1 | ecosystem: Environmental > Terrestrial > Soil > Coastal area > Acid sulfate soil | place: Finland: Risofladan, Vaasa | collected...
CTCGGTGCAGGTGTCCACCACCCCGGGGGCGACGGCGACGGCCACCATGCCGATGGGCATGCTCGAGATCCGGGTGGTGAACCGGTACGGCACTCCTGACACAGGGGCGACGATCACGGCCGCACCGGTGACGGGCGCAAGTTGCACGCTGCTCGCGCCACCGACGGGCAAGACGAACCCTGCGTCCTTCAACCTCGAACCCACCGGGCCGCTCGGCATGAGCCAGGTCGTCGTGCCCTACGGCAGCTACAAGGTCACCGTCACCCACGCCGGCCACGTAGGCACGATCACCAAGGTCAGCGTGAACCCGACCTCGGTCGCAAAGACAACAGGGAGCTCGCAGGCTCTCGCATCACCGTTCGTGGTGACCCTCACATGATTCCCCGCGCGCTTCTGCGCCTGCGGCGCACACGGGACGACCAGGGATTCTCGCTGATCGAGATGATGATCGTCCTGGTCGCATTCTCCGTGCTGATGGCCATGACGGTCCCGATCGTCTCGACCGTGTTCCAGACCTCGAGCCGGGTCAACCTCACCTACACAAACCTGAACGACCAGCTCTGGCTCTCCACCAACCTCCAGCGCCTGCTCCGTGCCGCCGTCGCCCCCGCACCGAGCTACGACGGCACCACGCCGGTCAGCCCCCCGGTGCCCCCGTTCGAGCTGGGCGGCATCACGCCGACCTCCCTCACCTTCTTCGCCAACACCGGTACAGCCAACGGTCCCGAAGAGGTCACCGCCTCCTGCACGCAGACACCCAGCAAGACGACATTGTGCGCGCCGACAGCCACGTTCACCCTGATGCTGACGCCCGCCGAGCCGACAACCTGCCCGTTCAGCGAGACAACAACCACGAAGCACTGCACATGGCCGTCGACGTCGAGCCGCAGACTCCTCTCGATCCCGCACGTCGTCAACGGCGACAGCTCGTCCGCGACGCCTCTGTTCACCTACGAGTACAAGACGACCACGGTCTGCTCCGCAGGAACGCCGACGGGATGCAGCGGCAGCGCCACCGTGACATTCGCCTCGGCGAAGTGCCGGCCCAACGCCACCTCGACAACGTCCGAGCCGTTCGCGACATGCCCTGCAGGCGAGATCGACACGATCTACTACGACCTCGAGTTCAACGTGAAGGTCACAAAGATCACAACGTCGAAGACGACAGCACAGAACGGGGGCTTCCAGACCAAGACAGTGTCCGGGACCACCGTGATGGCGTCGACCACCGTCCTCTACAGCCCGGCAGTGGGGTGAGGCAACCATGACCCGTGTGCGTGCGCTCTTCGCGCAGGACCGGCGTGCGCTGGGCGGTCGACGCCACGTCCGCGAAGAAGGCCAGGCCGCGCTCACGATCGTGCTCGCGATCGGCCTGATGCTCGTCACCGCCGGCGGTGCGCTCGCCGTAAACGCCATGGCGCACGACCCGCTCGTGCAGACCGACGCCGCCGAGCACTTCGCGTACCGCGCGCTCGAAGCGGGCATCAACAGCTACCTCAGCACGGTGAACGCCAGGCCCGACCTCGTGGACTGCAGCTCCGAGTCGACGTCCAACACATGTACGACCGCGACAGGTGGCATCCGCTACGACACATGGACGCAGGTACCGCAAACCACACGCTCGGGTGGCAACGTCCCGGAGTACTACCTCTGGACCAATCCGCAACTGTGCTTCAGCCAGTCGAGGATTACCGAGACCAAGTGCACAGCGTCACCGACAAACAGCCGCGGGCACTTCGAGTACCTTCGGGTGAAGATGATCGGCGCGGCGGGCTACCCGGGCCACTTCTCCTACCAGAGCTCCGTCGTCGACTTCGCGCCCTCGCAGGGCTTCCTCACGCGGGTGTGGTGGAGCAACTATGAGTCGACAGACAAGACAGTCCTGAAGAGAGGCGAGACACCGACCCTCTACTGCAAGTACAACTGGCAGACAAAGAAGACAACAGCCTCCTACAAGGGCACCAAGACAAAGTACATGGGCGCGGACGGCACATGCGGCACGATCGTCTTCGCCTCCGGGACAGTGGTCGACGGTCCGGTCTTCACGAACGACTCGATCTACATCACAGGGTACGGCAAGCCGAAGTTCGGCACACCGACAACACGAACAGTCAACTCACCCGTCGAGACCGCCGACCCCAACTGCCTGTTCGTCCTCGCGACGACACACGACACACAGGGCTGCGCCACAGTGGCAAAGAACGACGTCACACGGTACACAGTGGCGAACTCGCACCACGGGGGGGCGGTGGAGCCGATCCCGACGAGCGACTCGACACTGCTCGCCGTCGCGGAGCTGAACGGCTGCGCCTACCTCGGGCCGACCACGATCTCGCTCTACGCGACAGGCGACACCCAGTACATGAACGTGACAAGCCCCGAGACGCCGGTGAAGACAGGGCGCGACCAACAGAACGCATCGACGAACACCCACACCTGCACCGGGACCCACATCAAGGCACCCACCGCTGCCCACACGGGCAACGGCGTGATCTACGTCGCGAACTCGACGGTGGGGACAGGGGGAACCGGGACCTGCACAGGGAACGGCGACAACCCGTTCGACGGCACGGTCCAGCACAAGCGGAACTCGGCGGTGTCGACATGGGCGACATGGAAGAAGCCGGGCACAATCAAGGCGCAGATCGTGCCCGCGGGCACGTTCCCGGGCACATCCAGCGGCTACCTCTATCCGGACGGCGAGACCGCCAAGAAGGACGACTGCGCGGGCGACGCCTTCGTACGGGACGCCGACAAGTCGAACACGCCGTCCGGCGGGACCGCGGGCGTCGCGGGCAATCTCACGATCGCCGCACAGAGCAACGTCATCATCACCGGGAGCATCGAGTACACGGACTGCGGCGCGACATTCGGGACCACCTACAAGCATGGCAAGACATGCAAGTACTCCCCGAGGTCGGTGAACGACTCGCTCGGTCTCATCGCGACAAACTACGTGGAGGTCAGCCGGCCCGGGAACCCGGCCTGCAGCCACCCGTACACACGATGGAGGCGCACTTCGACAACAACAAAGACCACGTGCTCATCGAGTCCGAGCTCGATCATGTCGGCCTGCTCGGCGACAGTGTCCGACCTCACAGCGCCCCTGTGCAACGCGGGTCCGAACCTCGTGATCGACGCCGCGGTGCTCGCCTTGAAGCACTCCTTCGCGGTCAACGACTACGGAATCGGCGGATCGACAAGCACACTCTCGGTGTACGGCTCCATCGACCAGGACTGGCGCGGCGCCGTCGGCACCTCGGGGGGCACCGGCTACAAGAAGCACTACGTCTGGGACAGCCGGCTGCAGTACGTCACGATCCCGCACTACCTCACCCCAGCCACCGCCTCCTGGGTCCTCTCGTCGTCGTCGGTGGAGCTGTCGACGGCGTGCCCCGGGTGGCCGAAGCCCTACCCGACAGGCAGCACAACCACAGCGACCAAAGCCGACTACCCGGCAGCGACAACGAAGGGTCCGACAGGTGCTTCCGGGGCCTGCTGACGGGCAGGCCCGCTCGATCCGCGCGGCTACGACGGGGTGAATGTCACCGTGAAGGGGCCGGCCATCCCGTTCGGCAGCGTCACCGGCACGCCGCCGATCGCCAACTTGGCCGACTGCGGGGCGCCGAGAACGACCGTCGCGTGGCCCGTCAGCGTGAGGGAGGCTGTCGCGCCCGCAGTGAAGGTCTGCTCGAGCACGATCGTCCCGGTCGCCGAGGTGACGCTCATCCAGCAGTCCGATGTCGTCGCCGCCAGCGTCAGCGAATAGGTCGCGGTGGCGGGTGCGTAGGTGGCGGATGACGCGGTCGAGGTGACCGGCGTGTACCTGGCCGGAAGCGTGGTCGCAGGGGGCGCGCGGTGGTGCGAGTGCGAGCTCTTCGCCTGCTTCGCCGGCGGCGTGACGTGGTGCGAACGCACGACCAGGTAGGCCGCGGCGCCGCCCGCTGCCAGCACCAGCGCGAGGGCGGCGAGCGGCGCGCCCAGGCGGCGGGCGGGTCGATCCATCACCATCAGCGACCGGTCCCGACGTGGGGGAACGTCCTTCTGCTCGCCCGTGGGCTGCCGGGCCGGTGTCCCCAGGTCGTCGAAGTCCGCACGGACGCCCGACATCGACTGCTCGGAGGCCGCGTCTCGCAGGACGCGCCCGCTCCCGGGCGGCCGGGACTTGACCCCGCGGTCGGCGCCTCCCAGGTGCCCCAGGACGTCGAGGGTCTGGCGGTACCCGGCCACCGACTGGGCCTCCGTGCTTCGTCGCCTCCAGACCATGGCCGAAACGATCACCACCGCAACGATTCCGGCGCCCAGCGCGCCGGCAATCTCCACCTGCACCTCCCCCATATAACAGGATCAGGGCGGCCAGTGCCGGGGGCGGTGGCCTGTCCGTGGTTGTTCTTCGGGTATGGAATGGCTCGGGGCCGCCCTTGGAAGCACTCGACCTCCGGGACCCTGTAGCCTCTGATTTCAGTCAAACTGCATCGGCGGTCCCGCCGAGGACGGAGGAAAGTGAGCCGTGGTGGCCATCGAGATCGAGAAAATCGACGGGAGGCGGGCGCGGGGCCTACGCACGCGGGACGCGATCATCAGCGCATTGCTCGACCTTGTCGGAAGAGGAGACGTCGCGCCCACCGCGCAGCGCATTGCCGATCGTGCAGGGGTCTCCGTTCGATCCGTGTATCAGCACTTCGCCGACGTGGAGGGCCTGTACGCGGACGCCGCAGAGCGCACCTACGAGTGGGTCCGGGAGACCGCGAAGGCGATCGACACCTCGCTCCCGGCGGCGAAGCGGGTCGACGCGTTCGTCGAAGGGCGTGCGAGCACCCTGGAGACGCTCCTTCCCTTCCACCGGGCGGTCCGCCTCATGGAGCCCGCCTCCGACCGGGTGCGCAGCTACCGGCTGGCGATGGAGAAGTGGGAGAAGGACCGCGTCGCAAAGGTCTTCGCCCCCGAGCTCCGTGCGATGGACGCCCCCGCCCGCTCCGCGGCCCTGGCCGGCCTGGATCTCATCGCCAGCGCCGACTCTTGGGACCACTTGCGGCGCAACGGACAATCGTCGCGGGCGGCCCGCCAGGTCCTGCGTTCGGGGATCCTCCGCCTCCTCGGCGTCTGAGCGACCCGCGAGCCGGAGGCGGCCGATCGCGCCGCCTGCGGGTCAGCCGCCGAACCGGTGGTACCGGCTGCGGTAGAAGATGAGCGGCTCGCCCTCCCCCAGGCCCAGCTCCAGGACACGCCCCGTGACCAGCTCGTGGTCGCCGGCGTCGTGGACCGACCCGAGCGCGCACTCGACCCACGCGAGCGATCCGTCGATCACCGGCGTCCCCCCGGTGCCGACGTGCCACGGCACCCCGCCGAATCTGTCCTCGCGCGGCTCCGAGAAGGCTTCTGAGACGTCCTGCTGGTCGTCGCTCAGGATGTTCACGCAGAACGCTCCCGCCCGCACCATGCGCGGCCAACTGGTCGAGGACTTGGCCGGAGCGAGCACGACCATCGCTGGGCGGATCGACAGCGAGGCGAACGCCTGACAGGTGAAGCCCAGCGGAGTCCCGTCGTCGAGCGCGGTCACCACCGTCACCCCGGTGGCGAAGCGACCGAGCACGTCCCGAAAGCGTGTCACACCTCGACCGTCGAGCCTTCCGCGGCGACGGCCACCCCCTCGAGGCGGCGTGCACCGGGCAGACGCCTCGCCGCCCGCAGGTTCGCCGAGACGTCGCGATCGGTGTGCGCGGGATCGTGGTGGAACAGATGGAGCCGTCTCGCCCCGCTGTCCACGGCGACGCGGACTGCGTAGCCGACGGTCGAGTGGCCCCAGTCAGGCTTCTCCGCGAATTCCTCGTCGGTGTACTGGGCGTCGTGCAACAAGACGTCGGCGCCCTGGCACAGCTCCCCGATGGCGTCGGGCACCGTCGAGAGGTCGGTCGGCGCCTGATGGTCGGGGAGGTAGACGAGCGTGCGCCCGTCCGCCTCGATCCGGAACCCGAGGGTGTTGCCCGGGTGCGGCACGCGCGCGGCCCGCACGACGATCGTGCCGAGCTGGAGCGGATCGGCGCTCCCGGGGCCGGCGCCCGACGGGAGCTCTCGCACGTCGATCTCACCGCCGAACTCCACCATCTTCACCGGGAAGAAGGGCGGCCTGACGGCCCTCTCGAGCGCTGTGCGGAGGAGCTCCCCGTCCTGGCTCGGTCCGTACAAGGTGAGGTGCGCCCCCAGCTCGTGGAGCGGGGAGAAGAACGGGAGCCCGAGGATGTGGTCGAAGTGCAGGTGGGTGAGCAGCGCGTTGGCCGCGAGGGGACCGACGGACCGATCGCCCGAGCAGAGGAACTCCCCGAGGGACCGCAGACCCGTGCCGAGGTCGAGCACGAGCGGGGGTTCGCCGCCGACCGAGACGAGGACGCACGAGGTGTTCCCACCGACGCGTCGGTACTCCCGGCCGGCACACGGGCACGAGCCGCGGACCCCGAAGAAGGTCACGTGCATCGGGACACCGTAACCGTCGCGCAGGTCACGCCAGGGTGAGCGCTCCCCCTCGCCAGCGGGCGAGCCCTTCGTCCACCAGGGCCTCGGCGACCCGCATCGCGCGCCGTTCGTCGGTTGGCCAACCTGCGACGAGTGCCACGTGCCCGGCGGGAACTGCTCCGACCCGGAGGGCGCCGACGAGCCGCCCGCGGCCCTGTCGATCGGAGCCTGCGAATGCTCCCTGCCGGCGCCTCCCGGCCGCTGCGGGGTCGTCCCCTCGAGCCGCGGCCACGGTCCCGGCCCAGCGGCATCGCGAGGCGAGCGGGCAGGCCGTGCAGCGTGGCGAGCGGGCGGTGCAGCAGCAGGCCCCGAGATCCAACAGCGCCTGGTTGAACCGCCAGGCGCTGGCGGGAGGGACGAGCCGGTCCGCCAGGCGCTGCGCCTCGCCCGCGGTCAGCGAGCGTCCGGCCACGGCCCGGGAGAGCACCCGTTTGACGTTGGTGTCGACCACGCCGATCGAGTGCCCGTGGGCGAACGCCAGGACCGCCCTCGCGGTGTACGGACCGACGCCGGGGAGCGCGAGCAGCGCGTCGAGGGCGTCGGGCACCCGCCCGGCATGGCGCTCGACGATCGTCACGGCCGTCCGGTGGAGGTTCACGGCGCGGCGGTTGTAGCCGAGGCCCGCCCACGCGCGGACCACCTCCGCCGTGCCGGCGGCCGCGCAGGCGGCGGGTGTCGGGAACCGTTCGACGAAGCGGCGGAACGGCGCGACCACCCGCGGCGCCTGGGTCTGCTGGAGCATCACCTCGCTCACGAGCACAAGCCACGGGTCGCGCGTCGCCCGCCACGGGAGGTCACGCCACAACCCGGCCGACCCGCGACGCACGGCGCGGCGGATCCGGTCGAGCTCTTGCGGCGTCGAATGGTCGGGATATGCCCGCTCAGCTCCAGGCGTCATCACCGTACGGGCGGCGGCGCGGGGGAAGGGCGGCGCGCGTCCAGACCATGACCTTGCGCCGGAAGTAGCACACCTCCTCACCATGCTGGTTGAAGGCCTTGGTCTCCACGGTGACGATGCCCCGGTCGTCCTTCGACCTCGACGCCACGGTCTCCAGCACCCTGGTCTCGGCGTAGATCGTGTCCCCGTGGAACGTCGGGTTGCGGTGGAGCAACGACTCCACCTCGAGGTTCGCGATCGCCGAGCCGCTCACGTCCGGGACGCTCATGCCGAGCGCGAGGGAGTACACGAGGTTGCCGACGACGACGTTGCGGCCCTGGACGGTGTCGTGCTCGGCGAACCACGCGTTCGTGTGCAGCGGGTGGTGGTTCATCGTGAGCATGCAGAAGAGGTGGTCGTCGTACTCGGTGATCGTCTTGCCGGGCCAGTGCCGGTAGACGTCGCCGACGACGAAGTCTTCGAGGCATCTTCCGAACGGCCGGTCGTAGATGGTCATGCCGTGGGTGTAGTACGTGGCTGTCGCGCCGTCCAGCCTGCGGCGCCGCCGATCCGGCGTGGAGCCCAAGGGAGGGGAAGATGCGGGGGAGCGGGCGCCCACGACGAGATCGCCGGTGCCACCGTCGCGTCGTCGTCGCAGCGTTCGCGCTGCTCTCGGGGACCATGGCAGGCGTGGTGGGCGGCGTCGGCGTGGTGAGCGTGGTGAGCGTGGTGAGCGTGGTGAGCGGGGTGGCCGGCGCCCCGGCCGCGCGGCACGGACGAGTGCTCCTGGTCGGCAGCTTCCACGGGCACCGCGGGCGGTACCGCACCATCCAGGCGGCCGTCGACGCCGCCGAGCCCGGGGACACGATCCTCATCGGCCCGGGCGACTACCACACAGCCGACGATCTGGTGCACCCGCCGAGCCCCCGGCAGGCTGCGCTCGGCGACTTCGGGGGCGTGCTCGTGACGACGCCCCGGCTCACCATCCGCGGCATGAACCGGTCTGCGGTGATCCTCGACGGGACCAAGGCGGGCTCACCCGCATGCGACGCCGCGCCGACAGCACAGGTCCTCGGACCGCCGGACCCCCAGGGCGGCAACTACGGCACCAACGGCATCGTCGTCTTCCGCGCCGACACAGTGACCGTGCAGAACCTGACGGTGTGCAACTTCCTCTCCGGCAAAGGGGCGTCCGGCAACGGCGTGTGGTGGGACGGCGGCTCCGAGAGCGGCAAGATCGGCCTCGAGCGGTACTGGGGCACATACCTGACGGCGACCACCACCTACTACGGGAACCCGACAGTCGCACCGACGTACGGGATCTTCGCGAACAACGCCGCGGGTCCTGCGGGCTGGACGAACCTCTACGGCTCGAACTTCGACGACTCGGGCATGTACGTCGGCGCCTGCCGGCAGGTATGCGACGTCACCGTGTCGCACACGTGGATGGAGTACAACGCGCTGGGCTACTCCGGCACCAATTCCGGGGGTGCCGTCGTCATCGAGCACTCGCGCTTCGACCACAACCAGGACGGATTCGACACCAACACCCAGATCTACGGCGATCCGCCGCCTCCGCAGAACGGCGACTGCCCCGGCCACGAGCGGAGCCCGATCACCCACACGCGCTCGTGCTGGGTCTTCATGCACAACGTCGTCGCCGACAACAACGACGCGCACGCGCCCATCGCTCCCGGGGGCTACGCGGGTGCCGGCCCGGTCGGCACGGGGATGACGGTGTCAGGCGGCCGCAACGACACGGTGATGGACAACACCTTCGTAGGCAACGCGGCGTGGGGCATCCTCTTCGTGCCCTTCCCCGACAAGGACACCCCGTTCCCGGGCGTCACGTGCTCGGGAAGCGGCGGCCACGAGGTCACGGGCTTCGGCTGCGTCTACGACCCCGAGGGGGACGCGCTGGCACGCAACACGTTCTCGCACGACGGGTACTGGAAGAACCCGACGAACGGCGACTACGGCCAGATCACCCTTTTCGCGCACGAGCCGGCCAACTGCTACTCGCAGAACACGGCGCCCGACGGGAGCACGCCGGCCAACCTCGAAGCGACCCAGAGGCGCTGCGGCGACGCCACGCCGGCCTCCGCCAGCGGGGGTGCGCTCCTGGGCCAGGTCGAATGCGACACCGGTTTTGGGGTCTGCCCCCCGGGTGCGACCTATCCGAAGCCCTCGCCCACAGACGTCGTCCTTCACCCGCTCCCCGACGGGCTCCCCACGATGCCGAATCCCTGCAAGGGACTGCCGAGGACTCCCTGGTGCAAGGGAGGGAAGCCCATCTGAAGGCGTCGGGGTGCGTCGCCGGCCTTTCCGGTGCCGGCCTATGCGTCCCCGTCGCCGGCCGGCCGCGGAGGCCGCGTCGTGAACCTGAGGTCGGCGCCCGGGAGCGACTCGCCGTCGATGGTCAGCCGCCAGGTGTAGCGCGCCGCGGGGGGAAGCGGGATGGGTCCCAGGTTGACCGCCAGGGCGACGTCGATGGGCGACCCCTCGGGCACGGACGGGGGCTGGGTGACCGTGAACTCCCCGCGCACCTCCACGGGCTGCGAGCCGTCGGGCGTGGGCACGAGGACCGGCCGCCCGTCGGCGTCCTCGAGGAACAGCTCCCAGTGATGGGTGCGGTCCGCCTCGTTCCAGTCGACCTCGATCTTGAGCGCCACTGCAGACGGCACCGGGTCGGGACCGGTCATCGACCACCCGCCACCGAGGATGTAGAGCTTCCCGTCGGCGACCTGGGCGGCGTCGCACAGCATCATCGTCACCTTCACGGCGTTGGAGGCTACCGTCGCGCGCGAGGATGCGCCCGTGCTGCGCGACGACGTGTACCGCAGGCCGCTCGCGACCGCCCTCGACCGACTCGGTGTCGGAGCTGGCTGGCGCGTGGCGGACGTCGGGGCGGGCGCGGGTGACGTCGCCGTGGCGCTGGCCGTGCTCGTCGGACCCGAGGGGCGGGTGTACGCCGTCGACAGCGACCCCGTCGCCCGGGACGAGACCGCCCGTGCGGCGGCCGCGCACAGCCAGGTCCTCGCCGTCACCCAACGCGGGGAGGACCTCGAGCTCCCCGAACCCGTCGACCTCGCGTTCTGCCGGTTCCTGCTGCTCCACGTGGCAGACCCGGTCAGGGTGCTCGTGCGCATGCGCGCAGCCGTGCGACCCGAGGGTTGGGTCGTCGCGCAGGAGCCAATCACCTCGGCGGGACGGGTCGACGGGCGGCCGCTCTCGATGCCCGACGCCCGCCACCCCGACGTCGGCGCGCTCCTCCCCGCGCTCGTGCGCCGGGCGGGGCTCGTCCTCGTCGACGCGTGGGCGGAGGCGCCCGCAGCGTCGGGACCCGGTCCCGTGGCCTCCTATCTCGCCGAGCTCACCGAGGTCGACCCGGGCGACGACCCGATCGTGCTCCCGCCGCTCGTGACGGTGCTCGCGCGGCGGGACGATAGCGTGCCGTGACGATGGATCTCGACCGCGCCGCCGACGCGCTCGGTTGCGCCGAACAGGTGGTCGAGCGGGGGGTCCTCGCCGTCGCCGAATCCGGTGTCGACCGCGCACAGGTCGTCGCCTACGACGTCGCACACGCCGCCGCAGCCGTCGCGACGGCCCGCGCGGCGCTCCACTACGGCCGCCACGGAGAGGTGGAGGCGCGGCTCGCCTGTGCGTTCGCTGCGGACGTCGTGGCCGACCTCCGCGCGAAGCTCGCCGGCAGGTCGGACTCGTGGATGGCCGATGCCGGCCTCCTCGATCCCGCCGAGGCGTTCGTCGCCTTCCACCGGGATCCCGAGACGCTCGCCGCGCTCTGCGGCGAAGAGGGCCCCCGCCACCTCGCGGAGGAGTTCGAGCTCGCTCGCGAGACCTTCCACCGGTTCGCGGAGAACGAGATCCGCCCACACGCCGAGCACGTCCACCGCACCAACGACGACATCCCCGAGTCGATCATCACCGGGCTGGCGGAGCTCGGAGGCTTCGGGCTGTCGGTGCCCGAGGAGTACGGCGGGTTCGCGTCGGGTGGCGAGAGCGACTACATCGCGATGGTCGTCGCGACCGAAGAGCTGTCCTGGGGCTCACTCGGTGTGGGGGGCTCGCTCATCACGCGGCCCGAGATCCTCACGCGCGCCCTCGTGCACGGGGGGACCGAAGAGCAGAAGCAGCGGTGGCTCCCCGCGCTCGCGAGCGGCGAGTTGCTCGCCGCCGTCGCCGTCACCGAGCCGGACTTCGGCTCCGACGTCGCCGGCATCGTCACGTCGGCCACCCGCTCGGCGGGCGGCTGGCTCGTCCACGGCGTCAAGACCTGGTGCACCTTTGCAGCACGCGCGAACGTGCTCATGCTGCTCGCGCGCACCGACCCCGACCGGGCGAAGGGGCACCGGGGTCTCTCGCTCTTCGTCGTCGACAAGGCGCGCGCGACAGGGAAGGGCTTCGTGCTGCACCAAGACGGCGGCGGCAAGCTCGAGGGCCGGCCGATCGACACCCTCGGGTACCGCGGTATGCATTCCTACGAGCTGGCCTTCGACAACTGGTTCGTCCCCGACGAGAACCTCGTCGGAGGCGACGCAGGTCTCGGGAAGGGCTTCTATCTCCAGATGCAGGGGTTCGAGAACGGGCGCCTCCAGACGGCCGCTCGCGCGATCGGGGTGATGCAGGCCGCCTACGAGGCCGCGATGGCCTACGCACGCGATCGCAAGGTGTTCGCGACGCTGATCGTCGACTACCAGCTGACCCGGGCGAAGCTCGCGCGCATGGCCGTGCTCATCCAGGCCGCGCGGCAATTCTCCTACGAGGTCGCTCGGCGGATGGCGAAGGGCGAGGGGGCGCTCGAGGCCTCCATGGCCAAGGCCTACGTGTGCCGCGCCGCCGAATGGGTGACCCGGGAAGCCATGCAGATCCACGGCGGGATGGGGTACGCCGAGGAGTACCCGGTCAGCCGCTACTTCGTGGACGCGCGCGTGCTGTCGATCTTCGAGGGCGCCGACGAGACGCTGGCGTTGAAGGTGATCGCGCGGCGGCTCGTCGAGCGGGCGCAGTCCGCGTAGCTGCGCCCGGGATCAGCCGGCTGAGCGGCGAAGGCCCGCCCGCTCCCCCCGGACGACGAATTTCTGCGCCATCTTCCGGCTCGCCTCGTCGATCATCTCGTCGCCGAACATCACGGCACCCTTGCGCTCCTCGTCGGTGGCCTTCCGGTACGCCTCGAGGATGTCACATGCCCGGTCGAACTGCTCCTGGGTCGGCGAGTAGACCTCGTTCAGGACCGCGGCCTGGTCGGGGGTGAGCGCCCACTTGCCGTCGTACCCGAGGACCCGCGTGCGCTGCGCGAATTCGCGCAGGCCGTCGAGGTTGCGCACGTAGAGGTACGGGCCGTCGATGACCTGCAGACCGTTCGCGCGACCGGCCATCAGGATCTTGGAGAAGACGTAGTGGAAGTGGTCGCCCGGGTACTCGGGGATCGCCACCCCTCCGGTGAGCACGGGCATCTCCATGGACGCGGCGAAGTCGGCGGGGCCGAAGATGATCGTCTCGAGACGCGCTGACGCGGCGCAGATCTCCTCGACGTTGATGAGGCCCCGGGTCGTCTCGATCTGCGCTTCGATCCCGACGTGCCCGACGGGGAGGCCGACATTGCGCTCGACCTGGGTGAGCAGCAGGTCGAGCGCGACGACCTCGGCGGCGGACTGCACCTTTGGCAGCATGACCTCGTCGAGGCGCTCGCCGGCGTTGCCGACGACCTCGATCACGTCGCCGTAGGTCCATTCGGTGTCCCAGGCGTTGATCCGCACGCACAGGACGCGCTCGTCCCACGTGAGGTTCTTGATGGCGTCAACGACCTTGGCTCTCGCGCGCACCTTCTCGAGCGGCGCGACCGAGTCCTCGAGGTCCAAGAAGGTCATGTCGGCCGGCACCGAGGGCGCCTTGGCAAGGAACTTCTCGGTCGCGCCCGGCGTGGACAGGCACGACCTGCGCGGAAGGTCGCGGGATCGTTCGGACACGCCTACAGCTTCGCCCGGAAGAACTCGAGCGCGGAAATCCAGAGCTTGCCGGACTCGTCGGGGTTGTAGACCTCAGGCCGGGTGTCGTTGAAGAAGGCGTGCGCCGCGCCGGGATGCACGACCATCGTGACGTCCTTGCCCAGGTCGCGGAGCTGGGCTTCGAGCGCGCGCACGGCTTCGGGTGGCGCCGATTCGTCGAGCTCGGCGTAGTGGCCTTCGACGGCTGCTTCGAGGCGGGAGTAGTCGGGCTGGGCGTCGGGCCACGGGATGACGCCGTAGCAGGGCACCACCGCCTTCACCGCGTCGGGTCGTTGGGTGGCGAGGACGAGCGCCAGTCCCCCGCCCATGCAGAACCCGATCACCCCTACTGCGTCGCGCCCGGTCCTGCGTCGCAGCTCGTCCACCGCGCCGCTCATGTCCTTGCCCGCCTCGTCGAGGCGCATGGCCATCATCGCCTTCGCCGCCTCGTCGGGCTCGCTGGTCGCCTTCCCCCGGTAGAGGTCCGGGGCGAGGGCGACGAAGCCCTCCGCGGCGAAGCGGTCGCAGACGTCCTTGATATGGTCGACGAGGCCCCACCACTCCTGGATCACGACGATCCCGGGCCCGGCGGTGCCCGCCAGGTAGCCCTGCCCCGTGCTGCCGTTACTCGGGTATTCCACAGTTTCTCCCATGGTCCGGACGGTAGCCCAACGTAACGTTGACTGCACCACAACGCGCGTGAATCGTAAAGATCGGTGATCGTTCTGTAACCTAAACGGGGCCTGTGACCAGGACCGATGTCTCATATTTCCCACCACCGGTGGGAACTTGTGGAAAAGATTTGCAAATAGTGGCTTGCTCCGAGGCCCCTTTTGCGCAAGAATCTCGGGCATTGTGACTGACGTTGGGGGGAGTTCGCGTCTGCCGACGCGCCAACCGAGGCCCGCCAACCTGCTCCGGCTGCTGCCGGTCGCAGGCCTCCTTGCCGTCGCCGTCCCGGCGGCGGTTTCGACCATCGCCGGTGCCGCCAGCCCGCTGTCCTCCGAGCAGGCGAGGGCCACCCAGCTCGCGGCGGAGATCCAGCAGACCGGCCAGCAGGTCGACGCCCTGGACCAGCGCTACCAGGCCGCCCTCGCCGACAAGTCCTCGATCGACGGGAAGATCGGTGTCACGACCACCCAGATCGACCATTCGATGGTCGCGATCGCCAAGGACAGGGTGACGTTGCACAAGGCGGCCATCGAGGCCTACGTCTCGGGCGGCACCGCCGCGGCGGCCAGCGTCCTGTTCTCGGGGAGCCAGACATCGGCAATGGACTCGTCGGTCTACAACCAGGTGATCACCGGAGACCTCCATACCGCCATGGCGGACCTGAACACCGCCGTCGCCCAGCTGGACACGCAGCGCCAGACCCTGAAGACCGAGGACGCGCAGGCCACCCAGGCCATCGCGACAGCCCACGACGCGTACCAGCAGGCCCAGACGCTCGAGACACAGCAGCGGTCCGAGCTTTCCCAGGTCAAGGGCCAGATCGCGACGTTGATCGCGCAGCAGCAGGCGGCGGCGCAGGCCACCCAGCAGGCACAGGCGCAGGCGACGCTGACCGCGTCGCCGCGCACGTTCTCCCCGCCGCCGCCCGCCGGGGGCGGCGGGGGCGCGGTGGCCGTGCGCGCCGCGGAGTCCCAGGTCGGCGTCCCCTACGTGTGGGGCGACGAGAGCCCGGGGAGTGGCTTCGACTGCTCGGGGCTCACCGCGTGGGCGTGGGGCCAGGCCGGCGTGTACCTCCCCCACTACTCGGGCGCCCAGATGGCGGACAGCTCGCCGGTGCCGATCTCGGACCTCCAGCCGGGCGACCTGCTCTTCTACGGACCCGGCGGCAGCGCCCACGTGGCCATGTACGTGGGCGGCGGCATGATGATCGAAGCGACCTTCCCCGGCACAAGGGTCAGGATCGACCCGGTGCGCTTCGGAACAGGTTTCGCGGGCGCCGGCCGACCGTAACCTCGCAGGGCCCAGATCCTTCGGGACGCGATCGGTGCCCGACGTCCGGTGTCTACGGCGGCCGTTACCATCCCCCGGCTACCATCCCCCGGCTACCATCCCCCGGCTACCGTCCCCCGGCTACCGTCCCCCGGCGTCGAGGACCGGAGCCGACGACCGCCATCTCGCGCCGCGAGCCGGCGTCGCCGGCCCCGCTCGACGATCGGAGAACGACATCATGAGCCACGACGACGAGTGGTCCCCCGACGAGCCGTCGGGCACGGAAGCCTTCGAGCAGGGTGACGAAGCACTCGACGAGGGCACGAGAACGGATCCGGACCTCCTCGAGTCCGTCGAGAACGACCCGTCGCTCGACCCGACGCTCCAGGTCGACACCTACGAGCTCGAGGAGGCCGGCGCCGACCTCGACGATCCCGACGGACGAGGACGGCCTTCGATCCCCGGTGGTCCCCGTCGTCCGGACGAGGAGGGCTGGGACCTCGACGCGCCGATTGCCCGCTCGAACGAGACCGACGAGGACTCGACGGACTGAGCCCCGGGCCAGCGGGAAGACGCCCCTTCCCGACCTTTCGGTCACGATCGGCGCGTCGCGACACGACGCGACACGACGCCACACCGGAAAGGGGCCCGGGGACGCCGCGGCCCTGTCGCGCGCCAAGACGGGGGATACTTGACCGGTGAGGCCTGTCCCCGTCTCCTTCCACCTGGGCCCGCTCGTGGTCCACACGTACGGGATCGGCCTCGCGATCACCTTCTGGTTCGCGTACCGCTACTTCGAACGTCGCCTTCGGGCGCGGGGGTACCCCACCGACTGGGTGCTCGGCCTCTTCATCGCCGTCACGGTTGCCGCCATCGTGGGAGCCCGGGCGATGCACGTACTCGCGAACCTCTCGTACTATCGCAGCGACCCCGCGCAGGTGTTCGCCGTCTGGCACGGCGGACTCTCCTCGTGGGGCGGCCTCCTCCTCGCCGTGCCGACGGGACTGCTCTACGCACGGCGGCGCTGTCCCGAGCTCCGCCTCGGGGCCGCCATGGACGTCCTTGCCCCCGTCCTCGCGTCGGCCTGGGCCATGGGGCGCCTGCTCGGCCCACAGCTCATGTACGCCGGCGGCGGCCATCCCACGCACCAGTGGTTCGGCATGTACTACGCCGGGCAGGTCGGCAAGCGCCTGCCGGTACCGATCTTCCAGGCGGTCGAGGACTTCGCGATCTTCTGCGCACTCGTCTACGTCGAGCGGCGCATCCAACGCGCCGCGGGGAGCGAGCGACCGGACCTCCGCGCCGTGCCGGCCGGTGCGGTCATCGGAACCGGCATGGTGCTGTGGGGCATCGAGCGGGTGGTGGACGAGACGCTCTGGCTCGCCTACCCGGGTCAGCTCGGCGACGTGCTCGTCGAGCTCGCAGGGGTCGCGCTCGCCGTCGCCGGGGTCGTCGTCCTGCTCCGCACGAGACATCGCTGGCGCGTCTGGCGCGCGAAGCAGAACGGCACCGCCGACGCTGCCGCCCACCTCGACGACGTCGGCGGCGTGGACGACGCACGCCCCCTCGGCACGCAGGCTGGGCCCGGGATCGCCGGGCAAACGGCTGCCGCCGGGGTCGCCGGGGTCGCCCGAACCGGGGCCGCCGGGGTCGCCCGGTCGCGCCACCGCGCCACCCCGGACCACGCCCAGGGCTGACGTCCGCGGGGACGTCGGCGTCCCATGCGCCCGCGCAGCCCCGGCGTCGCACATCGGACGCCCCGGCCCGACGGCTCCTGCGGCGTACGATGACCGTGGCGCGAGCACGGGGGCACCACCCGCGACGCGCTGGCGGAAGGGGTCGTCCATGGCCGAGGTCCACGCGCCGTCGGGTGCGGCGCCGACGTCGGGCGCCGAAGACCCAGGCCCGGCAAGCGGCCGCGCGGCTCAACCGGTGACGCTCGGACAGATCACGAGCATGCTGTCGGGCGCCGGGGTGCGCCGGACGGCACCATGGGAGCGCGACTTCGCCAACCTCTCCTACGAGTGGCGTCGAATCTTCGCCGAGCTCATCGGCACGTTCTTCCTCGTGCTCGTCGCGGCGGGTGGCGGCACGATCGCCGCCGTGTTTGCAGGCTCCGTCGGCCGCAGCGCGCAGGTGGTGGCACCGGCGCTCATGGTCATGGTGGTCATCCTGGCGATCGGTGCCGTCTCGGGTGCGCACCTGAACCCTGTCGTGACCATCGCCTTCTTCCTCCGCGCCGAGTTCCCCCTCCGGCGCATCCCCCTCTACCTCGTCGCCCAGGTCGGAGGTGCCGTCGTCGCCTGCCTGTTCCTCTGGGCGATGTTCGGCAAGGCGGGCGGCCTCGGCGCGACCCTTCCCGGTGGGCACGTCTCGGACGCGCAGGCCATGTGGATGGAGGCGGTGCTCACCTGCGGGCTCGTGACGACGATCCTCGGAACCGCCTCGGGGGCGCAGAACGTCGGCCCTCTCTCCGCGTTGGCGGTGGGCGGCTACATCGCACTCGCCGGCCTCTGGGCGAGCCCCGTGAGCGGAGCATCGATGAACCCGGTGCGCTCCTTGGGTCCCGCGATCGTCACGGGCGACTACTCGCGCCTGTGGATCTATCTCGCCGGTCCCACGATCGGGATGCTGGCGGCGGTGGGCATCGCCTACGTCCTGCGCGGCCGTGGCGGCGATCCTGCTGCCATGCGCGCCGCTCAGGGGACGCTGCCTGCCTTCCTTCCGCGGCGCCCGGACCGGGCAGGGCGGGTGCCGGTCGCCGGAACGGGGCAGCGCGCACGGTCAGGCTCGCAGGGATCGTACGACGCTCGGGTGACCCCCGCGCCGGAGCAGCCCGCGGGAGAAGGCGATCACGGAGAGGGCAAGGAGGTGGGACACGGTGGCCAAGCGTGACAAGCAGGGGCCGTCGGGAGGAACCGGGGCGGGTCGAAAGGGCTCCGGGCCGACTCCCCGCGAGCACTGGAAGGAGGAGCCCGACGAGCACGACTACCCCGCCGCACGTGACTACTTGAGTCTTCTTCTCGGTGAGACGGACGCCAGGCGCACGGTGACGGCTCTGCAGCGAGCGCCGGTCACGCACCGCAAGGCGAAGGACCTCTTGCGCGCCAGTCGGCTCGCGCTCCTCGGCCCTGACGACCCCGAGGTGCAGAAGGACCTGCGCAAGGTCCGCCGTGACCAGCGGCTCTCGCCCGTCCTGGTCGTGCGCGGCGCGCTCGTCGCCGACGTCGCGGTGACGGTGGCCGACGGCTACCACCGCATCTGCGCGAGCTACCACCTCGACGAGGACGCGGACATCCCCTGCCGCATCGTGGACCCGCCCAGACCGACGCGCGGCCCCCGAGAGGCGAACGGCCAGGGGCGCGACGGTACGCGCCGGCGTGCTGCCCCGGCGACGGCCACGGCGTCGCAGGCCGTGCAGGACTCAGCCGGCGCGGACTGACCCTTCCGGCCCGGCGCCCGCGCCCGGGCTCACCACGGGTACCGGCCGTCGCGCTCGAAGGCCGAGATCCTCCAGGAGTACAGGACCGCGGCCAGCGCGGTGGCGAGGTTCAGGCTCGAGACGCCGGGCTTCATCGGGAGACCGACCGACCGATGCGCCACCTCCCGGATCCATCCCGGCAAGCCGTGGCGCTCCCCACCCACGACGAGGATCGAGTCGGGCGGAAGGCTGCCGGTGTCCAACGGATCGCTGCCGACGTCGAGTGCCACGATGGGCCGGCCGCACGACGGCGCCAACTCCGCGAATGCCACCGGAAGGGCGAATTGCAGACCCGTCGCGCTGCGGATGGCGACCGGAGACCAGGGATCCTGGCCGGACACCGTCACGGCCGCAAGGTCGGCCGCAGCCGCAACCCTCACCACCGCGCCGACGTTACCCGGGTTGCGCGGCCGGTCGAGGTGGACCGCGGGCTTGGTCCGTTCGGCGAGCACCGCGGCGATGTCGTAGTGGGGACGCGCACAGATCGAGAGGAGCGGGCTGGAGAGGCTCCGCTGCGACAACCGGCTGAACCGCTCGAGCGTGACGACCCGCAGCGCGTCCTCGATCGCGGGGATCGACTCGGGGGCGAGCCGCTCGGCCAACGTGAACAGCTTCTGTGCGTCATAGGTGACGGCGACGTCGAGCCGAGCGCCGAAGCGCAGGGCATGACGGGCCGGGTGGAATCCCTCCAGCACGGCGAGCTGCGGGTTGCGGTAGGCGGCGTAGAAGCGCCGCGTCAGGTCGGCGTCGTCCGGGTCCATGCGTCTGCACCTCGTCGGGAGGCCGGGC
>Ga0307372_10005233_pt1 | contig 19598 bp, 19 predicted proteins | sample OX1MG_FD_202533 | JGI IMG/M metagenome (GOLD analysis project Ga0307372, IMG submission 202533) | Soil microbial communities from Risofladan, Vaasa, Finland - OX-1 | ecosystem: Environmental > Terrestrial > Soil > Coastal area > Acid sulfate soil | place: Finland: Risofladan, Vaasa | collected...
GCGGTGAGCCATTTCGACAAACCCACCATGCTGGCCATGGCGGCCGAGCAAGGCGGGAATCCCGACGATCCGAACAAGCGGCACCCTCTGGACTTCGTGCTGTGGCAGCCGTCGTTGCCCGATGAGCCGTCGTGGGAGTCGCGCTGGGGTCCGGGCCGTCCCGGCTGGCACATCGAATGCTCGGCGCTGGCCTTACGCGAGTTGGGGGAAACCGTCGATGTGCACGGGGGAGGTCGCGATCTGGTCTTCCCGCATCACGAATGCGAGGCGGCCCAGTCGGAATCGGTCACCGGCCGCCCGTTCGTCCGCCACTGGCTCCATGTCGGACTGGTCGGGCTCGACGGGACAAAGATGTCCAAGTCACTCGGCAACCTGGTGTTCGTCGGGGACCTGCTGAAGGAGTGGGAGCCGACGGTGGTCCGCCTGGCGCTGCTGGGTCACCACTACCGTTCCGATTGGGAGTGGACGGACGAGGACATGCCCCGCGCCGCCCGGCGACTGGACGCATGGCGTGCCGCTCCACGCACCGTCGGCCGGCCGGACAACAGCGCTGCCGGGGAGGAACGAGACCTGGAGCGCGCACGGTCGTGCCTCGACCGTGATCTCGACACGCCGGGGGCGCTGGCCGCGCTCGACGACGCTGCGGCATCGGGGCGCCCCGTCGCTCGGGGGGCCGACCTGTTGGGCGTTACCCTGTAGTCGGAGTTCGCCCGAGCCGGACCCGCACGACACCGAGGGGCGTGTCCTGTTCGGGGGATGGCGGGTGGATGAGGCCCGAGGGCATCCGATCACCCACCACCAGCCCCGCAGTCCGATCGAGACGATCCGGTCAGAAAGGCAGTCCCATGGCATCCGTCACCGTTCGACTTCCCGATGGTTCGATCAAGGAGTTCGACGCCGGCACCACCGCCTACGAATTCGCCGCGTCCATCGGCCCGCGTCTGGCCAAGGCCGCCATCGCGGCCACGTTCGACGACGCTGAGGTCGATCTCGACGCCGTGCTGCCCGACGGCGCACAGGTCAGCGTGATCACCACCGACTCCGATGCCGGCCGTGCCGTGCTGCGGCACTCCACGGCACATGTGCTGGCCCAAGCGGTGCTCCGCCTGTGGCCCGGCGCCCACTTCGCCATCGGCCCGGTCATCGAGGACGGTTTCTACTACGACTTCGAACTTCCGGGTGGCGCCCATTTCAGTGATGACGACCTCGAGCGGATCGAAGCCACCATGCGCGAGATCATGTCGGAGGACCAGCCGTTCATCCGGCATGAGCACAGCATCGATGAGGGCCTGGCGCTCTTCGAGGACCAACCCTTCAAGCGCGAGATCATCGAGGCGGTCGGGAGCGGGCACGTCGAGGTGGACGCCGCCGCCGAGGGTGCGTCGGCCAGCCAGGTCTCGACGTACTGGAACTCGCCGACCTTCACCGATCTGTGCCGGGGCCCCCACGTCCCGTCGACCAGCCGTCTCGGCCACTTCGCCCTGATGCGGGTGGCCGGCGCCTACTGGCGTGGCGATGAGAAGCGCCAGCAACTGCAACGGATCTACGGAACGGCATGGGAGTCGGACAAGGCCGTCGCCGCTCATCTGGAGCGCCTGGCCGAAGCGGAGCGCCGCGACCACCGCCGGCTGGGCGCAGAGCTGGACCTGTTCTCCTTCCCCGAGGAGATCGGCTCAGGGTTGGCCGTGTTCCATCCCAAAGGCGGGATCGTCCGCCGCCTGATGGAGGAGTATTCGCGCCAGCGACACGAGGCGGCCGGGTACGAGTTCGTCTACACCCCCCACATCACCAAGGCGGAACTGTTCCAGACCTCGGGCCACCTGGACTGGTTCGCCGAAGCCATGTTCCCGCCCATGGAGCTGGACGGTGGTCATCAGTACTACCTGAAGCCGATGAACTGCCCGTTCCACATCCTGATCTTCAAGAGCCGACAACGCTCGTACCGAGAGCTCCCCATCCGCATGTTCGAATTCGGGACGGTCTACCGCTACGAGAAGTCCGGGGTCGTCCATGGCCTGACCCGGGTACGTGGCATGACCCAGGACGATGCCCACATCTTCTGCACCCGCGAGCAGATGCCGTCCGAGCTCCATTCGACCATGGCCTTCGTGCTGTCGCTGCTGCGCGACTTCGGTCTCGACGACTTCTACCTCGAGCTGTCCACGCGTCCCGAGGAGAAGGCGGTCGGCTCCGCCGAGGACTGGGAGGAGGCCACCGATGCGCTCCGGAACGCGGCGATGGCCATGGACCTCGATCTGGTTCTCGACGAGGGAGGGGGCGCCTTCTACGGGCCGAAGGTCTCCGTGCAGGCCCGGGACGCCATCGGGCGCACCCACCAGATGTCCACCATCCAGCTCGACTTCCAGTTTCCGCATCGCTTCGACATGGAGTACGTCGGGGCCGACAACGGCCGCCACAAACCGATCATGATCCACCGCGCCCTGTTCGGTTCGGTGGAGCGCTTCTTCGCCATCCTGCTCGAGCACTACGCCGGAGCCCTGCCCACCTGGCTCGCTCCCGAGCAGGTACGGGTGCTCGGGGTGCGCGGCGACCACGCCGTGTATGCCGAAAAGGTGGCCGATCGGCTACGGGCCGTGGGTACCCGGGTGACGGTCGATCCGGCCGACGAGCCCCTGGGGGCACGCATCCGCCAGGCCAAGGTGCTGAAGATCCCCTACATCCTGGTGGTGGGAGACGACGATGTGGTCGCCGGCACGGTGGGGGTCAATCGGAGGGGGAGCAAACAGCCCGAGCGCGGGGTCGAAGTCACCTCGTTCACCGAACTGATCGAGCGCGAGATCGCCGAGCGCCGGGTGCCGGAGCTCCCGTGACCCTCGAGCACCTGTGGGCCGGTTGGCGCGGCGAGTACGTCACCTCGACCGGACCTCTTACGCCGGGCCGGTCGGAAGGACCGGCCGAGCCGCCGGTCGACGACCCCGAGCGGTGTGTCTTCTGCCGCATCGCCGCCAGCGGTCCCCCGACGGCCGACAACGGCGTGCTCTGGATCGGGGACCACACCTATGCCGTGATCAACGCCCATCCCTACGCCAGTGGACACTTGATGGTGCTCCCCACCCGGCACGTGGGGTCGATGGCCGATCTGACCGAGTCGGAGAGCTTGGAGTTGTGGTCGGCCCTGCGGGCCGGCGTTGTGGCACTCGAGGAGGCCTACGGCCCCGAGGGGATCAACCTGGGAGCCAACCTGGGCCGGGCGGCGGGGGCCGGCCTCCCCCGGCACCTGCACCTCCACGCCGTGCCCCGGTGGGTGGGCGACACCAACTTCATGACCGCGGTGGCCGACACCCGGGTGCTGCCCCAGACCCTGGCGGTGACGTGGGACCAGCTTCGCCGGGCGTGGCCGGGCTGAGACCACGCGGGGACCGGAATCGAACCGGATGACCTGGTGTTCCTCTGATCAGGACCACGACAAGCGAGGTAGGGAATGGAAGTCAAGGAGCTCGGCCATCTGGTGCTCTACGTGAAGGACGTCGAGCGCTCGGCGGCGTTCTACCGGGACGTGCTCGGATGGGAGCCGGCCGGTCCCACCCCGGCCGGGGCTCCCGTGGCCGTGTTCAGCTCGGGGCGGACCCACCACGAGCTGCTCCTGATCGAGGTGGGGGAGGGGGCGGCGGCCCAACCGGCCGGACGGCGGCTCGGCCTCTACCACTTCGGGCTCAAGATCGGCGACACGGATGACGAACTGCGCGAAGCGGTGGCACGGCTCAAGGAGGCCGGCGTGCCCATCGTGGGCGCCACCGACCACACGGTCACCCACAGTCTCTACATCCTCGATCCCGACGGCAACGAGATCGAGCTCTACATCGACGTGCCGGGCATCGACTGGCGGGCCGACCCCGGGTTGGTGATGGCTCCGATGAAGCCCCTGGCCCTGTAGGCGGCCCCCATGGGACCTGCCGCCCAAGCCTGCTCACTCCAGCTAGCAGATGGTAGGGTTTGACGAGCGTTCTGAAGGGAATTCGCATGTTCGACGGGCGATGGCGCGGTGCGGTTGACCGGAGTACCGGTCCCGTGAGCCGCAAGCTGCAGCAGCTGGGCATCACCGCCGACATGCTGACGGCCACGGGCTTGATCTCTGCCACCGGCACCGCGGTTGCGGTGGGCACCGGTCATCTCCACCTGGCCATCGTGTTGTTGATCATCACCGGGCTCCATGACCTGTTGGACGGCCCGGTGGCCAAGGCATCGGGGACGTCGTCGGTGCGCGGGGCCTTCTTCGACTCGGTCACCGACCGTGTGGCCGACGCCCTGATCCTCGGCGGCGTGGCCTGGTACCTGGCGTCGACCGACCCGGGCCATCTGGTGCTCCTGCCCTTCGCCGTGCTCGGGGCCACCTCGCTGGTGTCGTACCAGCGGGCCAAGGCGGAGTCGCTCGGCATCTCGGCCAAGGGTGGGTTGATGGAACGGGCCGAGCGGATGATCCTCCTGGGCATCGGCTTCCTCTCGCCGTCATTCCTCGTTCCGGTCCTGTGGGTCATGTTGGGGCTGACCATGGCGACCGCTCTCGGGCGGTTTGCCAAGGTGTGGCGCCTGGCTGAGGCTCCGGTCCCGGTGACCACGCCGCGACGCCAGCGACGGGTCCGCAGCATCTCCCGTACCTCCGCCAGGCGCTCGTCGGCCTCGCCGTCGAGGTGGCGTGCCCGCCGTCAGGGCGAGCTGGCCAGTCGTTCCGGTCGGACCTGGCGCGCCAGGCATGCCCGTCAGGGGCTCCGCCAGCGCACCGGTCGCCGCCACACCTGAGCCGACCGGCCAGTCGACCGCCAACGAGGGCTCGTGAACAAGGGACAAGCGGCGTTTCACACCTATACCACCCTGAGCCGGTGCCTGGCCGCGCTGCCGGAGCCGGTGGCCATGGGCATGGCCGCGGTGGCCGCAGACGTGCTGTTCAGGGTGGGGGGCAATCCTCGTCGGACCGTCACCAACAACCTGCGCCGGGTACTCGACTCCGATGGCGCCGATACCGCGCTCCTCGATCGGTGGGCGCGCCGCTCCTATCGGGCCTACGCTCGCTACTGGGTTGAAGGGGCCCGGCTCGGAACCACGTCACCGCTGGAGGTGGAAGCGCGGACGCTGGCCCAGGGTCTCGAGTATCTGGTCGACGGCATGGCGACCGGTAAGGGCGTGATCATGGCACTGCCACACGTAGGGAGCTGGGAGTTCGGGGGCGCCTTTCTGGCCACACAAGGCCTGCCGATGACCGCCGTGGCGGAGCGGGTGGAGCCCCCGGAGCTGTTCGAGTTCATGATGGCCCAGCGGGAGGCGATGGGGCTGATCGTGGTGCCCCTCGACGAATCGACACCGAGCGCCATCATGGCCACATTGCGCAACGGAGGATTGGTCGGCTTGTTGAGCGACCGCGATCTGACCGGCAAGGGCATCGACGTCGAGTTCTTCGGCGAGAAGGCCACCATGCCGGCCGGCCCGGCCACCCTGGCGCTCCGATCGGGTGCCGCGCTGGTGACCGGGGCGGTCTACAGCGGTCCGGGCGCCGATCACCGTGCGGTCGTGCAGCCCCCCCTCGACACCACCCGGCACGGCTCGTTCCGGGCTGACGTGACCCGGCTCACCCAGGCCATCGCCACCCGGTTCGAAGGGCTCATCCGCCAGGCTCCCGAGCAGTGGCACGTCTTCCAACCGCTGTGGTCGGTCGACCGGTCCGATGGTGCGGCATGACCAAATTCGAGAGTCGACCGCTGCCGGGTGACGCCGAGTTCGAGCTGCTCGGTCCACCCATGACGGTCAACCGGTCCGAGAACGAGCGAGCCGCGCCATCCCACCCGGTTCCCGATCTCCGATCGGAGGATGCACCTCGCCCTGTCGACAAAGCCCCTCGCCCGGCCGGCGAGCCGCGTTTCACCTCGATGCGAGAGCACGAATTCGATGTGGTGGTGGTCATCGATGCCGAGGGTCGCTTCATCTTCGTCAGCAAGTCGGCCGAGCGGTTGTTCGGATACGACATCAGCAACGCCATCGGGCTGGACGCGTTCGGGTTGTTCGACAGTCTCAGCGTCGATCCGGTTCGGGCCCTCTTCCGCGACCTGGTGGCCCGGCGGCGACTGTCCGTGTCGCTCGAGATGCGCACGGTCCGGGCCGACGGGGTCACCATCGACATCGACGTGGTCGCCGCCAACCATCTCGACGACCCGATCGGCGGGATCGTGGTCAACATCCGTGACATCACCGAGCGGAAGCAGCTCGAACAGCGGATCCGCGAGGTGGACCGGCGCCAGTCCGCCATCATCGAATCGCTGGCCGACGGGTTGATGATGGTGGATGCGTCCGGAACCATCGTCCGGGTCAACGAGGCCTTCGAGGTGATGTTCGAGGCGCCCAGGGTTCGGGTGGTGGGCGAGCCCCTGGCCGACCTGTTGTCGGCCGATGGGGGCCCTGGGCTCGAGGTGGTCGACGCCGATGGCGAGGTCGTGACCGGTCAGGACCATCCCGTCATGGTGAGCCTTCGAGGCGGCCGGCGCTCGGTCGGCGTGGTGCTCGGGGTTCGTCGCCAGGACAAGCCGGCGATGTGGGTTCGGGTCAACACCCAGCCGATGGTGGCCGCCGACGGAGCGGTCACCGGCGCCGTCGCCTCGTTCAGCGATATCACCGCGGCGCGCCAGGCCGCCGTGGAGCTCCGGAGGGACGAGAAGTTCCTGCAGGTGTTGCTCGACACCCTCGAGGAGGGCATCGTGGCCTGCGACGCCGAGGGTCGGATCACGGTGTTCAACCCGTCGGCCCGTCGTCTGCACGGGTTGTCGGAGACCTCCGATCCCATCGGGCGGATCCCCACCGACCATGGGCTCCTCCGACCGGATGGGACGGCGATGGCCCAGCGCGAGAACCCCTTGATCAGGGCCATGTCCGGTGAGCAACTTCGTGACGTGGAGATCGTGCTGGAGTCCGGCACCGGCGACCGGCGCAAAGTCAGCGTGAACGGCCAGTCACTCGTCGACGACGAGGGTTGGATGCTCGGTGCGGTGGTGGCCATGCACGATGTCACCGAGCAGAAGCTGAACGAGGAGCGGCTGGCCGAGCTGGCCCTGCACGACCCGCTGACCGGGCTGGCCAACCGCACCCTTCTCGCCGAGCGCCTCCAACAGGCCATCGAGCGATTGGCCCTGGCCGGCGCGACGGCGGCGACGCCGGGCGACGGCGATGGCGACGGGCAACGCGGTGTGGCTGTGTTCCTGCTCGACCTCGACGAGTTCAAGGAGATCAACGACGTGCTCGGGCACGACGTGGGCGATGACATGTTGATCGCCGTGGCGCGTCGCCTGTTGGCCATCGTTCGCCCGTCGGACACCGTGGCCCGGTTGGGCGGCGACGAGTTCGTGGTGGTGTGCGACATCGAACGGGGTGAGGAGGAGATGCTGCGCATCACCGAGCGCATCTCGTCGGCCCTGGCCCGGCCCTACCGGATCGACGGGCGGACCCTCAGCGTGCTGGCCTCGGTCGGTGGCGTCTTCGTCGACAATTCGGACACCGACCCGTCCAAGCTCCTCAGTCGTGCGGACGACGCCATGTACGGGGTCAAGTGGAGCCGGCGCCGCGAACGTCGTTCCATGATGGAATGACCGCTTGGTGGACCTGAACCAACACTGCACCCCACCGACGCTCCGGATTGCCCTCGTCTGCCCGTACAGCCTGTCGCGGCCCGGTGGTGTCCAGGGCCAAGTGCTCGGTCTCGCTCGGGCGCTCGAGGTGCGTGGCCACCGGGCCGTGGTGTTCGCCCCCATCGACGACCCTGCCGACACACCGGCTGACGTCGAACTGGTCGCCACCGGTCGCTCGGTGTCCCTGCCGGCCAACGGTTCCGTGGCTCCGGTCACCGTGTCCCTTCCCGCTGTCGCCCACGCTGTCCGATCCATCCGTACCGGTGGCTTCGATGCTGTCCACATCCACGAACCGTTCACGCCGGGCGTGCCATACGGGCTGATCCTCGGTCGCTATCTTCCTCCGCTCGTCGTCACGTTCCACCGCAGCGGCGGGAGCCCCCTCTACACGGCGCTGCGTCCACTGGTCCGCCGATCGGCCCGCCGATTCGCCGTTCGATGTGCAGTGTCCGAAGCGGCCCGGTCGACCGCCTTCGATGCGTTGGGCGGAACCTACGACGTCGGGTTCAACGGGGTGGAGGTCGATCACTATCAGGGGGTGGACCCGTGGCCGAAGGATCGGCCGACCGTGCTCTTCCTCGGTCGCCACGAGGAACGCAAGGGTCTCCAGGTCCTGCTCACCGCGTTCGGGCAGATGGGGAGGTCGGGCGACGCGTGGTCGCCGACTGACGGCCTGCCACGACCCGAGCTGTGGATCGGCGGGGACGGACCGCAGACCGAGTCCCTGCGGCGCCGGCACCCCGAGTCATCAGACGTCCGGTGGCTCGGGGTCCTGTCCGAGGAGGAGAAGATCCGCCGGTTGGTGGCGGCCGACGTGCTCTGTGCACCATCGCTCGGAGGGGAGTCCTTCGGAGTGGTGCTCCTCGAAGCCATGGCGGCCCGCACGGTGGCGGTGGCCAGTGACATCGACGGCTATCGCCACGCCGCCGGCGGTCATGCCGTGCTGACGCCGCCGGGCGACGCGCCGGCCCTGTCCGAGGCGTTGGCCTCGGTGTTGGCGGGAGGGCCGGTGGGTGCGACCCTGACCGAGCGGGATCGCTGGCTCGACGCGGCGTCGGACCGGGCGTCGCACTGGTCGATGGCTCGGCTGACCGAGTGGTACGAGGCGCGGTACCGATCGGCCATGGTCCGGACGAGGCCCTGAGCGGCCGTACACTGCTCGGACCATGGACTCTTCAGATCGCGCCGATCCGTCCGGCCCGGCTCCGAACGCCGGTTCTCCGGCGGGAGGCAGCACCGGCAATCGGAATCGCAGTCGGAACCGCAGCCGAAATGGCGGTCGGGGCGGGGCCACCGGCGGCGGCTCCCAAGGCAGTGGCTCCTCACGGAGCGGTGGCACCGCCAAGGGAAAAAGCGGCGGTGGCGGCACGGCAAGCGGTGGTGGCAAAGGCCGCACGACGTCGGGAAAGCGGTCCTCCTCAGGAACCGGATCATCCGGATCGAGGGGATCGGGACGGTCGGGGCAAGGTTCTTCCGGTCGGCCCCGGAGCCCTCGCCCCGGGGCCGACGCGTCCTCGCCCACTCCGGTGACGTCGGCGGTAGCCGCACCCGAGCGCGGTGCCGAAGGGGCCGAGGAGGCAAGGGCCGTCCGGGTCAACGGCCGCCGGGCCAGTCGGATCTGCCTGGTCCCGAGCCTCGTGGTCGGGCTGGTCGTGGGCGTCGTGCTGGTGATCGTCGGGCTGCCGGTGCTGATCGCGTCGCCCATCTTCGTGCTCGTGGCGTCGGGGCTGATGGTGTGGCTGTGGCGAAGCGGCCCGACCATGGTGCTGCGGGCTCTCGACGCCCGGCCGAGCGAGGAGCGGGATCGTCCGCGGCTGCACAACGTGGTCGACGGGCTGTGCGCCACCATGGGCCTGCCACGACCGGCCATCTGCTGGGTGGAGAGCCCGGTCCCCAACGCCATGGCCGTCGGTCGGGACCCCCAATCGGCGACCCTGGTGGTCACCTCGGCCCTCGATCGTGCGCTGACGCTGGTGGAGCTGGAAGGGGTGGTGGCCCACGAGTTGGTGCACATCAAGCGCCACGACACGGTTGTCTCCGGCGTGGCGGTGGTGGTGACGGCGCCGATGTCGGTGGTCACCGGTCTGCCCAAGGCCGCTGAGCGGGTCCACGCGCTCGTCGGTCGTGGTCGTGAGTTCTCCGCCGATCAGCGGGCTGCGGGCGTGGTCCGGTACCCGCCCGGCATCGCCTCCGCTCTGCTGGCCATGGTGGAGGCGGGTGGGGTGGCCACGCCGTGGCCCCCGGGTCGCGGGCGGACGGCGGCGCTCACCCGTTGGCTGTGGGTCGACCCGATGGTCGGGATGCCAGCCGACCCCTCGGCGGTGGGCGAGCTCGACGACACCGCCGTGCGGGCTGCGGCGCAGTCATTGCGCTGATCGGGTACCCGGGCTGTTGGTCCGGAGGGCCCTACTCGGCGCCGGGGCAGATGTCGGCGTCATCCGGGCTGAGCGCCCATTCGGATCTGGTGTCGTAGAGATGGTCGCGGAGCCTTCGTAGGAGCGCGGCGAGGGTCTCCTCCTCCTCGGTGGTGAACAGGTCACTGAGGACCTCGTCGATGTGGGCGATGTGCTCGGGAATGGCCCGGTCCATCAGCGTCTGACCGGTTGGTGTGAGTACGGCGAATGCACCACGCCGATCCTCGGGGCAGATCCGCCGGGCCACAAGGCCCTGCTCCTGCAGACGGTCCACTGAGCGGGTGAGGCCGCTGGGGGTGAGCGAGGTCTGTGCGGCCAGCTCGCTCATCCGGAGCTCGGACCCGGGGCTCCGGGCCAGCCGGATCAGGACGTCGAAGGACTGGTTGGACAGTGCCTCCTCGTGCTCGAGTCGTCGTTGCAGCACCCGTCTCAGTCCGGCCGTCGACTCCATGAGCAGCCCGACCGTCGTGAGTCGTTCATCGTCCACCGCTGGGGTCGGTCCCATGGCTCTCCATCCTACGAGATCGTTAAGTACTTGCGATTACAAATGATAGTGGTATAGTTGCATGTACAAACAAACATCAGGCGGCAAGATTCGCTTGGTGATCGAAACCAAGGAGGAGCACATGTCCCCTGAAGTAGATGTAGCCAGCAGGACCGTCAACGGAGTGGAGTACCCGGCCGTGGGTGTCTACGCCATCGACCCGAGCCATACCGAGCTTGGCTTCGCCGTGCGGCACATGGCGGTGTCCAAGGTGCGAGGCCGTTTCGGCACGTTCGAGGGAACCCTCGAGCTCGCCGAGGACCCGGCCGACTCCAAGGCGTCCGTGACCATCGACGCCACCAGCGTCGATACCCGCGATGAGAATCGTGACGGCCATCTCAAGTCCGGTGACTTCTTCGACGTGGAGAACCATCCGACGTGGACCTTCGTGAGCACGGCCGTCCGGCCCGAGGGCCCGACCGACTTCAAGGTCGACGGCGACCTCACCATCCGGGGCGCGACCAGGCCGGTGACGCTCGACGTGAGCCTCGAGGGCGTGGTGAAGGACCCCTACGGCAACCACCGGGTCGGGTTCAGCGCGTCGACGACCATCAACCGCGATGATTTCGGTGTGGCGTTCGGCGCAGTGATGGAAGCCGGTGGCCTGGTCGTGGCCAAGAATGTGGACATCCAGATCGAGCTGGAGGCCGTGCTTCAGGCGTAGAGCCGCCGCGCGTCCTGGCTCGCCGCTCCCGCTGCCTCCGTCGAGGTGGCCGGAGCGGCGTCCGGGCTGTCGCCACAGTGGTCAGGGATAGCGTGATAGTGGTCGGGGATAGCATGGTGGTATGGCCGACCCACCGATCGCCGCCCGCCCGACCGGCACCTTCACCGTCAAGCGGGGACTCGCCGAAATGCTCCGCGGCGGCGTGGTCATGGACGTCGTCGACGCCGAACAGGCCAAGGTGGCCGAGGACGCCGGTGCCGTGGCCGTCATGGCCCTCGAGCGGGTTCCCTCCGACATCCGACGTGACGGCGGTGTGGCCCGCATGAGCGACCCGGCGCTGATCGAGGGCATCAAGGGCGCGGTGACCGTTCCGGTGATGGCCAAGGCCAGAATCGGACATTTCGCCGAAGCCCAGGTGCTGGCGGCTCTCGGCGTGGACTACATCGACGAGAGCGAAGTCCTCACCCCTGCGGACGAGGCCAACCACATCGACAAATGGGGCTATGAGATTCCCTTCGTGTGTGGCGCAACCAACCTCGGGGAGGCTCTGCGCCGGATCTCCGAGGGCGCGGCGATGATCCGTTCGAAGGGTGAGGCGGGGACGGGCAACATCGTCGAGGCGGTCCGGCACCTCCGGTCGATCCTCGGGAGCATCCGGCAGGTGACCGAGGCGGATTCGGCCGAGCTCTACGGTTGGGCCAAGGACCTGGCCTCGCCGGTCGGCCTTGTGCAGGAGCTGGCGTCGACCGGACGACTTCCCGTCCCGCTGTTCTGCGCCGGCGGCATCGCCACGCCGGCGGATGCCTCGTTGGTCATGCAGCTCGGCGCCGAGGCGGTGTTCGTGGGATCGGGCATCTTCAAGAGCGGGGACCCACCGAGGATGGCCCGGGCCATCGTCGAAGCCACCGCCCATTTCATGGATGCCGATCTCGTGGCCAAGGTGTCCACCGGACTGGGTGATGCCATGCCCGGTCAGGAGATCGGATCGCTCGGCATCCACTTGGCCGAGCGTGGTTGGTGATCGGAGCCCCTGCCGGGTCGGCTGGGGAGCCCGGCCGTGACCGTGGGGGTCCTCGCCCTCCAGGGTGACGTGCGCGAGCACACCGCCGCGCTGGCGGGCCTCGGGGAGGACGTACTCCACGTCCGGAGCCCGGCCGATCTGGTCGACCTGGACGGGCTGGTCCTGCCCGGGGGCGAGTCCACCACGCTCTCGATGCTGTTGGAGTCGTCCGGGTTGTTCGTGCCCCTGGGTGACGCCCTCCGGGCCGGCCTCCCGACGTTCGGGACCTGTGCCGGCATGATCCTGCTGGCCGGCGCGGTGGTGGACGGCCGGAAGGACCAACGCCAGTTCGGGGCGATCGACCTGACCATCCGGCGGAACGGGTACGGCCGTCAGCGTGCGTCGTTCGAATGCGACCTCGAGGTGGCGGGGTTGGGGCCCGAGCCGGTCCACGCCGTCTTCATCCGGGCCCCGGTGGTGGAGTCGATCGGCCCGACCGTCGAAGTACTGGCTACGCTCTCTGGCGCGCCGCCCGGTTCGGACCCACTCGAGCCGGTGGTGTGCCGGCAGGGGTCGGTGCTGGTGACCTCGTTCCATCCCGAGCTGACCGGTGATCGCAGGCTCCATCGGCTGTTCGTGGAGATGACCAAAGAGGGGAGGCGCTAGTCGATGTCGGGACATTCGAAATGGGCGACGACCAAGTACCGCAAGGGCGCCCAGGACTCTGCCCGGGCCAAGGTGTTCGCCAAGCTGATCCGCCAGATCGAGGTGGCGGCCCGTGAGGGCGGCAGCGATATGACCGCCAATTCCAGCCTGCGCACCATGTACGCCAAGGCCCGCGACTCCTCGGTGCCCATCGACACCATCGAGCGGGCGATCAAGCGGGGATCGGGCGAGCTCGAAGGCGTCCGCTACGAGTCGATCTCCTACGAAGGGTACGCGCCGGCCGGCGTGGCGGTCATTGCCGAATGCCTGTCCGACAATCGCAATCGGACCGGGGCGGAGATCCGGAACGTCTTCAACAAGAACGGCGGGAGTATGGCGGAACCGGGTGCGGTCAGCTGGCAGTTCGAGCGGAAGGGAGTGGTCACCGTGCCGCGCTCCTTTGACGAGGACAAGGTGCTCGAAGTGGCCATGGAGGCGGGAGCCGAGGACCTGTCCGACGAGGGGGAGCGGTGGATGATCACCAGTGCGCCCGCCGATCTCATGGCCGTGCACACCGCGCTCGAAGCAGCCGGGCTGGATCCGGGGACGTCCGAATTGTCGATGGTCCCGACCACCACCGTCGAGGTGGCGTCGGAGTCCGAGGCCAAGAAGGTGCTCCGCCTGATCGAGGCGCTCGACGACCACGACGACGTCCAGAACGTCTACGCCAACTTCGACATCCCCGATGCGGTGATGGCCGCCTACGAAGGTTGAGCGCCTGCCATCCGGCGTGGCATCCCTCCGCACCGCAGCGGGTCACGGTACCATCGAACGCATGTTCGTCCTGGGAATCGACCCCGGTCTGTCGAGGTGCGGCTACGGCGTGGTGACGCGCCGGGGCGGTTCGCTGGCGGCGGTGGCCGGTGGCGTGATCTCCACTGCTCCGACCGTGCCCCTGCCCGATCGCCTCCACACCCTTTCCGACGAGCTTCGGGTGCTGGTGGACGAGTACCGGCCGCAGGCGGTGGTGGTGGAGCGGGTGTTCTTTCAGGTCAATGCCCGCACGGCCATGGCCACGGGGATGGCGGCCGGCGTGGCGTTGGTGGCGGCGGCGGAGTCGGGCTGCGAGGTGGCCCAGTACACCTCGAACGAGGTCAAGCAGGCCATCGTGGGCTACGGGTCCGCCACCAAGGAACAGGTCCAGCGAATGGTGGCCTCCGTGCTCGGGCTCCTCGAGCCTCCCCGACCCCCCGACGTCGCCGACGCCCTGGCGTTGGCCGCGTGCCATCTCACCACCCAGCCCCTCCGTCGGGCGGTGGCCGTCGCCACGGGAGAGTCACGGTGATCGGATCGTTGCGGGGGATCCTCATCGACCGTCCCTCCCCCGGCGAGGTGATCGTCGAGGTCGGGGGGGTGGGCTACCGGGCGTCGGTGCCGACGTCACTCCTCGCCGGCCTGGGTGGGCCGGGGAGCGAGGTGTTCCTCCACGTCCACACCCACGTGCGGGAGGACGCCATCGTGCTGTTCGGGTTTGCCCACGCTGATGAGCGCCGGTGCTTCGAGGCGTTGCTCGGCGCCCACGGCGTGGGCCCGTCCCTGGCGCTGGCCATCTTGTCGTCGATGTCGCCGGCGGCGCTGTCCACGGCGGTCCTCGAAGACGACGTCGACACGCTCTGCTCGGTGCCCGGGGTGGGGAAGAAGACCGCGGCCCGACTGCTGCTCGAGTTGAAGGCACGCCTGGATCTGCCCACGTTGGGCACCCGGGGACCGGTGGGCACCGGCGAGCTGTCATCGCGGGGTGAGGTCCGCGCCGCACTAGGCGAGCTGGGATACGAGCCGGACGAGATCCGAGCCGTGCTGGATGCTGTCGACGAGGACGGCTCGGTGGAGGAGATGGTGCGATCGGCACTTCGACAGTTGGCCCGGACCCGATGAGCCCCGAGGCGCGGCGAGAGCTCCTGGCCGACGCGAGGCCGTCCGGGGACAATGACGGTGCTGATGCGGCCGGCTCGCCTGATGCGATCCGACCTGTCGACCCCACTGCGGCGCCGGCCGAGGAGATGGACGAGGTCGGCCTCCGGCCCCGGACCCTGGCCGAGTTCGTCGGACAGCATCAGTTGACCGAGCACCTGCAGATCGTGATCGAAGCGGCGTTGAAGCGGAGCCAACCGGTCGACCACCTGCTGTTCGCCGGCCCCCCGGGCCTGGGCAAGACCTCGCTGGCCGGGATCGTGGCAGCGGAGATGGGCGTCGGCCTGCGGATCACCTCCGGGCCGGTGCTCGTGAGGGCGGGGGATCTGGCCGCGCTCCTCACCGATCTGCAGGAGGGGGACGTGCTCTTCATCGACGAGATCCACCGTCTCCATCGGGCCGTGGAGGAGATCCTCTACCCGGCCATGGAGGACTTCAAGCTGGACATCCTCATCGGCAAGGGGCCCACCGCTCGGAGCATCAGGCTCGACCTGCCGCGGTTCACGCTGGTGGGTGCCACCACTCGCACCGGTCTGGTGGCCGGGCCCCTTCGGGACCGATTCGGGTTCGTGGGACGCCTCGACCACTACGACGTGGAGGAGCTCCAGGCCATCGTGATCCGGTCGGCCGGCATCCTCGGGGTACCGATCGATGCCGACGGGGCCCTGCGCATCGCCGAGCGGTCGCGGGGCACTCCCCGGATCGCCAACCGCCTGTTGCGACGCGTGAGGGACTTCGTCGAGGTCCGGGCCGAGGGGGCCATCACCTCGGCCGCGGCCGTCACTGGACTCGAGGTCTTCGGCGTGGACGAGCTCGGCCTCGACAAGGTCGACCGGTCGATCCTCGATGTGCTGTGCCGACGGTTCTCCGGCCGCCCGGTGGGTCTCACCACCCTGGCCCAGTGCATCGGGGAGGAGCCGGGCACCATCGAGGATGCCTATGAGCCCTACCTGTTGCAACAGGGGCTGCTCCAACGCACCACCCGGGGCCGGGTTGCCGCGCCCCGGGCGTGGGCCCACCTCGGCATGGCCCCCGCCGAGTCCACGCTGCTCTGATCGGTCCATCCGGCTCCGGGTCCGGGCGGGACCTCCGATCGCTGTCTGCCACCATGGTGGCCATGTCGGTGCCCGAAGAGGATCAGCCCGGCGCGGATCCTCCCCCCCTGCCGGGCGTGCCGATGGACGTCTACGACTACGGGCTCCCGGAGGAGGCCATCGCCCAATCGCCGGCCGAGCCCCGGAGCGCCGCTCGACTGCTGGTGGCCCCAAGTCTCGACGGTGGCCCGCGGGTGCGTCACTCCACCGTGGCCGAGCTGGCTGGCCTCCTGAGGGCCGGCGACGTGCTGGTGGTCAACGACACCCGGGTGCTGGCCGCCCGGCTGCATCTCGTGAAGTCCAGCGGAGGACGGGCGGAGGTCCTGCTCCTCGAACCGACCGGCCCCGGTGGGTCGGAGTGGGAGGCGCTGGTGCGCCCCGGTCGCCGCCTGCCCGATCCCACGCTGTTGTACGAGTCCGCCGCCGGACCGCCGGTGGTTGAGGTGGGCTCGGTGATCGACGGGGACGAGGACGGGCGACGCCGGGTCCGCCTGATCGACCCGTCGGTGGTGGAGCGTTGCGGCACCATGCCGCTGCCGCCGTACATCCACCGTCCGCTGTCCGATCCCGATCGCTACCAGACGGTGTACTCGGTCCCGAGGCAGATGGAGGAGCGGTCGGCGGCCGCCCCCACCGCCGGGCTACATCTCACCCCGGAGGTCCTCGAGGCCTGCCGGGTGGCCGGGGTGTCGGTGGCCCGGCTCGACCTGGCCATCGGACTCGACACCTTCCGTCCCATCACCGCCCCGACCCCAGAGGCCCACGTCATCCACACCGAGCGCTACTCGGTGCCGGCCGAGACCATGGCGCTTTGCGCCGCCGCCGACCGGGTGGTGGCCGTCGGCACCACCGCGGTGCGCGCCCTCGAGACCGCGGCGGCGACGGGCCGACTGGCCGGCCGGACCGATCTCTACATTCACGGTGACTACCCGTTTCGCGTGGTGGACGTGCTGATCACCAACTTCCACCTGCCCCGCTCGAGCCTCCTGCTGCTGGTGGAGGCGTTCTGCGGGCCGGTCTGGCGAGAGCTCTACGCCACGGCCCTGGCCGAGGGCTACCGGTTCCTGTCCTTCGGCGATGCCATGGTGGTGGGACGCCGGTCGAACGGGCTCTCCGCATGAACCTGGCCCGCGTGGAGATCGCCGCCACCGACGGCGAGGCGCGGACCGGCACGGTGCACACCGCCCGTGGCACCTATCCGGTCCCGGCCTTCATGCCGGTCGGGACCAGGGGCGCGGTCAAGGCCCTCGACAGCGTGGACCTCGAGAACCTCGACGCTGACGTGGTTCTGGCCAACACCTATCACCTGATGTTGCGGCCCGGGGTCGACACCGTGGCCCGGCTGGGCGGGCTCCACCGTTTCACCGGATGGGACCGCCACACCTTGACCGACTCCGGCGGCTACCAGGTCCACTCGCTGGGACCGACCGTGGACGACGACGGGGTGACGTTCGCCTCCGTGTACGACGGCAGCCGGGCCCGGCTCACTCCGGAGTCGGCGGTGGAGTCTCAAGGATTGATCGGAGCCGACATCCAGATGGTCCTCGACGTCTGCGCCACCCTTCCGGCCTCCTCCGAGGTGCTCCGGGTGGCGGTCGACCGCACCGCGGCCTGGGCCGCACGGGCCCGCCGACACCATCACCGGATCGAGTCCAAACCCGAAGGCCAAGCACTCTTCGGCATCGTGCAGGGCGGCATCGATCCGGTCCTGCGGGTGGAGAGCGCCGAGCGCACGGTGGAACTGGCCTTCGACGGCTACGGCATCGGGGGACTGTCGGTCGGCGAGCCCCGGGCGGCCATGCTCGAGGCGCTGGCGGCCACCATGCCGCTGTTGCCGGTCGACTGTCCGCGGTACCTGATGGGGGTGGGTGATCCGATCGGTCTTCTGGAGGCCATCGCGCTGGGGGTCGACCAGTTCGACTGTGTGGCGCCCACCAGAATGGGACGGCACGGTTCCATCCTCACCAGCACCGGACGCCTCAATCTGCGCAACGCCGTCCACGGCGACGACGACCGCCCCCTCGACGCGTCGTGTGCCTGCCTGACCTGCTCCCACTGGTCGAGGGGGTACCTCAGACATCTGCTGGGGGTGGGGGAGCCCACCGCGTGGCGGCTCCTCAGCATCCACAATCTGGCATTCGTGCTGGGATTGATGTCCGATGCCCGAGCAGCCATCGCCGGTGGGCGGTTCGATGCGCTGCGGTCCCAGGTGTCAGACGTGTGGAGGGCCTGAGGTCGGCGGACCCTGATCGCAGTGGGGCTGGGCTACAGTCGAGCCGCTGTGCGGATCTCCAACCCCCCTCACGACCCTCGGTGATGCCTGCCCTGACGCTCGTCGCTCCGATCTTCGAAGCTGCGGCGAAGAAGCAGAGCGGCGGAAGCCCGGTCCTCCTGATCTTCGTAGCCATCGCCGCGGCCTTCTACTTCCTGATCTACCGCCCGCAACAGCGCAAGGCCAAGGCGGCTCGAGAGCAGACCAATGCGTTCGACGTCGGTGATGAGGTGCTGACCGCCGGGGGCATCGTGGGTTACGTCATCGAGATCGACGGCGACCGGGTGACCCTGGAGACCAGTGTCGGGGCCTCGTTCGTGGTGATGAGGCAGTACGTGCTCCGGAGGATCGAGCCCGTCGTCGATGCTGACGACGATGAGGACGAGTACGACGAGGACGACGAGCACGAGGGTGCATCGGACGAGGACGTGGACCATGCCGGCGGGGACGCCGGGCACGAGGCCGAAGAGGAAGAGCACCACGAGCCGACCGACAAGCCGGCCGCCAAGGGCAAGGGTGACAAGAGTCAGGGTGACAAGGCCGATGACCGTGGGGACTCCAGTAACCCCGACGGCCCACCGATCATCTGAGCGGCGATGAAGAACAAGCGCTCGCTGTGGGTCAGTCTGCTGTCGGTGGTCGCCATCGCCGTCATCGCGCTCAGCGCCACGTTGGCGGCCGGGTGGTCGCCCAAGCTCGGCCTCGACCTCGACGGCGGTCTGGCCGTCGTCTACCAGACCCACACCAAGGTCACCCAGAGCCAGCTCGACACCATCGTCACCATCCTGAATGACCGGGTCAACGCCGGCACCAGTGGGGCCACGGTGGACAGCCAGGGGAAGAACCAGATCTCGGTGTCCATCCCCGGTGCGAAGAACACCCAGGCGGTCCTCAAGTCCCTGGGCAACACGGCCCAGCTCTTCTTCCGCCCCGCCCTCTGCTACGCGCCGCCGTTGACCCTGGCCAAGGGCAAGTCCCCGACCACCGGTGCCCTGCCCTCCTGTTCGGCGGCGACCCTGTTGACGGTGCAGAACCTGGCCGTCACGCCCAATTCCAACAACGTCAACGGTTACACCAGCAATACCAACATCCAAGAGGACCCCCAGTTCGCCACCTATCCTTCGACGCCGTCCACCAACGACAACAAGAACGCCACGGTGCTGCTTCCGGCCTCGCCTGGCAACCAGGGCCCTCCCCGATACGTACTCGGGCCGGCCCAGATGACCGGCACCGCGGTCAAGTCGGCCAACGCCCAGCTGAACGCCGGTCAGTGGGCGGTCAACCTCAACCTCACCGGCACCGGTTCCAAGCAGTGGGACACCCTGGCCCAACAGCAGTTCCACGCCATCATCGCCATCGACCTCGACGG
>Ga0307372_10005235_pt1 | contig 19595 bp, 21 predicted proteins | sample OX1MG_FD_202533 | JGI IMG/M metagenome (GOLD analysis project Ga0307372, IMG submission 202533) | Soil microbial communities from Risofladan, Vaasa, Finland - OX-1 | ecosystem: Environmental > Terrestrial > Soil > Coastal area > Acid sulfate soil | place: Finland: Risofladan, Vaasa | collected...
GAAACGCATCCGGCGTATCCCTTCGTGAATCCGTGCCCGGTCCATGCAAACCCCCATTCGTTGGGGGCCAAAGGACCGGACACTTCACGAGCTACAAAACCCGGACAGATCACGAGCTAGCCACACCCACGGGGCCGACCATGACGCCACGCCGCCGCCGATGCTACACTCGCCACGAACCAGGAACGCGCCCAGGGAGGCCCGCATGGATTTCGGCATCGGCATCGCCACCTCGAGCGATTCCTGGAAGCTCGCGCAGCGCGCCGAGGAGCTCGGCTTCACCCACGCCTGGTTCTACGACACCCAGATGATCACCGCGGACTGCTTCGTCGCCATGGGTGCCGCGGCGATGAAGACCAGCCGCATCCGGCTCGGCACCGGCGTCCTGGTGCCCTCCAACCGCATCGCCGCGGTCACCGCCAACGCCTTCGCCACGCTGAACGGCCTCGCTCCCGGGCGCATCGATTTCGGCGTCGGCACCGGCTTTTCCGCCCGCCGCGCCATGGGCCTCGGCGCCATGAAACTGGCCGACATGGAGGAATACATCCGCGTCGTCCATGGCCTGCTGAACGGCGAAACGGTCGAGACCAGCATCGAGGGCAAGCGGAAGAAGATCCGCTTCCTCAACCCCGACGCCAACCTGATCAACACGCGCGATCCGATCCGGCTGCACGTCTCCGCCTACGGCCCGAAATCGCAGGCGCTGACGGCGAAGCTGAACGCCGGCTGGAAGACCTTTGTCTCCGACGTGCCGGGCGCGCTCGGCGCCATCCAGTCGATGCAGCAGAGTTGGGCGCAGGCCGGTCGCCAGGCCGACGGCCTGTATGCCACCGCATGGGCGTGCGGCTGCGTGCTGGAACCCGGCGAGCCGGCCGACAGCTCGCGCGCCATGGCGCAGGCCGGTCCGCGCGCCGCGGTCCTGCTGCACCGCGCCGCCGACCAGGACATGGAGGGCTGGCAGAACACCTCCGCGGTGCCGGAAGCGGTGGACGCCAACGTGCGCGGCTATGTCGAGCTGGCGCGTGGCTTCCAGCCGCCCGACGCGCGCTACCTGATGAACCACCGCGGCCATTTCGTGTTCGTCAAGCCGGAGGAGCAGCAATTCGTCAACGCCGAGCTGATCCGCCGCACCACCTTCACCGCGACGGAGCAGGAGCTGAAGCAGCGGGTGGAGGCGTTGCGCGACGCCGGCTGGAGCCAGTTCGTCATCCCGATCACGCCGGGTGAGGAACGCGCCATCGAGGACTGGGCGCGCATCCGCCGGGCCTTCGCCTGATGGCCGCGCCGTGCACCGCCAAGGCCGTCGAGCGCCGCTCGATCCTGCTGATCTGCGGCGCTCACACCGTGAGCCATTTCCATTACCTGGTGCTGGTGCCTCTGTTCCCGCTGCTGAAGCAACGTCTCGGCGTGGACTTCGTCGAGCTGGCCCTGGCGCTGACCGTCATGAACATCGTCTCGGCGCTGGTGCAGGCGCCGATGGGTTGGGTGGCGGACCGGTTCGGCGCGCGGCGCGTGCTGATCGCCGGACTGGGGCTGGCCGGAACCGCCTATGTCTCGTTCGGCCTGCATCCGACCTATCCGGGGATGATCCTCACCGGCGTGCTGTTGGGCGTGGCGAACGGGGTGTACCACCCGTCGGACTATTCGATCCTCGGCTCAGTGATCGAGCCATCGCGGCTCGGCCGGGCGTTTTCCTGGCACACCTTCTCCGGCTATCTCGGCGGCGCGCTGGCGCCGATGACCATGCTGGCGCTGACCCATCTGTGGGGCATGCAGGCGGCGATCGTCGCGGCAGGCCTGCTCGCATGGGTGGCGGCGATTCCCCTGCTCGCCGACGGTTGGCTCGATCGTCACGCCGCGACCGGAGCGGCGGCGGGAGGCCCGGCCGCCATTCCGATGCGCCGGCTGGTGACCCCGGCGGTGCTGGGGCTGGTCGGCTTCTTCACGCTGCTGAGCCTGTCGTCCGGCGCGCTGACCAATTTCTCCGTCGTGGCGCTGGTGTCGCTGTATGGCGTCACGTTGTCGGTGGCGAACGCGGCGTTGACCGTGTTCCTGCTGGCCACCGCGTTCGGCGTGCTGGCGGGCGGTTTCGTCGCCGATGCCACAAGCCGGCACGGCGACGTCGCGGCGGCGGGGTTCGCCGGCGCCGCGCTGCTGATCGGGATCGTCGGCACGGTCTATCCGGGACCCGTTCTGCTGGCCGTGTTCATGGGCACCGCCGGCTTCCTGTCGGGCATGATCGCCCCGTCGCGCGACATGCTGGTGCGCGCCGCCGCGCCGCCCGGAGCGTCCGGCCGCGTGTTCGGCATCGTCACCACCGGCTTCAACATCGGCGGCACGATCGGGCCGATGCTGGGCGGCTGGATCATGGACCACCACCTGCCGCGCTTCGTGTTCTACGCGTCGGTCGGCTTCATGCTGATGACCGTCGCGATGGCGCTGGCGAGCGAGCACCGCTCGCGGCGGCGGCGGGGGATGGTCGCGGCGGAATGAGCAGCCTCGGGGGTCCGTGATCTTCTCCGCCAGCCACATCTTGAGGGGCACGAGGCTCCCCCTCCCCTTGTCGGATTTGGTTGGGGCCGACACTGCGCAAGGGTCGCGTGTGGCGCGCAGCTTTCCGGGGATGGCTTTGCCTTCGGCTCGCAATGACACCGGAACCGCTGGCCACCCGGTTCTGTCATCGAACCTTCACTAGACTGCAATAGGCCGGTCGCACACCCCGCCTAGGGTCCGCCGCGTTACACGTCCCATGGACTCGGAGGAGGATTCCCCAAATGCGACCCGCCATTACGGCTGCGGCCATCGGTCTGGCCGCCGGCCTCGTTGCCGCGCAGCAGGCTCAGGCCGATATCCAGATCACCGGCGCCGGCTCGACCTTCGCCGCCCCCATCTATGCCAAGTGGGGCGACGCATCGAGCAGTACGACCGGCATCAAGCTCAACTACCAGGCGATCGGCTCCGGCGCCGGGATCAACCAGATCAACAACCGCACGGTCGATTTCGGCGCTTCCGACATGCCGGTTGCCGCCGACCAGCTCACCGCGCATAAGCTGATGCAGTTCCCGACGGTGATCGGCGGCGTCGATATCATCGTCAACATCCCGGGCGTGAAGCCGAACCAGCTCAAGCTGACCGGCCCGGTGCTGGCCGACATCTACCTCGGCACCATCACCAAGTGGAACGACAAGCAGATCGTCGCGCTCAACCCGGGGCTGAAGCTGCCCAGCCTGGCGATTGCACCCGTGCATCGCGCCGACGGGTCCGGCACCACCTTCGTCTTCACCGACTACCTTGGCATGCAGAGCCCCGAGTGGAAGACCAAGGTGGGCTCCTCCACCTCCGTCGCCTGGCCGGTCGGCGCCGGCGCCAAGGGCAGTGACGGCGTGGCCGGCACGGTCCACCAGATCAAGGGCGGCATCGGCTACGACGAAAGCGCCTACGCGGAGCAGAATCACCTGACCACGGCGCTGCTGAAGAACAAGGCGGGCAAGTTCGTAGCCCCGACGATGGCGGCATTTGAAGCCTCGGCCGGAAACGCCGACTGGTCGAAGGTGCAGAATTTCGCGATCGACCTGAACAACGAGCCGGGCGCGACGAGTTGGCCGATCGAGTCCGCCACCTTCGTGCTGCTGCCGATCGACCCGAAGGATGCCAACCAGAGCGCCGCCGTGAAGAAGTTCTTCGACTGGGGCTTCACCCACGGCAGCGCCATCGCCAAGCGGTTGCTTTACATTCCGCTGCCTGCCAGCGTTCACAACGCGATCCGGGCGGCCTGGAAGAAGGACGTGCCGGGAACCATGTGACCGGCGCCGCGACATCACGGCCGGGCGTGCCGGATCGGTCCGGCACGCCCGTTTTGTAAACTGTGGGATTACAACGTTTTGCAGCAAGCGATCGCCCTTCCCGCCAGCCGCTCCGGCCGACGCAACTCCCGCCTCGGCGATCCCATCTTCGCCGGTCTGGCGCGCGGATCCGGCATTCTGGTCCTGCTGCTGCTCGGCAGCCTGATCCTGTCGCTGTTCATCGGCGGCCTGCCCGCATTCCGCCGCTTCGGCTTCAACTTCCTGTTCTCCACCGAGTGGGACCCGGTGCACCAGGTGTTCGGCGCCGCCGTTTCGGTTTACGGCACGCTGATAACCTCGGTCCTGGCGCTGGTCTTCGCCGTGCCGCTGGCCTTCGGCATCGCTTTCTACCTCACCGAACTGGCACCCTCGTGGCTGCGCCGCCCGGTCGGCACCGCGATCGAATTGCTCGCTGCCATACCGTCGATCATCTACGGCATGTGGGGCTTTTTCGTCATCGTACCGATCATGTCGCAGTACATCGAGCCGACGCTGATCAACCTGTTCGACGGCATCCCGGTGCTGCAGGACCTGTTCGCCGGACCCCCGTTCGGCACCGGCATCTTCACTGCCGCGATGATTCTGGCGGTGATGGTGCTTCCCTTCATCGCCGCCACGATGCGCGACGTGTTCAACACCGTGCCGCCGGTGTTCAAGGAATCCGCCTACGGTGTCGGCTGCACCACCTGGGAGGTGATGCGCTCGATCGTGCTGCCCTACACCCGCGTCTCGGTGGTCGGCGGCATCATGCTCGGCCTCGGCCGCGCTCTCGGCGAAACCATGGCGGTGACCTTCGTGATCGGCAACGCCGACCGCATCTCCCCCAATCTGTTCTCCTCCAGCAACACGATCGCCTCGATCGTGGCATTGGAGTTCCCGGAAAGCCCGACCGGCAGCCTGAAACTTGCCTCCTTGCTCGCACTCGGATTCATCCTGTTCGTCATCTCGTTCATCGTGCTGGCGATCTCTCGCATGCTGCTGCGGCCGAAGCTGAAGGCGTGACATGAGCGCGAGCACAACCGCTGCCGGCGCGCATCCTGGCCCGGCCAGGGATCAGGGTGTCGCGCGCGCCCTCGGCCGCAGGCGCCTCCGCAGCAACCGGATAATCGAGGCGCTCTGCATCGTTGCCACCGTCCTCGGCCTGCTGCTGCTGGCCTCGATCCTGGTCACCCTGATCTGGCGCGGCGCCGCCGGCCTGTCGCTCACCGTATTCACCAACAACACCAAGCCGCCCGGGTCGCATGGCGGATTGCTCAATGCCATCGTCGGCACCTTGATCCAGACCGGCATCGGCACGCTGATCGGCACCCCGATCGGTCTTATGGTCGGCACCTACCTCGCCGAGTACGGCCACCGGTCGTGGCTCGCCGACACGGTGCGCTTCGTCTCGGACGTGCTGCTGTCGGCCCCCTCGATCCTGATCGGCCTGTTTGTTTACGAGCTCGTGGTGGACCCGTTCGGAGGCTTCTCCGGCATCGCCGGTTCCCTGGCCCTGGCGGTGCTCGTCATTCCCATCGTCGTGCGCACCACCGAGGACATGCTGCAACTGATACCATCGGAACTGCGCGAGGCGGCGGTGGCGCTCGGCGCGCCGAAATGGACTGTCATCGTGCGGATCTGCTACCGCGCCGCGAAGGACGGCATCCTCACCGGCATCCTGCTCGCGGTTGCCCGCATTGCCGGCGAAACCGCGCCGCTGCTGTTCACCAGCCTGGGCAACCTCAACTGGTCGATCAGCCTCAGCCAGCCGATGGCCAGTCTGCCGGTGACGATCTATCAGTATGCCGGCTCGGCATTCAACGATTGGGTGCAGCTCGCCTGGGTCGGCGCGCTGCTCATTACGGTGGGCGTGCTGGCCCTCAATATCGCCGCGCGCCTCGTGCTGCGCGCCAGGAGTTGAACGGAAATGAGCATGACCATGGGTGAGCAGCAGGCAAGCTTCGGCGGAGTGCAGGCGCGATCCGAGGCGACGATCAACAAGCCGCGCATCGCCATCCGCAACCTGGACTTCTACTACGGCAGCAACCAGGCGCTGAAGGGCGTCAACCTCGATCTGCCGGACCGCCAGGTGACCGGCATGATCGGGCCTTCCGGCTGCGGCAAATCGACCCTGCTGCGCGTGCTGAACCGCATGTACGACCTGTATCCCGGACAGCGCGCCACCGGCGAGGCGATGATGGACAGCGAGAACATCATCGCCCCGGACATGGACCTCAACGCACTGCGCGCCAGGGTCGGCATGGTGTTCCAGAAGCCCACCCCCTTCCCGATGACGATCTACGAGAACATCGCGTTCGGCGTGAAACTGCATGAGAGGCTGTCGAAATCCGCCATGGACGAGCGCGTGGAATGGTCGCTGACCCGCGGCGCGCTGTGGGACGAAGTCAAGGACCGGCTGAACACCTCCGCCATGGGACTGTCCGGTGGCCAGCAGCAGCGCCTCTGCATCGCGCGCACCATCGCCGTGCGGCCGGACGTCATTCTGCTGGACGAACCGACCAGCGCGCTCGACCCGATCAGCACATTGAAGATCGAGGAACTGATCGACGAACTGAAGCACGACTTCACCATCGCCATCGTCACCCACAACATGCAACAGGCCGCACGGTGCGCCGACCAGGTGGCGTTCTTCTATCTCGGCGAGATGGTGGAAGTGGCGCCGGCGGTGCAGATGTTCACCGCGCCGAAGGAACGCCGCACGCAGGAATACATCACCGGCCGGTTCGGCTGATCGGGAGAGGCAGGCAAACATGTCCGAAGCGCCGGAACATCTGGTGAAGAGCTACGACCAGGAACTCAAGCGCCTGCGCAATCTGCTCACCGAGATGGGCGGGATCGTGGAAAACCAGGTGGCGCTCGCCGCCGAGGCGATCATGACGCTCGACGCCGATGCGGCGATGCGCGTGGTGGAGGAAGACCCCAAGGTTGACGCGTTGGAGCGCAAAGCGGAGCAATTCGTGATTCAGTTGCTGGCGCTGCGGCAGCCGATGGCCGGGGATTTGCGGCAGATCGTCGCTGCGTTGAAGATCACCGGCGAGCTGGAGCGCATCGGCGACTACGCGGCCAACGTGGCGAAGCGCACCGTCGTGCTGGCGCAGTTCTCCCTGCCCTATCCGCTGAGCGGCCTCGGGCACATGGCGCGGCTGGTGCAGGAACACCTCAAGACGATCATCGACGCGATCGGCGAAGGCGACGCCGACAAGGCGGTCGAGGTCTGGCGCTCCGACCAGATCGTTGACGACATGTACAATGCGATCTTTCGCGAGCTGATCACCTACATGATGGAAGATCCGCGCAACATCACGCCATGCACGCACTTGCTGTTCATCGCCAAGAACCTGGAACGCATCGGCGACCACGAGACCAACATCGCCGAGATGGTCCACTACGCGGTGAAGGGCGAAGTGCTGCCGGATGTGCGGCCCAAGGGCAACAGCGCGGCCTATGCCGTGGTGCGGCCGAAAGACTAACAGGGCTCTCGGCACTCAGGGGAACAGTCATGCTCGACGTGGTGACCAGCCTGTCCAAACCACTGGTGTTGCTGGTGGAGGACGAGGCCGCGCTGGTAACAATGCTGCGCTACAATCTCGAAAAGCAGGGTTTCCGCGTGGACGAGGCGGCGGACGGGCAGGAGGCGTTGGTCCGCATCGCCGAATCGCAGCCCGACCTGGTGTTGCTGGACTGGATGCTGCCCGTGGTCTCGGGCATCGAGGTGTGCCGCCAGATCCGTCGCCGTCCGGCCACCCGCGACCTGCCGGTGATCATGGTCACCGCGCGCACCGAGGACCAGGATGCGGTGCGCGCCTTGAACACCGGCGCCGACGACTACATCACCAAGCCGTTCAGCGTCGATGCGCTGCTGGCGCGCATGCGCGCGCTGCTGCGCCGCTCGGGCGCGGTGCCGGCGAAGGGCCAGCTTGCGTTCCATGATATCGCGATGGATCTGGCGGCGCACCGCGTCATTCGTGGCGAGCGGCGCGTGCATCTGGGGCCGACCGAGTTCCGCCTGCTGGAATTCCTGATGCAGCACCCACGCCGGGTGTTTTCGCGTGAGGAGTTGCTGGACGCAGTGTGGGGTCCCGACATCCACGTGGAACCGCGCACCGTGGACGTGCATATCCGGCGGTTGCGCAAGTCGATCAACGGCGATGGCGAACTCGACGTGGTGCGCACCGTGCGCACGGCGGGCTACGCGCTGGACACCGAGCCGGTGTGACACCCGTACCCGTCATGCCCGCGAATGCGGAGACCCGTCGGGCCAGGTTTCCGCTTTCGCGGACATGACGTATCCGCTGTGACCCGAGCGCGCTGTGGCTGGTACCCGGGGAGGTGACATGCAGTACCTTAGGCACCACACTCCACCGCATGACGAAATCCTTTGACCCGGTCACGCTCGAGCTCCTGTGGCGCCGGCTGATCTCCCTGGTGGACGAAGCCGCTGCGGCATTGGTGCGCACGTCGTTCTCCACCCTGGTCCGCGAAAGCTACGACTTCTCCTGCATCGTTACCGACGATGCCGGCCAGTCGCTGGTGCAGGCGACCGAAAGCATTCCCAGCTTCATCGGCACGCTGCCGGCGACGGTGAAGCATTTCCTCCGCTTCTTCCCGCCCGACACCCTCGCCCCGGGCGACGTGCTGATCACCAACGACATCTGGCTCGGCACCGGCCACCTGCCCGACATCACCGTCGCCAAGCCGATCTTCCGCAACGGCCGCCTGGTCGCGTTCAGCGCCTCCACTGCGCACGCGCCGGACATCGGCGGGAAAATCCGCAGCCCGGAACCGCGCGAGGTGTTCGAGGAGGGCTTCCAGATTCCGCCCTGGAAGCTGATGCGCGCCGGCGCCCCCGACGCGACGCTGATCGCCCTGCTGCGCCAGAACGTGCGCACGCCCGACCAGACGCTGGGCGATTTATGGGCGCAGGTCGTCGCGCTCGACCTGATGGAGGAACGCCTCATCGCGTTGATGGACGCCTACGCGCTGCCGGACTTCCACGCGCTGGCCGCGGACATCCACGGAAGCTGCGAAGCGGCGATGCGCGTGGCGATCCGCGCCCTCCCCGACGGCACCTATCGCAGCGAACTGCAAACCGACGGGCTACCGGACAATCCAATCACCCTCCGCATGGCGCTGACCGTGGACGGCGACACGATCGACATCGACTACGCCGGCACCGATCCGCAAGTGGACCGCGCGATCAACTGCGCCATGTGCTACACCTACGCGATGTCGGTGTATGGGGTGAAGGTCTGCACCAGCCCCAATCTGCCGAACAACGAGGGCGCCTTTCGCCCGATCCGCATCCGCGCGCCGGAAGGCTGCATCGTGCATCCGCAATTCCCCGCCTCGGGCGGATCGCGCATGCTGATCGGCCACTATTTGCCGATGCTGGTGTTCGGCTGCCTCGGGCAGGTCGTGCCGGAGCGCGTCATGGCGGCGTGCGGCTCGCCGATGTGGGGCATGAACCAGTCCGGCGTGCGCGAAACCACGCCCGGCGAAACGCGCAAACCCTACGCCAACATGTTCTTCTTCAACGGCGGCATGGGCGCGACGTTCTGCGGCGATGGACCCACCTGCCTGTCGTGGCCATCCAACGTTTCCTCCACGTCGATCGAGATCAGCGAACACATCGCGCCGCTGCGCTTCCGCCACAAGCGGCTGCGCGCCGACAGCGGTGGACCCGGCACGCATCGCGGCGGCCTGGGACAGGAGATCCTCATCGAAAGCCGCTCCGTCACGCCGATCGCCATGTCCTTCCTGGCCGAGCGCACGATCTTCCCCGCCTTCGGCATCCATGGCGGCGCGGCCGGCGCGCCCGGCATGCTGCGCATCAACGGCGCAGCGGTGGACCCGAAGCGGCAATATATTCTCCGGCACGGCGACACCGTATTGCTCGCGACCCCCGGCGGTGGCGGCCACGGTGACCCGACGGCACGCGACCCCGCGTCGTTGCACGCCGATCTGCGGGCGGGCTATGTGTCGGGCAACGAGCCCGGGAGACCCGCATGATCCGCCGCCGCACGCTGTTGCTGGCCACGCCCGCCATCATCGCCGCCACAGGGGCGCGCGCTGCCGCGCCGGTGAAGATCGGCGTGCTGTTCCCGTTGACCGGCAATTCAGCCGCCTCGGGGCAGGAGGGCAAGCAGGCGGTCGAAATCGGCGCCGAGATCGTCAACGCCGGCCACCCCGAACTGAAGGCCATGCCGATCGGCACCAGTCCCGGCCTGCCAAATCTCGGTGGCGCGAAGATCGAGCCGATCTACGTCGATCACCGCGGTGATCCCTCGGTCGCGCAAAGCCTCGCGCAGCGCCTGATCACCGACAACAAGGTCGTCGCCTTGCTCGGTTCCTACCAGTCCTCCACCGCGATGACCGCGACGGCGGTGGCGGAACGTTACGGCGTACCCTTCGTGGTGGGCGACTCGGTCGCCGGCAACATCACCGGACGCGGCTTCAAATACACCTTCCGCGTCACCCCGATCGCACAGAACTTCGCCGACAGCTACATGCGCTTCCTCAAGGCGATGCAGCAGTCGGGCAAGCCGGTCAGCACCATCGCCATCGTCAACGAGAACACCGATTACGGCTCCTCGGTCGGCGACGCGATCGAGGCGGAAGCGAAGAAGACCGGCCTTCCGGTGGCGATCCGCATTCCATACAGCGCCAACGGCACCGACGTGTCGGCCCAGGTGCTGCAATTGAAGGCAAAGAATCCGTCGGTCGCGCTGTTCGTCAGCTACGCCTCGGACGCCATCCTGTTCATGCGCACGATGCAGTCGCTCGCCTACCTGCCGACCATGATCATCGGCGATTCGGCCGGCTTCTCCGATCCGTCCTTCCTGCCGGCGGTCGGGCCGATCTCGCAAGGCTTGATGAACCGCAGCGTCTGGAGCAAGGGTCCGCCCGGCTCGCTGTCGTACGACGTGAACCAGATCTACCAGGCAAAAAGCGGCCACGAGATCGACGACGTCAGCGGCCGCACCATGCAGGCGTTCTTCGTGCTGGCCGACGCGATCAACCGCGCCGGCGCGGCCGATCCGAAGATGATCCAGGCCGCACTGCGCGCCACCGACTGGCCGCGGAGCGCGGTGTTCATCGGCTATCGCGGGGTGAAATTCGACGCCACCGGACAGAATGTGCTGAGCGGGACGTACCTGACGCAGTTGCAAGGCAAGGACTACGCCACGGTCTGGCCGGAGGCGCCGGGCAACGCGAAGCTGGTATGGCCGATGACGGGGTGGAAGGGCTGATTCAAGACGCCGCGTAACCTGTCCGCGTGCCCCCGGCATTGCGAGGCGCGCAGCGGTGGCCGGGCAAGCTCCGCCTGATGAGCCGCCGCTCGCCGGGCGGGACGGCATCGGGGCTTCGCTGCTTTTGCGGTTCCGCGACGCCCGATCGAAGCAACGGTTCTTTGCCACAGGTGCACGAAGATGCAGTGCGCGTCCTGCCGGGCTCCGGCGTGACACGCAGACGGCATCAGGTGATTCCCGGCGCTTGCCAATCTGCGTGCATCCATGGCTGCATTTCTTTTGCTTCGCGCCGCACGCTCAGCGCGCTGCGCGGGGAACCTGTCCGCTACAAGTGCAGCAGCGGGTCCAGATCCTGCCTGACGACGTCGCCGCTCAGCGCCCCGGCCCAGGACCAGCGCACGACGCCGCCGCGATCTACCAGGAAGCTGCCGGGCACGCCGTACAGGCCGAAAGCCCGCCCAGCCGCGCCGCTTTCGTCGGAACCGACTCTCTGGTAGGGATCGTCAAACCGCCGCAGGAACCCGGCCGCGTCGTCGGGATGATCGCGATAGGCGATGCCCCAGATCGGCAGGCCGCTCTGCTCCAGCGATCGCAGCACCGGCATTTCCAACCGGCAGGGCACGCACCACGAGGCGAAGAAATTGATCAGCACCGGCCGGCCGGCGGCCGCGACATCCGCGCTGGCGAAGCCCGGCCCGGTCGCCAGCCCGGGCAGCACGAATGCCGGCAGCTTCCGGCCCAGCAGCGCATTGGACTCGCCCAACATCTGCCAGACCGGCGCGCGCCAGCGTTCACGCAACGCCAGCAAGGCAACCCCGCCTAGCACGGCAATGCCGGCCGGCGCCAGCAGCACGGCGCGCCGCGGCAGCAGGGCGGTCATCCGCCGGAGCGCTTGACGACCAGCGTGTCCCATGTCGAGGCGGGCGGCGGCGGGCCGGCCGCCGGGTCCCAGTGCCCGGACTTCTTCAGCGCGTCGGCGACCTCCTTCGGCATGTAGTTCGCGTCATGCTTGGCGAGCACCTCGGAGGCGCGGAACGTGCCGCCCGGCTGCAATGTGCCGAGCACGACCACTCCCTGACCCTCGCGGAACAGGTCCGGCAGGATGCCGCTGTAATTGACCTTCACCGTGGCATTGCCGTCGGTGACCCCGAACGTCGCAATCGGATGGCCGTCCACAGTCTTGCGGTGAACGCTGCCTTCTTTCACCAGCCCGCCCAGGCGGACGCTGCGACCATTGTCCGGCTGCTTCGCCAGGTCGGACGGCGAGACGAAGAACACCAGGCTGCTGCTGAGCGCCGACAAGGTCAGCGCGGTGGCGGAGCTGAATCCGATTCCGCAGGCGACCAGGAGCCACAGGCGGCGGCGCTTGCGGGTCATCATCGGACGCCTCCACGCCTGAGGCGCGGACCTGCCCCCGGGCGGGCACGCGGGTCGATGGCTGCCAGCCGGCGGCGGGCTGCCCCTACCCGCAGGAAGGCGGCAAGCGCGAAGCCCGCCGGAATCAGAACGCCAAGCGCGTACGACGCGGCGACGTAAGGCAGGTTGGTCATGGCGCCGGCTCCTGCGAGGCGGCGCGGGCCATCAGCAGGCCGCGAATGCGCCGCTCCATCACTGCGGCCCGGGTGCGCGCCAGCACGATGGCGGCGAACGCCAGCGAATACCCCAGGGTCGAGAACGCCAGCGGCCACAGCATGGCGATATACATGCTCGGCGCGCCGGTCAGCGTAATGGTGTCCGGCTGGTGCAACGTGTTCCACCAATCGACGCTGAACTTGATGATCGGCAGGTTGACCACGCCGACCAGCGCCAGGATGGCGCCGGCACGATAGCCCCGCACCGGGTCGTCGAATGCCCGCACCAAGGCGATATGGCCGAGATACAGGAAGAAAAGCACCAGCACCGAGGTCAGCCGGGCGTCCCAAACCCACCACGCGCCCCATGTCGGCTTGCCCCACAGGCTGCCGGTGGCGAGGCACATCGCGGTGAAGCCCGCCCCCACCGGCCCGATCTCCACCGCCGCGAGATCGGCCAGCGGATGCCGCCAGACCAGCGACAGCGCCGAACACACCGCGAGGGCCATGTAGCCGGCGGAAGCCAGCCACGCAGCCGGCACATGGATATACATGATGCGCACCGCGTCGCCCTGCTGCCAGTCGGCGGGTGCGAAGAACAGGCCCCAGACCAAGCCGATCGCGGTCAGCACCAGGGCGCCGGCCGACACCCATGGCAGCACCGCCCCCGACAGGCGCAGGAACTGCCCCGGGTTGGCAAAGCGGTGCAAGGAGCGTCCTGCTCCCGGCGGAGAAGCTACAACGGAACGCGCGTCCACTCGATCAACCTATCGCATCGCCGCCGCGGTTTGAAGCCGGACGGCATTGCCCTAGTGTTAGGACTGTTCCCGGCCCCCGGGAGTACCCTGGAGGAAAATTCATGCTGGCTGCCATTATCGCCGCTGACCAGCGAGGTTGCATTGAGCCAGGTCAATCGGCTCCTCTGACTCCCGCTCCCCTTGCGGGAGGGGGAGACGCACGCCCATGACCCAATATTGGCTGGTGAAGTCCGAACCCGACGCCTTCTCCTGGGACCAGCAGGTGGCCAACGGCGTCGAACCCTGGACCGGCGTGCGCAACCACGCGGCCAAGCTCAACCTGAAGGCGATGCGGCGCGGCGACCTTGCGTTCTTCTACCACTCCAACGTCGGCAAGGAGGTCGTCGGCGTGGTCGAGGTGGCGCACGAGGCTTATCCCGATCCGACCGCGGAAGCCGGTGACTGGGTCTCCGTTGACATGCGCGCCGTGGGCCCGATGCCGCGGCCGGTAACGCTGGCGGCGATCAAGGCCGATCCGCAACTCGCGGACCTGGCCCTTGTGCGCCAATCGCGGCTCTCCGTGCTGCCGGTGTCGCCGCCGCATTGGGACCGGATTTGCCGGATGGGCGGATGGCAGCGTTGACCCCCGGAGCGAACCTCCGCGCGCCGGACGCACCCCGGGTGCTCTGCCGCGTGGAGGACATTCCGGACGGCGGCGCGAAGGGATTCGGCCCGGCGCCGGGCGGCTTCACCGGCCTGCTAGCGGTGCGCCAGGGCGACGCGGTGTTCGTCTATGTCAACTCCTGCCCGCATATCGGCACGCCGCTGGACTGGACGCCGGATCGCTTCCTGTCGGCCGATGGCAAACGCATCGTCTGCGCCACGCATGGCGCCGAGTTCCAGATCGCCGACGGGGTGTGCATCCGGGGGCCGTGCCGCGGTGACCGGCTGGAACCCGTCATGGTTGAGATCCGGGCCGGCGCGATCTGCGTGCCGGGCGATGCCGGCCGGTAAAGCGGCGGGCAGCAGCCAGCCAACGGGCAGCAGGCCCATGCCGGACATTGCTCGACCGGAAGGACGAAGCGTTCCGATGCGGCCGGAGCCTGCCGCGCACGAATCCGACTGCCGGGCGCCCTCCCGCGCTGGCCGATCCGGCGGCGGTGGCCGAGCCGGCGGAGAACCGGGTGGGACGCGCCGGGCGGATGCTTCAGGCTGGCCAGGGAGGCACCGACCCCCTGCGAGATCCGGACCTGCGCCTGCGGGAGTCCGGTGGGCCGGCAAGGGTTGCGACGAGCACGGCCAGCACGCCGGTCAGGAAAATTCCGTCGAAGGTCCCGGCACCGCCGATCGAGGCGACCGGCGCGCCCAGGCCCTGGACTTTCCCGAGATTGAGCAGATCTGCCCCGATCAGCGTGCCAAGGCTGCCGCCGACGTAAGCCAGCGGCGCGGCGTGCCGCGGCGACAGCACCAGCGCGAGGATCGCCGCTGAGACGGGTGGCACGAAGACAGGAATGGCAATGCCAAGGCCCGGGATGGGACGCGCCAGGTAGTGGCACAGCGCCGTCTCGGCGGCGACGGCCAGCAGGCCGCGCCACCAGAGGCGGTAGCGGGCGAGCAGATAGAGCGAGAGCAGAGTGGGAACGATCGCTCCGCCGACGTTGACGGCGATCACCGTGCCCGGCCATTGCCTGACCGCCGGAACGATGTAGCGCATGCCGTAGAATACGATCACGTGGCCCGACATGATCTGTCGTTCCGGCAATTGGGCAACCGGAATATTGATATAGCTGCCAAGCAGCGAGGCGAGCAGCAGGAACAGGACGGCTCGGGAGTTGACGCCCAGCCGCACATAGGCATAGCGCAGCGCGCCGATTTCGGCGACGGCGACGAGCACGACGAACGCCGCCACCAAAACCGAGAAAAACGGCGGCGTGAGCGGCAGGTAGTTGAGATGGCTCATAGACCGGCACTCGCGGGTCTCTGCGCGTTTGTCGCCGGTTTGCGTGGGTGATGACCACGCCGCGCGGCTTCGAGCGCCGGTTTCCCGGCGCAGCCCGGCGACGCGATCAGATACTGTCTTCCACGGCGAGGCTCCTGCGTTCCACGACGCCGCGCGCCGCCCGATGGGTCGCCGCGGCCCGCACCGGCCCGCACCGGCACGAGCCGCAGCGACGCGTCGCCCTGCCGCCGGGTCAGAACGTCCCCAGAAAGTCGCGCTTGCCGATCTCGATCCCGCGGTGGCGCAGGATGTTGTACGCGGTGGTGGTGTGGAAGAACAGGTTGGGCAGACAGAAATGCAGCAGATACGCCCGCCCCTTGAAGGACATCTGCCGCTGTCCGGCCATCCAGGTTATGTCCCGGCCTTCGGTGCCCTCGATCTGCGCGGGGGCAAAATCCTTCACAAAAGTCAGCGACTTTTCAATGCGCTCCTTGGCGGCGGCGAAGCTGGTGTCGTCGGTGGCCGGGAATTCCGGCAACGCGACGTCGGCCAGCCGCCCCGGCGCGCTGCGGGCAAAATCGGTGGCCTGGCGAATCTGCCGGGCCAGCGTGAACATGTCCGGATACAGCCGGTCGCCCAGCAGCACCGCCTCGTCGAACTTCTTCGCCGCGGCCTGCGCCGCCGCCTTGTCGATCACTCCCGCAAGGCCGCTGAGCATTTGCGCGCACACCGGCACGCAGGCATCGAACATCGAGAACGCCATGTCGTGTTTCCTTCCTTCGTTGCAGGCCCGCCGGGGCGGATCGCCGCTGGGCCAGCAGCGGCGCCAGCACGTCCTCCACCTCGGTGATCAGAATCCGCGCGCCGACACGGAGCAGCAGAATGGCGGAGAGCCGGGGGACGGTCCGGCTGCCGCGCGGCTCCATCAGGCGCGAGATGCGATCGGTTGAACGGTAGGTGATCCAGATCACTCCCGCCAGGGCCACCGTCGCCCCGGTCATGCCGAGGATGCATCAAGCGCGCCGCGCCGGTGGCGGTGGATGGCCGGAACCCTGCGCCACGGCGACCGAGATCGTTGCTGGTCCGCCAGTGAACGGAAGGGTCAGCGGAACCCGCACGATGTCACCCGCGCCGAGGCCCGGTGCAGGGTGACCTCGCGGTAGAGGCAGGTGACGCCGATCGGATTGACCATGGAGCACACCGCCGGAAATCCGGGCAGGAGCGTGCTCGTCACCTGGTGCAATCCGGCATCGCCTCACCCGAGCTTCGGCCGTTTGTCCGCCCAGGGCTGCACTTGCTCGTAGGCTGCCGACGCCTGCAGCACGCCCAGATCGTCAAACCGCCGGCCGACGATCTGCAAACCCACCGGCAGGCCCTCCGCGGTGAAGCCACACGGCACGCTGGCGGCCGGGTTCCACGACATGTTGAACGGGTAGGAAAACTCCGCCCAACTGACCCAGTCCCAGTCGTGCGGCGGCCAGTGCGCCGGCATCAATTGCGTGGCCGGGAACGCGGCGACGGAAACCGATGGCGTCAGCAGGAAGTCCCAGTCCTCGAACCAGCGATGGATCGCGGCGACATAGGCCATCTTGCGCTCGCGCATCGCTTGATAGTCGGCCACCGAGTAGTTCTGCGCTGCCTTGATGCAGGCCACCAGGCCGGGGTCCATCTGTGCTTCCCACTTGGCGAGGTGCGGCGCGAGGCGGGTCATGTGCGCGGCCCAGAAGAAGCGGATCATCTCCGGTCCCTGCGCGGCCCAGGGCGTCGGCACCTCCTCCACATGCGCGCCAAGTTCGGTGAAGCGCCGCGCCGCCGCCCGCACCAGCGCCGCAACGTCCGGATCGACCCGCGCATGACCGAGATCGGGACTGTAGGCGACGCGCCTGCCCTTGATGCCCTCGTGCAGCCGCAACAGGTAATGCGCCGGCCCGGCTTCCAGCGACGTGAAGTCGAGCATGTGCGGTCCCGCCATCGCTTCCAGCAGCAACGCGCTGTCCGCCACCGTGCGCGTCAGCGGCCCGACATGCGAGGTGAAATCGCCGGTCGCCACGGGATAGGCCGGTACGCGGCCGAAACTCGGCTTCAACCCGAACACGCCGCAGAAATGCGACGGCATGCGGATGGAACCGGCGCCGTCGCTGCCCTGATGCAGCGGACCGAACCCGGCAGCGGCCGCCGCACCCGCGCCGGCCGACGAGGCGCCGGCGTTATAGCCGTGCTTCCAGGGATTGTGCGTGATGTCGGTCAGCGGACTGCGCGACACGCCGGTCCAGCCGAATTCCGACGTGGTGGTCTTGCCGAGGATGATCGCGCCTGCGTCCCGCAGCCGCGGCACGAACGGCGTGTCCTCGGTGGGCTGGTGTCCGGCGTAGATCTTGCTGCCGTGCTGCGTCGGCATATCCCTGGTGATCGCCAGGTCCTTGATGGTGACGGGGATCCCGTGCAGCGGGCCGATGCGCTCGCCACGCAGCAGCGCCGCTTCCGCACGCTTTGCTGCGTCCATCGCCGGACCGGCATCGAGATGCGCGAAGGCATTTACTCGCGGCTCCAGGCGACCGATCCGGTCGAGCAACGCTTGCAGATACTCGACCGGGGAGAGTTGTTTGGTACGGATCAGCTCGGCGACGGCGACCGCCGGCGTGAACGCAAGGGTCTCGGCATCCATGGCTCGTTCTCCGTTCAATACGTTGCCCGGCCGCCGGAGATGTCGAATGCCGCCCCGGTGGAGAAACTGCACTCCTCGCTGGCAAGCCAGCAGACCAGCGCAGCGACTTCGTCGATGCCGCCGAATCGGCCGATGGGAATTTTCGACAGCATCCAGTCGATCTGCTGCTGCGTCATCTGGGAGAACAGCGGCGTCTTGACCGCCGCCGGGGTGACGCAGTTGACGCGGATTTCAGTGGTGGCGAGTTCCTTGCCGAGCGCCTTGGTCAACGCGATCACCCCCGCCTTCGACGCGGAATAGGCCGAGGCGTTCGGGTTCCCCTCCTTGCCGGCGATCGAGGCGATGTTGACGATGCGGCCATAGCCGCCGCGCTGCATGAACGGCACCACCGCGCGATCGCAGTAGAAGACGCCCTTCAGGTTGACGTCGATCACCCGGTCCCACGCGGCGACGGGGTATTCCCAGGTCGGATGATTTGGCCCGGTGATGCCGGCCGAGGTCACCAGGATGTCGATCGTGCCGAGCGCCGCCGCCGTCGCTTCAGCGGCGCGTTGCACGGCGGCCGGATCGGTGACGTCCAAGATGACCTTGTGCGGCGCCTCGGCCGCGGCCAGCGCCGCCGCGTCGCGATCCCACAGGCTCACGCGCGCCCCTTCCGCCGCCAGGCGTCGGGCGATGCCCTCACCGATCCCCGACACGCCGCCGGTGACGATAGCCGCGCGCCCTGCAAAACGAGTGCTCATTCCCGGCTCCCTGCCTGCCTGCCCGTTGCGTATCAAGGCGTCTGCCGCGGTTTCGGGCAAGGGTGCCGTCGCCGGTGCGTGTCGCCCGGGTGCAAACCGTGGTTAGAATGGGCCGGTCACTGACGGATCGAGGAGAGATGGGGCATGAAGCGGTTATTCGGCGGCCATGCGGAGCCCGAAACCAACTACCCGGTGCGGCATAGCGAGGAGGAATGGCGGCAGAAGCTGACTCCGGCGCAGTTCGCCGTGTTGCGCAAGCACGGCACGGAGCGCGCCGGCACCAGCCCGCTGAACCAGGAGAAGCGCGACGGCGTGTTCGTCTGCGCCGGCTGCGGGCAGAAGCTGTTCGCATCGGGCACGAAATTCGAGAGCGGCACCGGCTGGCCCAGCTTCTACGCGCCGCTGGAAGGCGCGGTGGACACCACCGAGGACCGCAGCCTGTTCATGACCCGCACCGAGGTGCATTGCAGCCGTTGCGGCGGGCATCTGGGCCACGTGTTCCCGGACGGCCCGCGCCCGACCGGCGAACGTTATTGCATGAACGGCGCGGCGATGGGGTTCGAACCGCCGGAGTGACGCGCGGCGGCCGTGCGAAGCGAAGGCAAGGACAGGGGTGCTTCCCTGGGACCCACCAGGGGGGCTTTGCCCCCCTGCACCCCCCAGCAAAGGCGGAGCCTTTGCAATCCATCCGTTTTCGTTCGGTGGATGGGAGGGCACAGGTCCCAGGGGAATCGCTCGAAAAAGTCAGGCCGTGCCTTGCAGGACGGCGTGGAGGTAGTCTGGGTCCCATCCCGCCAGTTTGCGGCGGACCTTGAGGCTCTTGCCTGGTTTGGTCGCACGCAGCAGGT
>Ga0307372_10005236_pt1 | contig 19592 bp, 17 predicted proteins | sample OX1MG_FD_202533 | JGI IMG/M metagenome (GOLD analysis project Ga0307372, IMG submission 202533) | Soil microbial communities from Risofladan, Vaasa, Finland - OX-1 | ecosystem: Environmental > Terrestrial > Soil > Coastal area > Acid sulfate soil | place: Finland: Risofladan, Vaasa | collected...
GCAACAAGATCAGGTAGGGCACGACGAAGGCCCATTCTTCGTCGCTGACATCAGTTGGATAAGGTGTTCTAGTTTTCATCCTTCATTGTATCACATTTTGAAGTCGAGTCCCTAACAGGCTCTAGGAACCGGGTCATTTGCTGGTTCAAAAATAAGCCGGTAGGGATGATCCAGGTCTACAGCTAACATTCCTACTCTATTTCCTTTCAACTCATGGCATCTTGTCTGTGGTAGCAAACGCAGCACTTCGAGGTTTTCCGCAAATTTGCATTGATCAAACCGGCGTTTGAGCAACTTCGCACGTAGCGGACCGTACTTTCGGGAGAGTAGAGATTGATTGTTGAAGGCTTTCTCCAGCGTCCGATCCTGAAAAAGAATATCCACACTACAAGCCTTAAAAATATATTAACCCATAGGGTTAATGAAATTATAACATGATGCAAGATGAATATCAATACCGTTTAAGCAGCAAAAGGCGTTCTCAACAATTTCGCCAAAAATAAGGGCTAGACAAAGCCTCGATAAACGCATACAATAGTAGGTGCATTCCGACGCAATCGTAGAACATTTTTTGTTCTTAGTGGGACAGGGGAAAAAACGCATGAGCAAAACAAAAATGCGGTGTATCAGTTGCGGCAAGTGGTTTCAGTCGGCAAATGCTAAAGATACGACTTGCCCTGATTGCCTGCAAAAAGCCAGAAAAGAGAAATTGACGGCAAAGACAACGCCGCCACTGCCACAGGCAGGCAAGCCTGCCAACATGGGAACAGCGCATCCAGCAGCAGCACCGCCACCCAGGCCAAAGCCAGCGGGTACTGGTGCCGGCACAAGCCACTGGCTCGATTCACTACACGACGTGAAAGTGGGAGAACCCGATCAACCACCACCGCGTCCCAAATTACCACCCTCCTCTGCACCACGTGACAATCGCGGTGAACCAGACCGTGGAGGATTCCGCGACCGTGACCGTGGTTCAGGCGGACCTGGCAACTATCGCGACCGCGACGAGCGCGGCCCTGGCAACACCCGTGGGCCTGCTGGTTATCGTGGCCCCGGCGGGTATCGCGAGAATGATTACCGCAGCCCCGGTGGCTACCGTGAAAGCGGCTATCGCGTCGGTGGTGGCATGGGTATCCCCGGCAGTATCGGGCAACGCCCGCGCCAACCTGTAGAAGGTGGGCCAAACCGTGACCGAGGACCACGCCCCGACAAGTTCCGTCCAGTCCCCGGCGGCAAACCTAAAGGCCAGAAACCGCCGAAGCCCCCGGCTCCGACGCGACCGAAGAAGGAGAAAACACCACCGCCACCGCCGTTCGTGCCAACTCCTGAACAGATCACACTGGTTGAGAACCGTTACCTGGAACTGGCAACGCCTGCTGAATTTGATGGGATTCGCACACAAATCTCGCAGGAACTCAGCATTCCTAAGACAGCGGTGAAAAAAATCATCAAGGAACTGCGTGACCGGCAAGATATTCCTAGCTGGTGGGAATTGCAGACATACAAAGGCAGCGAAGAGGAGCTGGCAAAAATCAAGGAAGTCTATGAGCCGATGTTGCCCGTGCCACCAGTTGGCGTACACAAACAGATTGCCGAGCAACTTTCGCTCAAGCCAGGCGTTATCTATCAAGCAATCAAGGTGATACGCCAGGAATTGAAGCTTCCCCAGTACAATGACCCAATCGTGCATGGTCTGCAACCAGAGCCAGCCAAAAAGACCAGAGCTGAGGCGGACACGAGCGAAGCAGAGCAAAGCGGCAAGGAAGCATCCTCTGTAGAAAACAACGCCGAACCGCAATCCGCGCCACAGGATGCTACACCGGTAGAAAATAACCCGGAACTGCAATCCGAGTCGCACGGTGAAATCACTTCGATAGAGACCGACACGGAGTTTCACCGTGAAGGTGATACCATCGAAGTTGGCGCGGCCAGCACAGCACCTGCGACACCTACCGTCGAACAACAGGCCGATGAGGCAAAATAAAAGAGGTAGAGTATGGAAAACTGCCTGTTCTGCAAAATAGCAAGTGGACAGATACCTGGCGATATTGTCTACCAGGATGAAGATGTGGTGGCTTTCAAGGATATTCATCCACAGGCACCCGTGCATATTCTGCTCATTTCCCGGCGTCATATCCCTTCTATAGCGGATATGACACCGGAGGATGGCCCTTTGCTGGGAATAATGTTCTCTGCCGCGGCAAAACTTGCCCACAAACTGGGCGTGGATGAGGGTGGCTACCGGGTCGTCACCAATGTAGGACGTGACGCGGGCCAGTCCGTCTTTCATCTCCACTTTCATCTACTCGGTGGCCGGGAATTTTCCTGGCCTCCGGGATAACGACAACAAAGGTTTTCATGCGTATCGCTATAGACTATACGGCAGCCGTCCGGCAGAGCGCAGGCGTTGGCAACTACGTGCGCCGACTGGTGGACGCCATGCTGGAACAGGACACCACCAACCAGTATACCTTGCTTACAAGCGGACGCCCCACAAAGGAGCGTCCGTTTCCTACAGCAAGCAATGTCCGTGGGCGTAGTATCGTTATCCCCGATCGCTACCTGAACATTATCTGGTATCGTTGGCGATTGCCACTCTACGCCACCTATTTCTCCGGTCAGGTGGATATCTACCACGGGCCGGACTTTGCCTTGCCTCCCATCGGGAAAAAGCTCTGCAAGGTCGTCACGGTGCATGACCTCGCCTTCCTGGAACATCCAGAGTATGCCGTTCCCGCGCTGGCAAATTATCTAAAAAAAGTTGTTCCCGAAGCCGTAGCAGCAGCAGATGTCGTCTGCACCGTCTCCCAGGAGGTCGGTCGCACACTGATCGAGCATTTTTCAACACCACCGCAGAAGCTCAGCGTTGTCCCCAACGGGGTCAGCCCTTATTTTCGCCGCATCACCGACCCGATTATTTTAGCGGCGACACGCAACAAATTTGGTTTGAAACATCCTCTCGTGCTGGGTGTTGGCACATTGGAGCCGCGCAAAAACCATCTGAACCTTATCAAGGCTTTTTATACTGCTCAGAAGCAAAAAAATGGGCCGGCAATGCTCGCCATCGCCGGTGGCAAAGGCTGGCTTTATGAAGAGACGCAACAGCTTGTACAAGAACTCAAACTGGAGAAAAAAGTGCGCTTCCTGGGACGGGTCAGCGACCTCGAACTGGTCACACTCTATAGCATGGCCGATGTCTTCGCCTTCCCATCGTTTTTTGAGGGCTTCGGCGTGCCACCAATAGAGGCAATGGCCTGTGGCACACCCGTCATCACCTCCAACACCTCATCGCTGCCAGAGGTCGTTGGCGATGCCGCCTTGCTGATTGACCCGCACAATCCAGATGAACTGGCACATGCCATCACACACCTTCTAGAGCATCCTCAATTACAAGAAACATTGCGCCAGAAAGGCTACGAGCGTGTAAAGCAATACACATGGGCAGAATCGGCACGCAAGATGCTCACAATTTATGCCCAACTCTCCGCCGGAGTGACAGATTTTTCTAAGGTGCTAGCTCTATGAAAATCGGTATCAATGCCCATTTTTTCAAATTTCCCTCGTCCGGCAGTGGTCAATATCTCATGCACCTGCTGCATGCATTAGCGGAAGTTGATGGACAAAACGAGTATCTATTGTTCGGCTCGCAACCACTCACTCTGAATGGAAACAAGTACCCGCAAGGATTGAGTGCTGCTATATTTCCCTATCAAGCTCACCCGGCACCAGCCCTGGCGACGCGCAACGAAAATATCGAGAAGGTGGTATGGGAACAATTCACCGCACCGGCAGCAGCGAAAAAAGCAGGCGTTGATATCTTGCATGTTCCCTATTTCGCGCCCCCATTGATCCCACGCACTCCGACCATCGTAACCATCCATGATGTGATACCCATGCGCTTACCAGCCTATCGCGCTGGTACGAAAGTCGAGGCATACATGCGTCTCGTCGCCCGTGCCGCGCACAGCGCCACACTCATTATCACTGTCTCGCAACACGCCAAACAAGATATGATAGATGCGCTGCACCTGCCAGCCGGGCGCATCCGCGTTATTTACGAGGCAGCAGGCGAGGAGTATACTCCCGTTACCGACGAAGAGACACTGGCGGCGGCACGTGCCAAATACGGCATCGGGGAACGTTATATCTTTTATCTTGGAGGGCTGGACTCGCGCAAAAACGTCCCGCAACTCGTTCGCGCCTTTGCCCACCTGTATAAGCAAATGGACGTTCCAGAGCTGCAATTATTCATCTCCGGCGATCCCGACCGGCAGAGCGGCCCATTCTTTCCCGACCCGCGTCCAGTAGCCGCCGAACAGGGCATTACCGATAAGATTGTTTTTCGCTTTGTCGAGGACACGGATAAGCCCGCGATATATAGCGGGGCCAGCCTTTTCGTCTTCCCCTCAGTCTACGAAGGCTTCGGGCTGGACCCCCTGGAGGCCATGAGTTGCGGCGCACCCGTTGTCTGCTCAAACCGCACATCACTGCCGGAAGTCGTGGGCGATGCGGCAATCACCGTTGACCCGAATGATACACAGGCGCTGGTCGAGGCTATGCGCCGTGTATTGACCGATAATGAACTCGCGGCAGACTTGCGGGCGCGTTCTCTGCAACGAGCAAAACAATTTAGCTGGCGCACAACGGCTACTGAGACGTTAGCAGCATATGAAGAGACTTTCAGCAGGAGCAAGAAATAATTATGCGCGTTTTAATGATATCGAAGGCCCTTGTTGCGGGTACTTCGCAACGCAAACTCGAAGAAATAGCAAAACTGCCCGGCGTTGAGCTGACGCTTGTCACACCCGAATACTGGCAGCACGATAATGGCAGCAAGCAAATGCTTGAACGCCTTTATACAACAGGCTACCGCATGATTGTCACGCCCATGCGCCTCAACGGCAACTATCACCTGCACTACTATCCAGAACTGGGACGCATTATGCGCGAAGTACAGCCAGAAATTGTGCATATGGACGAGGAACCATACAACTTCGCCACTTTTCATGCCATCATGCTTGCACAAAAGCGTAAGGCTCGGTCCCTCTTTTTTACCTGGCAAAACCTGTATCGCAGCTATCCACCACCATTTCGCCAGATGGAATTGTATAATTATCGCCACGCCGCCTGTGCGCTGGCGGGCAACCGCGACGCGGAAACGGTGTTACGTCGCAAAGGCTATTCCGGCCCGGTGCGAGTTATCCCACAATTCGGCTTCGACACCGATATCTACAAACGCAGCGAACCACGCAAGCCGCGTTCAGCCAACGACCCCTTCACGCTCGGCTTTGTCGGACGCCTCGTTGAACCAAAGGGTTTGCCGCTCATGGTCGAAGCATTGACCATGTTGCCAGACTATTGTCGCGTTCTCTTCATTGGCAACGGCCCTATGAAAAGCATGCTTGAGGAACAGGCAACGCGCCTGGGTGTCACGGACCGTATCACCTACAAGGCGGGCGTGCCAACCTATGAGATTCCTCATGAGTTGCAGCAACTGGACGCGCTGGTACTGCCGTCGCTGACGCGCCCCAACTGGATTGAACAATTCGGGCGCGTGTTACCCGAAGCAATGGCCTGCGAAACGCCCGTTATCGGTTCACGCTCCGGCGAAATACCCCACGTTATCAGCGATGCCGGCCTCGTCTTCGAGGAAGGCAATGCGCAAGATTTAGCGGCCTGTGTGCGCAAACTGCTCGATGACCCCACGCTCTATGCCACTCTCGCAACAAAGGGACGCCAGCGCGTTCTGGAAAATTACACACAAGAGCAGATTGCCCGGCAAACATATGAGGTGTACCAAGAGATGCTGGCAGGTAATACAGCAAGGATATGCGCTGAAAGCAGGGAAAAGAATGTAGGCGCGAAACCTACCCAATAAACTCAAAAAAGATGAGCTTCGATTGGGATATCCCGATTCTTATTGCTACTGATACGGCATTTGCTCTTTGCTCTGTGGATGGCTACAAGTGAGCGATAGCTGATGAACCCGCTTTCTGTCTCAATTTGACAACAGAAGCATGCCGTGCTATCGTCGTAATAGGATGAATGAGTTAACCTTAAGAATGGATAGTACTACTATGCAAGAATTTGAAACAACGGTGACAGGAATATGAGCGAAGAACACTACGATAGCATGATGATATTCGCGGGTAGCGGGAGCCCCCGGCTCACAGCACGCATCTGCGATTACCTGCACGTGGTACAGGGAAAAAACGAGACGTTGCACTTCTCAGACGGCAATACCTTTGTGCGTATATTGGAGAATGTACGGGGACGGCGCGTCTACATCGTGCAATCAACGGTTTTCCCCACGAACGATAATTTTATGGAGTTGCTCTTCTGGATAGATGCGCTCAAACGTGCCAGCGCTGACTCGGTAACGGTTGTTATCCCCTATTTCAGCTATGCCAAGGGCGACAAGAAGGACGAGCCACGAGTCGCCATCCGGGCACGGGTCTGCGCCGATGCTATCGAGGCTGCCGGTGCTAACCGTGTGGTAACAATGGACCTGCACGCACCACAAATTCAGGGCTTTTTCCATGTACCAGTAGATAATCTCTACGCACTGCCCACACTGGTTGAATACATTCGCAACAAACATTTGCGCAACCTCATTATCGTTTCGCCCGATATCGGCTTTGCCAAGCAAGCACGCCGTTACGCCTCGGAACTCGGTGTCTCTATCGCTATCGCCGATAAAGAACGTACCGCCCACGATGAGAAAGCCCACATTCTGGAAATCATCGGCGATGTCAAGGGCAAAACCGCCTTCATCGTAGACGACTTCACCATTTCAGGCGGGACGCTCGCGACAGTCGCAAAAGAACTCATCAAGCAAGGTGCCATCGAAGTCTACGCGGCGGTCACGCACGGCGTTCTTGCAAAAGGTTCTGTAGAGTGTATTGATGATAGCCCCATCAAAAAACTGATTATCACTGATACCGTCGAACACCAACCTGTCACCTTTTCCGATAAAATCGAGGTCATATCAGTAGCCCCACTTTTCGGCGAAGCCATCAAACGCATTCACAACCGCGAAAGTATTAGCGAAATGTTTTCATAAGATCAGCGGCAAACACGAAAGCTATCCTATGCAGAAAACATGAGCTTGCCTATCCCATCAGGCCGCTTTATAGTGTAGAGTGTAGAGTGTTGATTGTCTGCATTCCCATTCTGCAATGGAGAAAAGTGAGTATCTACTATGGAATATCGTCACCTGGGACGTGCAGGAGTGCGCGTCAGCGAGATTGCGCTGGGTAGCTGGCTCACCTATGGCGGCTCGGTCGAAGAGAATACCGCCATTCAGTGTATTCACAGGGCGTATGAACTGGGCATCAATTTCTTTGATACCGCCAATGCCTATCAACGCGGTAAGACTGAGCAAGTTATGGGACGCGCATTGAAAGATTTTTCACGTGATTCCTATGTGTTGGCGACAAAGGTCTACTTTCCGATGGGCGATGGTCCCAATGATCGCGGTCTATCGCGTAAGCACATCATGGAACAATGCCATACCAGCTTACAGCGGCTCGGCACCGATTATATTGACCTTTATCAATGCCATCGCTACGATACTGAGACGCCGCTTGAAGAGACACTGCGTGCGCTCGACGACCTGGTGTCACAGGGAAAAGTGCTGTACGTGGGCGTCTCCGAGTGGTCCGCGACGCAGATAGCCGATGCAGTATACATGGCAAAAGAAATGAACCTGGATCGCATTGTGTCGAATCAGCCGATCTACAATATGTTGACGCGCTACATTGAACCCGATATCATTCCCCTGTGTGAACGTGAAGGTATTGGGCAAGTTGTCTTCTCACCGTTGGCTCAAGGCGTCCTGACAGGCAAATATAAGCCTGGGCAACAGCCCCAGCAGGGAACACGCGCCGCGAACCCCAACATCAATCAGTTCATGAACGACATCATGAGCGATGAGACATTAACCGCTGTGCAACGTCTGAATGAGATGGCTCAACAGAATGGCTATTCATTGTCCCAATTGGCGCTGGCATGGATATTGCGCCAGGACAACGTGAGCGCGACGATTATTGGTGCCTCACACCCGGAGCAAATTGAGGAAAATGTCAAAGCGGCCGAAGTGACATTGACCGACGACATGCTCCAGCACATAGACCAGATACTTGCCAGTGCTATCAGCTATACAAGAGATTAAAGCATAGCACGCTATGCAAGGAAGCCTGTAGGTTACTTCATCAGCCACGCGGGAAGTTCGGCAATTGAGGGCAATATGGCGGCGGGCTGTATACGTTCAAGCAGAGGTGAATCCATTGTATGCTTTCCTGTGCAAACAAGAATGCCGCGTATAGCCGCCGCTTGTGCCCCACCAATATCGTTCTGGATGTCGTCTCCAACCATGATGGCATCTGAAGCGGCAACATCAATCAGGCGCAGGGCTTGCTCAAAAAACGCTGGCGATGGCTTGCCCGGCACGATTGCCTGCTTGCCTGTCGCCAGTTCTAATGCATGCACATAGGGGCCACTATCCAGCCGCAAACCTTCACTGGTACGCCAATAGGTATTGGTGTGCATCGCCAGCAAATCAGCGCCGCTCATCAACATGCGAAACGCCTTATTCATCGCCTCATAGGTTAGCAACTCTTCAGCACCACCGATTACTACTACCTCCGCATCCTTTTCCACCAGTTCGATATCCCAAAAGTCCTCTGTGGTATTGCCTTTCGTCAACACCCAGCAGCGTTTGTTCGGGTAATGCTGGCGAATATATTCAGCGGTCGCTACCGGGGCAGTCAACAGGGATTGTGCAGGAACAGACAAACAGATATCATGCAGGCGTTGCGCTAATGATGCACGTGCATACGTAGTGGTATTGGTAACGAAACAACTACGATAGCCCATTTGGGCTAACCAGCGCAACGTTTCCTCCGCACCAGCAACAGGGCGCATACTAACATGAAGCACACCATCAATATCAAGCAAAACACCTCGCACCGTCTGCATAAGCATTGCTCCCTCCTATGAACTCTCTATAGCATAGAATCTAGTATAGAATCTCCGGCAATTCCAACGCAAACCGTTGTAAAACCCCCGCATACACCGCCAAAGCACCATCTCCGTAAATATACACCGAGAAAAAACACAAAGCAGGAAAAACCACTATGACATTGTGCCGCCAATGATGTATAATAGCCGCGAGAGGTAAGCCAATCAGTGAGGAGTAACTATATGTACGGTGACATGATCGGACGTGTCATCAAAGACCAATACAAACTCATAGATGAACGCGGGCGGGGCAGCTTTGCCACCGTCTATGTTGCACGTGACACGGAAAACAACCACATTTATGCAGTGAAGGTGATGCACCTGGAACTTTCAAATGATGGCGAACTACTTGCACGCTTTCAGCGAGAGGCTCACATCCTCTTGAATCTCAGCGATCCTCATATTGTGCGTATTGTGGATTATGGCAATGACAGCAATATGCACTTCATTGTGATGGATTATGTGGATGGGCAAAACCTAAAGTACCATATGATTACTCAGGGCCCAATGGAACCGTTACGTGCATTGAACTATACGCGACAGATTGCCGAGGGGCTTGATACAGCGTATAAACAGGGGGTGGTACATCGGGATATTAAACCACAGAACATTCTGGTCAATACACACGAAGTGGTGAAAATTACCGATTTTGGGTTGGCGCGGAGTCGAGAAACTGTCACTCTTACACAGTCAAATGTATTTATGGGTACAGCCTACTATATATCGCCGGAGCAGGCAGAAAGTGGGCGTTCAGCGGACACCCGCTCTGATCTCTACTCGGTTGCAACGGTATTGTTTGAGATGCTCACCGGTTCGCCCCCTTTTGAAGGGGATACAGCCGTGGATATCGTCATCAAACATATGAACGAGAAAGTTCCTTCCATCTGCCGCATTCGTCACGACCTGCCCGTAGAAATGGATTACTTTATGCAGAAGGCCATGGCGAAATCACCGAAGGAACGTTATGCGACTCCACAGGAGTTTATTGCAGCACTCGAACAGGTGCAGGAGCGTATCCAGGCTATGCCGCACATGGAGCGAGGGGCGACACCTGTGAACGAACAGAAGGCAGAGAATGTCAATTCGGGGAAGCCAATCTTGGTTCCGCAAAAACAGGCTCGGCTTGTAGTTATCTCAAGTGGGCAGGTCATTCCGCTCACGGGTGATGTGATGGTTGTTGGACGGCAGGACCCCATCCTGGGTATCTTCCCAGATGTGACCCTTGCTGACAAAACGGTGGGGAGGCGACATGCACACTTGAGAAATCAGCACGGTGCCTTTACCGTGGAAGACCTCAATGCCCTGAATAAAACTCGCTTAAATGGTGTAACCTTAACACCACACGAGGAACGTGTACTAAAAGACGGCGATATTCTGCGCTTTGGCAGTGTTGAGGTACGTTTTGAATTGCGATAAATGTGGTGTTACGTCGCACTAAATCGCAGAGTATTGATATCTTGATTGATATCCAGGCGCGGTTATATTAACCGCAACAACATCAGAGGGGTGAACGACATGAGAGAAACGCTTGCGTTCATAGTAATTGCATTCCTTAGCAGTCTTCCTGTATCATTGCCGGTACTGATCGGCGGCGGTATCGCATTGGCGGTGATTATTCTTGTCGCCGCGCTGTTGTTGTTCCGCAACAGCGGAAAAGGCAAGGGGGCAAAGGCGGGTACATCTCAGGGGGCGATGGGCTGGCAACAACAAACTGGCAACCCGGCGGATAACCAGTGGGCACAACAGCAACAACCGGGGGCCGCCGGCTGGAATGGGCAACAACAGGACCCCAACGCCTGGGCCGCGCAACAGCAACAACCGGGGGCCGCCGGCTGGAATGGGCAACAACAGGACCCCAACGCCTGGGCCGCGCAACAGCAACAACCGGGGGCCGCCGGCTGGAATGGGCAACAACAGGACCCCAACGCCTGGGCCGCGCAACAGCAACAACCGGCAGCGAATGCCTGGGGACAACCACAACCGGCAGCAGATAGTTGGGGAGCGCAAAATCCTACGCAACAGCCCGCTGCCAACGCCTGGGGACAACCCGGTCAAGTAGCACAACCGGCAGCTAATCAGTGGGGAAACCAGGGAAGTTCGCAAAGCCAGCAAAACCCACAGTCGCCGGGCGCATGGGGAGCATCTGGTACCCCCGCACCGGGAAGCAATCAGGCCAGCGGCCAGAGTTGGAATTCGCCCGTGTCGCCGCAGGCACAACCTGCCGCACAGGCCGACCAATGGGGACAACCGCAACCAGGTGCCGCAGCCTGGGGCAGTCCCAGCAGTCCTTCTCCGCAGCAAGCTCCTACCGCATTTGGCGGCAACACTGCTGCACCTTCGTGGTCACAACCCGTTCAGCCCGCTCAGTCTGCTCCATCCTCGCAACCGCTTGACCAGTGGGGCCAGCCAGCCGCTGCACAGCCACAACAGCAACCAGGGAATGTCTGGGGCATGCAAGGTCAGAGTCAGCAGGGACAACAGCCAGCGCCAACAGCCTATGGTGCGAACAATGCTGCTCCCGTCTGGGGTCAACCTGCGCCCGCGGCACAGCCGGTAGATCAATGGTCAGCACCAGCGGCACAACAATCCGCTCCAGCGCAACAGGGCTGGGGACAGCCAGCGCCAGGGGGAAATCCAGCTTCACCCGCGTGGCAGCAGCCCAACCAGGGTGGATTTGGCACTCCTCAGGGAGCGTTCGAAGGCGATAAAACAATGCTCCGCCCCAATACCGGCCCACAAGGCAATGTTGGCATGGTGCGCGTTGAAGAGGGCAAAGAGCCAGGCAAAATCTACGAGGTGCGCAAAGATTCTCTCAGTATCGGACGCAGCCGCGAGAGCGACATTTTCCTGGAAGACCTCGCCGTCTCACGCTTGCATGCCTCCATTGTCAATATGGGCAACGGAAGCTATGCACTGAAGGATGAGGGTAGCGCCAACGGCACAAAAGTCAATGGGCAACTGGTCAACAAGTATCAGACCTATCCCCTGCAAGAGGGCGACAGAATTCAACTCGGCCAAACCATCCTGGTTTTCACCAAACAATAGAGGGTGGTAACTTGCAAGGCAAGCTATCAAACGCATAGCGGTCTATGTGGTGGATAGGTAGTTATGCGTTTCGTTATAGCATGCCTTTTGCGGTGGAAGAACGCGATGATTGGCTGTAGAGGTAGCCAGCAATCAAGTCATCGCGTTCTCTAGTCCAACCGGGGTAAGCTGTGCAAAAAGACGAACTGCTCGGAATGACGCTGGGGAACTGTACCATTCTTGCACCTCTGGGACAGGGAGGCATGGCTCGTGTATACAGGGCAAGACAGGAGAACCTCGACCGGGAAGTAGCGGTCAAGGTTCTACCACCATGGTTCGCGGCTGATCGCAATTTTGTTGAACGTTTTAATCTTGAAGCCCGACTGGTAGCACGGCTCTCACACCCGAATATTGTCACGGTTCATGATGCCAGTGAACAAAATGGACACCTGTATATCGTCATGCAACTGGTAGACGGGGGGACGCTCAAAAGCCGCCTGGACCAACTTCAAAGTGGAGGACAGACACTCGATGCATTCGAGGCGCGGCGTATCTTCACGCAACTTGCCAGCGCCCTCTCGTATGCACATGAAAATGGTATCATTCACCGCGACATAAAACCCGTGAACGTCTTGATGGATAACCTGGGACGCCCCATCCTCTCCGATTTTGGTATCGCGAAAGTGCTTGCCGGTACCAAAGAATTGACCCGCCACGGTGCGGGTGTCGGGACGCCGGAATATATGTCCCCTGAACAGTGCCAGGGTGGGCCAGTGGACGGACGGGCCGATATCTACGCGCTTGGCATTATGCTCTTCGAGTCGTTAACAGGACGACTGCCCTTTCTAGGTGATAACTATCCGGCGCTCGCTCATAGCCACATTTACGAGATGCCGCCGCACCCCAGCGTCGTCAACCCCAATATTGACCCTGCTGTTGCCCAGGTCATTCTCACTGCCATCATGAAAAACCCCCAGCAACGCTACCAGCGAGCCAGTGATATGGCGGAAGCGCTGGAACGGGCCGTCAATTCGTTGCCCTCTCCCGGCAACTTCCACACCCCATCATCACCGCTCGACATCAGCAAAACAGCGACCATGCCCTTACATCGCTGTACGCAATGCGGACAATTCAATAAGCCACAGATGAAATTTTGCACCCGCTGCGGCTACCCGCTCAACCAGTGCCGCTACTGTGGCATACAGAACCCGGCAACGAACCGCTTCTGTACTAGATGCGGGCAACCACTCCTTGTGTGATACGCTAAACACCGTGGACACGATCAATCAACCCCACGGAATTTCATTTGTGTTGCAGCGTTTCCAACAGCGCGGCAATTTCGCGACGAACGCGGTCGTTGTTGGTTATCTCAGTCTGTATTTTCTCCCAGCCATGCATAATCGTTGTGTGGTCACGCCCACCCAGCGCCATGCCAACCTGGAACAGGGAGGCATTGGTCTGCTCGCGCATGACATACATCGCCACCTGTCGCGGCCAGACAATCTCGCGATCGCGCTGTTTCCCTTTGAGCAGTTCAATATCTATATTATAGAAGCGACTGACGCCCTCAAGCACTTCCAGCACGCTAAATGTCGCAAGAGGGGTTGTATGTTTATAAATATGTTCAAGCGCCTGAGCAGCCAAACTCACGGAGAGCGGCGCATCTTGCAACGTCGCGAAGGCAATGACGCGGTTAAGCGAGCCTTCCAACTCACGTACATTGCTGCACTCAGGCCGGGCGATAAACTCGATCACTCCATCGGGAACCCTGAAACGCAGCGATTCGGCCTTTGAACGCAAGATAGCCAACCGGTGTTCATATTCCGGCGGCTGCACATCCGCGATCAATCCCCATTCAAACCGCGAACGCAAGCGATCCTGTAGACTATGAATGGCCTTTGGCGGACGATCGCTCGTCACCACAATCTGTTTATGGGCATCATAGAGCGTATTGAACGTGTGGAAAAACTCTTCCTCAGTAGACTCTTTCCCGGCAATGAACTGGATATCATCAACCAGCAAAATATCTATCTGGCGATACTTCGTGCGGAACTCCTCAGTTTTCTGATAGCGAATGGCATTGACAATCTCGTTGGTAAATTTTTCCGACGTCACATACAACACATTCAGGCCCACAGACTCTCCTACATGCCCAACAGCGTGCAGTAAATGGGTTTTGCCTAATCCTACACCACCATAGAAAAATAAGGGGTTGTAGATATGCCCTGGGTTCTCTGACGCTGCCAGCGAGGCAGCATGCGCAAGTTGGTTGCATTTGCCTACAATCAATGTATCGAATGTGTAACGCGGGTTAAGCAACGCGGGGCCAATCATACGATTAGCGTAGACTCCAGCAGAACGCGGTGGTGGCTCTAATGAAGCTTGCCCCCTTGAAAAATGAGTCGCGGCCTGCTGAAAATGTTTCTCATACGGACTCATATGTACATTGTGGCCGTCATCAACAGCATTGCTATCATTCGTATCACCGGCTTCTCCGGTACTGTCACTATTCATACTCCGATGAGCAGACGGGCGCACAGGAGCAGGCGCGAGAGAATTCATGGCAATCACCGGTTGAACTGACTCACCCGGCGCTAGCCCCTCCTGAGCATTAACCAGGTTGTGCTGCGAGCGTTGCAGCGCCGAGAGACGACTTTTGGGCAAACGATACGGTCGTTTATGCGGCAACGGCGCGATTTCTTTAGGCAAGAAGCCGTCCTGCTCGCCGGAAAAATCTTTCGCGACAATTATATGCACTTCTACAGGTACACCCGTGACATCTACAAGATTTGAGCGTATAACATCAAGGAAGCGTCCCTCAAGATGTGCCTTCGCGAAGGTGGTGGGAACACCCACAACAAACACGCCGTCCTGAAAGGATAGCGCTGTTGTACCCTGGAACCAGGTCGTAAAAACAGCAGGTGGAACCTTGACCTGCAAGCGTTCTATTGTCGTTTGCCAGATTTGTTTTGCGTTCACGCACAACCTCTCGACACATTGTGTTTCTAAGGGCACATTTATTCGTTTTAGTAGTATGATACAGACAGAACCAAATGAGTATGCGATACGATACAGATTTTGAAAGGTTCAGGATAGTCTGAAACCTTACGCAAATATTTTGATAGCAGATGCCTATGGTAGCATCAAATCCAAACGCTGTAAAGCCCTCTTTTAGTACCAGATTGAGAGCTATCTCATATATTTTCTGTGTCTAATACGCTATACTAGGCTGGCGAGTTTGTCACGAGATATCCATTATCTCATAACTTTCTAATGGATTTCGAATATGGGCATGTATCTAAATGATAAAGGAGTATTTTTGAATGCTACCGCCTCAATTATTGACTTTTATAGCGCATAAGCGACGTGCATTGATGACAATAGCTGGCACAGTGCTTCTATCAAGTATGCTCTTCACTGCGTGTTCTGGCTTTGGTGGAAGCGGCACAACAAGCCCGACCTCAACTGCGACCGCGTCATCTCAATCACTCACCAAATTGCACTGGTGCAACAAACCCACTATTCTCTTTCGCGACGAACACGCACCCGTCACAGTGACAACAACGAGTGGCACACCGGCAACTGGTACACCGGCAACTGGTACACCGGTAACCGGCACACCGACGGCGAGCGCGACGGCCAGTACCCCAACACCTACACCGAGCGCACCAACTTCAGTTACCGACTGGTCGCAGGTCGAGCCAAATCTCGGCTTTACCGTCTACCTGCCGAAGAGCTTACCCACGAATACCTGTCTGGTGAGCGCCTCCGGCACGTTTCACGACCCCATTTTCGGCGGCAGCTTTAGTATTGGCTACCTTCTGCCCAATCATAGCTCCATCACACTTGCCGAGGCACCGGAACGGAGTAATAGCTTGAGCTTCCAATGCAGCACATCTGGAAGTCCCGCACCAAAGGTTCCACAGGCAAGCACCACTACCCCAACAGCAAGCGCAACGGCAACGCCGCTCCTGCTCTGTACGGGGGTGCGCAGTGGTACGAATATTGTCTTTTCAGCACCTGGCACAGAAGCCACATTACAACAGTTTTTCAACAACCTGCAGCCCAACATAAGTTGGGTTCCCGCCTCATAAAGGCACACAGACAGGAAATTAGTCCCTCACATGAGGACTTTAGTACTATTCTTTTCCCAACTTCACGTTAAGTATTGATGTATAAGTAAGCGATAGCAAATGCATCTCGACGGTTACCGTTGACTTCTGCTATAATGGCAACTATAAATTCGCTTTTCGCAAAGCTTCAACATCTCGTTCGTGCGTACACGGAGTAGTACGTACTATCAAAGGGAGGAACATTTCATCATGAGTACATGTCCCTATTGTGGTGCCGAAACGCGACCAGGGGATAATTTTTGCTTGAATTGTGGCAACCGCCTGACTTCTGCAAATTCCTCACCTCAACAGCCACAGAACGTCGTGGGCGAGTCTACCATTCCAGAGAGCGAAAACTGGATGCAGTCTCAACCGCCACAAAGCCCGGCGATGGGTTCAGCACCACCCTCTTCCGGTAGCGCCTGGTCTGATTTGACGGTGGCGAATACCAGTATTGATCCCGTGCCCGCGCCACCTGGTGGCGCATTGGCACCTACGCAGGCGGCCACTATGGACAAGATTTCCAACCCGGCCAGCTTCGTCCTCCGCTCGGAAAATGGTACGGTGTTACAAGAGTTCCCTCTTGAGAAACAAGAGATTGCGATTGGACGCGCACCGAATAGCGATATCCTGCTCTCGAAAGATAAATTGACCTCACGCCGCCATGCCACTGTCTACTACGAAAATGGACAGTATGTCCTGCGTGATGAGCGCAGCGCGAATGGCACATTCGTAAACGGCCAGCAACTCGAAGAGATGACTCCTCGTGTCCTGCAAGACGGCGACCATGTTGGTATCGGTGAACACGAACTCATCTTCCACGGGTACTCAGCCGCCGCCTTAGAAGATATGCCTACCATGGCGGTACAATTCAACCCTATCTCGGCAGAAGCTACCTTCCGCACTCGTGAGGCCGCGGTACAGGATAATGAGGAGGCCGGTGTGCCAGTACATGATGAATTCAGCACTCGCTCAATGGACAACGGCTCGTCAGCCGCCCTTGAGCAGGCAGTACAGGCAGAAGCTGTTCCCGCATTTGAAGTCGCTCAAGAGCAAGAGGTACAGGCTCCGCCTCCACCACCATTACCTGTGCAGCAAGCACCCGCGTCTTCATTCGCCCCAACGAATCACGTCGCCGAGCCATCCTCACCTGTTACAGGTGGGAACGCTGACGGCAAAGTGACATTCAACCGCTTGACCAGCCTGTCCGAGCCAGCATTGCCCGATATCGCTCCGTTAATGGCAGCACTTTCGGCACTTGATGGACAGGTCATGTCATTGCAAGAACAGTTGAACGCCACTCAGGATGCCATGCACGCCCATGAAACTGAAATCGCGCAAACCACGAACCAGCTGCGTTCCAGTGTGCGGCGCGTCTCAGACCGCATGGACAACACTATCGCCGATGTGGCTCGCACTCGTGAAGCCCTGGCATGGGCCGAACTGCTGCAACTGATGGAAGATGTGATGAACAATCCACGCGACATTGAGTACGTGACCAAACTGGCCCGCAAAGCGCGTGAACTCAACAAAGTCTTCCAGATGCACCAGAATGTTCTCAACACTCTGGCAGAATGCAACAGCTTGCTGCGCAGCCTGATTGGTGACGAGCGCTAAATCATAGGTCAACATCCTTATAGAGGGAACCTGTGTGCCGGTAGGGACCGATTTATCGCGTCCGCCTGAGAAGATATGCAGGACATGGAACGCGGACGCGATAAATCGGTCCCTACCGGCACACCAATCAGTTCCCCGCGTGGATGGAGAGTCTGGGGTACCCTGTTGATTGTTGGTAGCGACCACAACGTGCTATGATGCTGCCGGCAAAGATTCTACCAACAAACAACAATCAGGATAACCATGCAAGAATATACAACCGACGCGATCATTATTGGAGCCGGGCTGGGTGGGTTGCTCAGCGCGGCACAGTTGCTGCAACGTGGGAAACGTGTCATTGTGCTGGAGCGACTTCCGCACAGCGGCGGACGTTTTACCGCGAAAACATTTCAAGGAGTTCAACTCAGTACCGGCGCGGTGCATATGCTTCCTTTTGGCAGTAGCGGCGTATTAGCAACAATGCTGCGCCGTTTACAGGTACCGCATCGCATACTCGATGCCGACGTTTTTGGCTCATTTCATGTCTATGGCAAACAGTACCGTTCACGCGGTCTGCTGGGGGTCCTCAAATTTTTAGGGCCGCGCCAATTTTTCTGGTTCACACATATCGGATACTTGATGTTTCTACGCCCCCTTCCACCACAAGAACGCAATCTGCCATTCGATACCTGGCTGGCTAAACACCTCAATGTGCAACGCAATCGCGAACTCGTGGCCTTCTTCGCCTGCATTTCCCGTTTCGCTCTCAGCCTCGAACTGCACGCGGTGACAACGGCTGAGGTTGTGCAAACTACGAAGAATATGTTCAGCTATGGTGCGCCTGGCATTGTTCAAGGTGGTTGTGGCACGTTGACGGCCGCTTTAGAGCAACGGCTGACTGAAAAAGGTGCGCAAGTACGTCTGCGCCACGAAGTTCTACAGATTTGCACTGAAGCGGACATTGTCACAGGTGTGCGTGTACGCGACAAAGCTTCCGGGGCAGAGTCGCTCTTCCACGCTCCGCTCGTCGTTAGCGATATTGGTCCTCGCGCCACAAACGCTTTGCTGCACAATCAACAAATTACACAGGCGCAGGTGCTGAAAAAACAACAAACTGTCGCGCCGGACGATGGACAGCTACAGGAAGCCGTAGGGCTGAAGGTGCATTTTCTCAGCGATGTACCACTTATACCTCACAGGGGCATTATGTATTGCCTGGATACCCAACGCATCGCCGGTATCGTCCAACCAACTAACTGCGATCCGCGTCTGGCTCCGCCAGGAAAACACCTGCTGATTAGCCATCAAGTCATTCAGAGCAACAATATTGAAGAGGAAAAAGCTCTCGCACTGGCGGACCTGCGTATGCTCTTCGGCGAAACGTTTGATCGTCATTGTCGCATTCTGACAATGAGCGTCTATCGCGGCGAGTGGCCGGTCAACCGCCTTGCGCAAGGCGAAGATGTTGCCACCAAAACTGATATACAGGGCGTGTACTTAGTTGGGGATGCGGTGAAGCCATCGGGGTATCTTATGGTTGAAGGCGTTGCACAGAGCGTCAACCAGTTTCTTGACCTGTTTGACGCTATTGAGCAAAACAACGTAGACAATCCAGTCGGTACTCCGCATATTCGTCACCCACGCAATGTAGCACCGCCGCCGTCGCGCCTCAATGCGCTACGCTGGCTATGGAGTGCCCCTGGAAACGCTAGAAGTGAAGTACCCCATGCATGAATGCAGGGGCTTCTACAGGTTATGACGCCTGTTGGCTTCTTCCAAGCCGTAGTATGTTGACGGCGGCGTTGTGGTCCCTATCCAGTTCGGTTCCGCACTCGCAAG
>Ga0307372_10005237_pt1 | contig 19591 bp, 17 predicted proteins | sample OX1MG_FD_202533 | JGI IMG/M metagenome (GOLD analysis project Ga0307372, IMG submission 202533) | Soil microbial communities from Risofladan, Vaasa, Finland - OX-1 | ecosystem: Environmental > Terrestrial > Soil > Coastal area > Acid sulfate soil | place: Finland: Risofladan, Vaasa | collected...
GCCACCACGCTGCGGCCGGGATCGCGGGTTTGGCCGGGGTGAGACTCGTGCCCCCCAGCCACCACCAGTGGCTTGCCGGCTAGCTCCGGTCGCCGCAGTAGCTCGCACGAGACGAAGAAGGCGTCAAGATCCACATGGAGGATCGTCCTCGGAATTTCCATCTGTCCCTGGCCTCTCCGGGCTCAGGACCCTCCGACGAAGGTCCGGGCGACCAACTCCGCCATCGGTTCCAGCTGGGCATCGACCCGTGCTCGCTCCTCGCTACGCAGGGCTTCGAGCTCCGTCAGCACCTCGGCCAAGGTCGCACCTATCGGCACCACCCGGGCCTCTCCGGTCCGACGCTTGATCTCGACCCCTTCGACCTTGAGGCTGCGAGGGGAGACCGTGATCCGGAGCGGGATTCCTCTCAGATCCGTGTCGGCGAACTTGACCCCGGGGCTGACGTCCCGGTCGTCGTAGAGCACCTCGATCCCGGCTTGCCCCAGATCCCGATAGGTGGCCTCGGCCAGCTCGGTGACGGGCGGCTCGCGGCCTACCGAGACCAGGGCTACTTCGTAAGGTGCCACCGAGATAGGCAGCGTCAAGCCACGGTCGTCGTGGTACTCCTCCGCCGCACAGGCGAACAGGCGCCCCAAGCCGATTCCGTAGGAGCCCATCACCACCGGCTGCTGATGCCCGTCCTCGTCGGTGTAGTAGGCCCCAATGGCGTCGGAGTACTTGATGCCTAGCTGGAATATGTTGCCGTACTCGATGCCCCGCCGGATCCGCAGTGGCGAACCGCAGTTGACACAAGGGTCGCCGGTGGTGGCAGCGGCTAGGCGGGCAATGACGTCTACCCGGCTGTCGCGCTCCAGGTTGAAGTTCCGGAGGTGCCAGCCACGGCGATTGGCGCCAGTCACCAGGTTGCGCCGGCGACCGATCACCTCGTCGGCAATGATCGTCACCTTGTCGGCGGACAGGCCCCGGGGAGACATGTATCCGGGCACCCCGCCGGCCATCTCAACTTCCTCGGTGGTGGCCGGCCGCAGGTCGACGGCACCGGTGGCGTTGCGGAGCCGGGCCAGGTTGACCTCGGCCTCCCCAGGGACGAGAGCCAGGACCAGCCGGAGCGGTTGGCCCCGTTCCAGCTCGGCCATATAAGCCACCGACTTGGCGATCCGCGAGGGATCAACCCGGAGCAGGGACGCCACTTGGGCGACGGTGGTGGCGTCTGGGGTGGCGGCCTCCTCCAGCTCCGCCTCGGGCTCGGTCTCGGGTTCAGGAAGGGCGCTATCGGCAGCCTCCTGGTTGGCCGAGTAGCCACAACTGTCACAGAACACCAAAGTGTCCTCGCCCACCTCGGTGAGGTAAATGAATTCGTGGGCGAGAGAGCCGCCCATCACCCCCACGTCGCTGAGCACAGCCACGACCGGGATCCCCGCCCGGGCAGCGATCCTGAAGTAGGCATGGAAATGGGCGATGTAGCTGCGCCGAAGGCCGGCCAAGTCCCGGTCGAGAGAATAGGAGTCCTTCATTGTGAACTCCCGGGTCCGCACCAGGCCGCCTCTCGACCGAGCTTCGTCACGGAATTTGGTCTGGATCTGGTACACGATCCGAGGCAGGTCCCGGTAGGAGCTGACGTTGGCCGCGGTGAGGTCGGCCACCACCTCCTCGTGAGAGAGGGCCAGAACCATGTCGCGGCCGCGGCGGTCCTGGAACCGGAGCAGCACCTCGTCGATGGTGTTCCAGCGCCCAGATCGCTGCCAGAGGTCGGCGGGATGCACCACTGGCATTGAGAGCTCCTGGCCTCCGATGGCGTCGATCTCTTCGCGGATAATCCGGCGAATCTTTTGTTCGGTTCGCCATCCCATCGGTAGATAGCTGAAGATCCCGGTGGCCAGCTGCTGGATGAATCCGGCCCGCAACAGCAGCTGATGGGACACCAGTTCGTCGGCTGGGGCGCTCCTTCGGGTGCTGCCGAACAGCGCGCTGACTCGCATCGGAGCAAGTGTACGAACCTCAGAAACGGGTCCAGCGTGGGGCCCCGTCGAGATCATGGGGCGAGACGGGCCGGGCTGCTCGCGCCGGGGAGCCCACCTTGGCAAGCTCGAGAAGGCTGGCCGCGCTGCTGATGAGGCTGGCGGTGAGGGAAAGGTGCGGCTCAGCGCCCGGATCTACTCCAAGGCGTCAGCTAGCGACCGACCCCGGATCGGCTGGCGGGCCGCCTGGCGCATGGGGCGGTGATCCCGCTCCGAACTGCCAGTAGGGGCGGTCACCAAGTCCCCAATTCGGCGCAGTCAAACCGGATTGGATGCCAGCCCACGATCACTCCGCCAGCTCCAGGAGGTCGCCCCAACAGCCGAGCTGCTCGGCCCCGGTCTCCCCAGCACCGGCTCCGGGGGCCAGGATGGCCCTCATCCCGGCGCGGCATGCCCCCTTGATATCAGCTTCCCAGTCATCACCTACGAACCAGACCCGACTCGCAGGAAGGTGCAGGCGGGTCAGCATCTCGGCGAATACCTGGGGGGCCGGCTTGCGCCAGCCGATCTCGCTGGAGAATAGGGTGGCGTCGAAGTAGTGGCTCAGGTCGAGAATCTCCAACTGCTCGCGCATCAGCGCCCCCGGGTAGGGCGCGTTAGAGCAGAGCCCCAGCCGCATTCCTCGGCGCCGGAGTTCGGCCAGGACCGGTCGGGCCGCGTCTACCGGGGTAACCCCCTCGACCCAGGCCCGCTGCGTGCTGGCGCAGGCGACTTCCACCAGCTCGGGACGGGGCACTCTGCCCAGCAGCCGCTCCAGCGCCTGGCAATAAATGGCCGTGATCTCCACCTCCGTCTCCGGAGCCGCGGCATGGGCCTGGTCCACTAGTTGGTCGACCAACTCGTCCAGGGCCAGGGCCAGCTCCCCAGCCGTCCCGGCCCAGTCACTTCCCCCGTTCGGCAGAGCGGGGGCCAGTTGCTGGCCTGCCCGCACCAAGGCCGGGAGTGGCCTGCGGAGTTCCACCAGCGTGTTGCCGTAGTCGAAGCAAAGCCCGGCCGGCCGGCCTCCCGCGCTCAACAGGCCAGGCCGCGCTCCGCCGGCAGCCCGCTTCTCTTGTCACCTGGCCCCCTGCACTGAGTCGGCCAGCTCACTCGCCGGCTCCTGCCTCCGGTGGACGGCGAGCGCCCCTTGGACGGCGACGGCGGCGGCGGTGGCGTTCGGCTCCGGCGGCGGGCGCGGGGCTGGTCGGCGCCGGTGGCTTGACTCCGGCCCGGGGGCCCGGATTCGCGGTCGCAGTCGGGGCACGTTGGGCCGACGATGGTCCGCCTCCTCCGGGACGGCGCCGACGGCGACGGCGAGGACCGCTGGCCGGAGAGGTGAACCTGGCCAGCAGCCGGTCGTTGTGCTGGGGATCCCAGCTGCCGGGGCTCAGGTCCCCATAGGCAGTCACCCGGGAGTCGAACTCGGCCATGAACTCTTGGAGAGGTCGCTTCTCCTTGATCGCGTTGAAGATTCGCTTCTCTGCCCAGGGCTGATACCGCGGTGACTCCGGATTGAGGAACTCCGGCGCTTGCTCGTCCGGCTGATCCTCGATTCGGCCGCTCGCGGGCTGCTCTTCTTTGGGCTGTTCCTCGCCGGGAAGGCTGGCAGGCTGCCGGTCATGAGGCTGGTCCACGGCCGGAGTATAGGTCGAGCGCTCGGGACCGCTATTCAGCTCCTGTCGGCGGCCTCTCGAACGGCAGATATGCTCCCACGCTCGCCTCGGGCAGGTTGTTCCGTAAGGTGAGCTCGCCGTGGTTAATGAGGGCGGTTCGTGGTGCCCTCCGGGCGATCGCCGAGTCGTGGGTTACCACCACCATGGTCATGCCGCGCTCCCTCCAGAGCTTCTCCATCAAGCCCACGATCTCAGACCGGGTGACCTCGTCGAGGTTGCCGGTCGGCTCGTCGGCGAGAATCACCTTGGGCTCTTTGACCAGGGCCCGGGCGATTGCCACCCTCTGCTGCTCGCCGCCGGATAGTTCGGCGGGGAAGTGCCCGGCGCGGTCGGCCAGCCCTACGTCAGCCAGCGCCGCCCGGGAGCGGGACCGTCGTTCCGAAGTCCCGATCTTGAGCGGAACCAGGGCCGCCTCTACGTTCTCGGCCGCGGTCAAGGTCGGCATCAGGTTGTAGTTCTGGAAGATGAACCCGAAGTTGTGGGCGCGCACGTCCACCAGCTGGGACTCAGGGAGGGCGCCCAGGTTCCGGCCGTCAAAGACGAGGCTGCCGGAAGTGGGCTTGTCGAGGGCGCCGAGCATGAGCAGGAGGGTCGTCTTGCCATGCCCGGTGGGGCCCTGGATGGTGAGGAACTCGCCGTCCAGGATCACCAGGTCGACGTCCTTGAGAGCGGTCACCTTTCCCCGCCCTTTGGGGTAGACCCGTGAAAGTTTCTGCAATTCATACATGGCCCTTCTCCATGGACCTGCGGCGCGACGCCGTGGCTCGGGTCACTGAATGGCAGGCCCTCACCTCACTCCACCCTCCGCAGGGCTTCGGCGGGCTGCAGCCGGGCAGCTCGCCACCCGCCTAGGATGCCGGCGAGTAGGGCGCCTGCGATCGCCAGTGCGATCGCCAAGCCGACGACCTCAAGGCTGAGCGGCGCGGTCAGGTGCAGGTTGACGGTATGGCTCTGGGAGGCAAAGGTCCGAGCGAACGATCCCCGGGCTCCACTGCCACCGCCCGCGAATCCGCCCGTTCCGCCGCGGACGCCGGGGGACGCCCCACTCCCCAGTCCGGTCGCCCCGACCGTTGCCTTATAGGGTGGGTGCAATCTTGGTGACCAGGAAGGCGCCCAGCACTCCCAGCCCGACCCCGATGGCACCCCCGACCAGGCCCTGCACCACCGATTCCCCCAGCACTTGGCCCACGATCCGGCGGCTGTGCCAGCCCATCGCCTTGAGGGTCCCGAACTCCCGCACTCGTCGGGTCACTGACGCGGTGGTCAGAAGAGCTGCCAGGACGAAGGCGGCGAGCAGAACGGCCGCCGCCAGCCAGATGCCCAAAGAGCTGGCCAGGCTGGAGGCCGTGCTGAGGGAGCCGGAGACTTGATTGGCCAGATTCTGGGCCGTGGTGACCGTCGTCTTGGGCATCAGGTGCTGGATCTCGGCCTGGACCTTGGAGATGTCCGAGCCACTGCTCGCCTTCACATAGATCGTGTTGACCATGTTGGTGTAACCGGCCAGCTTCTGGGCCTCGCTCAGCGGCACATAGATGTCCGCTGACGAGGATCCCGGGGAGAGCGAGATAATCCCCACCACTTTGAAGTTGGTCGCGGCGATGGTGACCGTCGATCCAGCCTTGAGCGAGCTTTGCTTGGCGTAGCTGCTGGTGACCAGAGCCAGGAGCTGGCCACTCGAAGAGCTGTCCTTCCGCACCTGGGCGAACCAGTCCCGAACCAAAGCAGTTCCGGCAGTGATGTTGGAGGCGCTCAAGGGACCCAATCCGGGGTCACTGGCGTCGACACCGTCCACGGAGAAGGTGGAGATGCTGAAAGGAGTCGCCGGGGAGCTGCTGGAACTCCCGCCGGCTCCCCCGCTGAAGGTTCCGGTGACATGGATCGAATTCAAAGTGAGCACTCCGGTGGCGCCGGAGACTCCTTTCAGCTGGCTGATCCCGGTGACGGCTTTGCTGGGGATGGTGGTCAGCCCGCCCGTGGAAGTCAGTCGATCTCGAGTGAAGCCCTGGCCGGCCTGGCTACGGGTCGGCGGAGTCCCCCCGAATCGGAATGGTCCACCGCTGCCCGCGGCGGCAGTCTTGGTGACGGTGATGTCTGTTCCAACCCCGTAGAGGGAGTGGAGCACCTGGCTCTGGGCGGTCTTAACCCCCGAGGCGGCCGCGGTAACCGTGATCACTAGGCCAACTCCGAGAGCGAGCCCGATGGCCACGACACTCGCTGACCGCACCCGGCGGCGGAGTTCACGACCTAGGTATCGAAAGTACACTGGTGCTCCTCATCGAGGTTGAGATCACCGAAGGCAGCACCCGCATTACAAACTCCCGGGCTGGGATTGGCCTCGGGAGGCTCTGTGAATCCGCTGGGACGCCGAGCTGGAGTCGCCCCAGTACCAGCCGATCTGCGGATGGGCCGCGGAGCGTAGTGGGGGCGCGACCCGAGCCAGCGGCGATAAAGCGTGGATAAGCTCTTGGCGCCAGGGGTCTGGCAGATTGACACCCTTCTCGGCGGCTGGGAGGAGGTGAACTCGGTCTTCCTGATCGAGGCCGAGCGGCCCTGCCTGGTCGAGACCGGACCCCAGAAAGACGGAGCCACCGTCTTGGACGCGCTCACTCGACACGGGCTGGGCGCCGACGACCTCGCCTGGGTGGTGCTCACGCACATCCATCTGGACCATGCCGGGGCGGTGGGTGAGATCGCACGGCAGTTCCCTCGAGCCCGGGTGATCTGCCATCCCCGAGGGTTGCGACACTTGGCCGACCCCACCCGCCTGATCGCCGCGGCCGGGCAGGTGTACGGGTCCGATCTCGATGCGCTCTATGGCCGGATGACCCCGGTCAGCCCGGACCGGCTGGTGGCCGCCGAGGACAGGGCCGAGGTAGATCTGGGCCGGGGCAGGAAGCTGGTGCTGGTGCACTCTCCCGGCCACGCCAAGCACCACATCGGGGTCCTGGAGGCCGATTCCGGAGTCCTGCTGGTGGGCGACGCGGTCGGAGTCAAGATCCCCGGCGGCGGACCGCTGCGGCCGGCGACGCCGCCGGACGACTTTGATCTGGAGCTGGCTATCGGCTCGCTGCATCGGTTCCTGGAACTCCGCCCGAAGCAGCTCATCCTCACCCACTTTGGTTCGGCCGGCGAACCTGAACCGGTGCTGAGGGAGGCCGAGGAGCAGCTGCGCAAGTGGACCTCGATCGCTACCGAGGCCTACGCGGAGGAGCCGGAGCTCAACCACATCGAACAGGCGCTCCTGGAGCGGCTGGAGACCGGGGAGGCAGAGGACCCGTCCCGGAGGCGGGCCGCGAATATCCTCAACGGCGTGCGTTCCAACTCCGCCGGGCTCTACGGGTGGCTGGAGCGCCAGTCATCGGGCGGCTCCCGCGGCTCCTGAACTGGCCTCTGCTGGACCACAATCAGGAGGTTCGATTGGGAGCCCAGCGGGCCCGGATGTCGGTTTGAGCTTGCAGGAGATGAGTTTGGTGAATACAATGCGGCTGACCGCCCGGCACCGGTGCTTGGGCACTACTTCACCGGAGGGGTACAAAGATGGCCGTTACCGGCTTCTGCATGAAGTGCAAGACGGCGAGGGAGATCGCCAACCCCCAGCCAACTCAGTTGAAGAACGGGAAGCCGGCAACAACCGGTACCTGCCCGGTCTGCGGGACGAAGATCTTCAAGATCGGGAAGGCAGCCTGACCGAGATCTCATTCGGCCCGGGCCTCGCTTCGGCGGGGACCCGGGGCCGGTGAGCCCCATGGGCGATCTGGCTGCGGCGATCGGTAGACGGGAACGGCCGCTAGTGGAGACCCTCACGCGGTGGGTGGCGATTCCCTCGGTCAGCACCGACCCCGAGCGGGCCGGCGATGTGCGCCGTTCGGCCGAGTTCTTGCGCCAGGCCGCGCTTGATGCAGGCTTCACCGTGGCCGAGGTCTGGGAAACCGCCGGGCACCCGGCCGTCTTCGCGGAGCGTATCGAGGGTCCGGACCTGCCCACCGTTTTGGTGTATGGCCACCATGACGTCCAGCCGGTCGACCCGGTCGACGAATGGGAGAAAGCACCGTTCGAAGCTCTGGAGCGCGACGGGCTGCTGCTGGGACGGGGGACCGCCGACGACAAGGGCCACCTGGTGATGCACTTAGAGGCGCTCCGCGGGTATCTCGACGCCCGGGGCCGGCTCCCAATCAATCTCAAGCTGATCGCCGAGGGCGAGGAAGAGGACGGCTCAGAGCACTTCCAGGCCCTGCTGGCTGAGCACCGAGAGCGGTTGGCCGCTGACATCGGGGTGATCTCGGATACCGGAATGCTCGCTGAGGACGCGCCCGCCCTGACCGTGGGTCTGCGCGGGATGGCCTATTGGGAACTGCGGTTGGAGGCGGTCAGCACCGATCTCCACTCCGGTGTCTTCGGCGGCGCCGTTCTCAACCCCATCACGGTCCTGAGCGAGATGCTTTCCAAGCTGCACCAGCCGGACGGCCAAATCGCCGTACCCGGCTTTTATGACGATGTCTTGAAGCTAACCTCGGCCGAGCGGAACGAACTCGCAGCCGTCCCCTTCAACGAGGCCGGGTTCCTGGCGGATGTGGGAGCAGTGGCCGGCGGCGAGGCCGGCTACAGCACGATGGAGCGACGTACGATCCGGCCCACCTTGGAGATCTGCGGAATCTGGGGTGGATATCAGGGTGAGGGAGCCAAGACGGTGATCCCGGCAAGGGCCGGGGCCAAGCTGTCCTCCCGATTGGTGCCCAACCAGGATGCCGCGCGGGTAACGCGGGTGGTCGAGGCCTACCTGCGCCAGATTGTGCCCGCCGGGGTCAGGATGGAGTTCCGCTCGCTCAGCTCGGGTCGCTGGGTGCTCACCCCCTCTCGCCACCCGGCGGTGGATGCGGCGGCCGAGGCGCTGACGGCGATCTGGGGTCGGAAGTGCGTCTTTATCCGTCAGGGCGGCAGCATTCCCCCGGTTGCGGTGATCGCCGAGGAACTCAAGGTTCCCTGCGTACTACTGGGAGTGGGGCTTCCCAGCGATCACATCCACGCGCCCAACGAGCGGGTGGTCCTGGCTCAGCTCTTCCGGGGGATGCAGGCAGTTGGCTGGCTCTGGGAACGCTATGGCGCGATGGGGAAGTCCGGTCTCAGCGACCGGCCGGACTGAGCAGCACCGGCGCCTCAAGCATGACGTCCGAGGCCGGTTTCGAGGTGAACATCACGATCTGATCCCCGGCCCGGAGAGGGGTGTCGAGAGCCACCTCTCGTCCGTCCCTGACCAGCAGCAGCAGTCTCTCCTCGGCTAGTTCGGCGAGCTCGCTGAGCTGCCGGCCCACAGCGGGACCGAGCGGGACGGTAACCCGGACCAAGGATGACTCGCTGCCGCTGATGGGCATTTGAAGCACGTCTGCGCGATTGGCCAAGCCGCTCTCGATAACTCCCAGAATCAGCTCGGTCGCGGAAACCGCCACGTCGACCCCCAGTCGATGGAAGAGCTGAACGTTGCGGGGGTTGTTGACCCGGGCGATGGTCCTGGGAACCCGGAACTGGCGCTTGGCCAACTGGCAGGCGATCAGGTTGTCCTCGTCGTCGCCGGTGACGGCGGCCACCACGTCGGCCCGCTCAATGCCGCTGGTGGCGAGAAAGGACATCTCGTCGCCGTCGCCAACCAAACATGCGCAGCTTCCCAGCAGAGCCGCCACCAAGGAGGCTCGGGCCGGGTCCTTCTCGATCAGAGCCACCTCGTAGCCCCCTTCGAGCAGATGGCGGCTCAGGTAGAAGCCGACCTTGCCGGCCCCGATCACGAGTATGTAGGCGGGGCGGTCAGGCACCTCCGGATGCCCCCGAGGCGGCCACCGCGTGGCGAGCCCGGTCAGCCTCGTCCGGACCTGAGTCGAAGAAGGTACGGGCGATGGCGGCCCCCAGCACAGTCGGGCAGTAGGTGTAGAGCCCCATCTCCCGGTAGACCCTCTCCCGGATCGGATCGTAGATCCGGGTCATCACCCGGGGGACGTTGAAGATCTCCTTGGCCACCTGGGCCGACATGATGTTGCGGTTGTCCCCATTGGTCACGGAGATGAAGCAGTCAGCCTTGTCAGCGCCCGCCTGTTCCAGCACCTCCTGATCGATGCCAGATCCCAGAACCAGCTGGCCTGAGAAGTCCTCGCCTAGGCGGTCGAAGGCTCGACGGGACACGTCGACCACGGCAACGTCGTGGCCGTCCTGAGACAGGTTTTTGGCCAGCGTGGATCCCACCCGGCCGCATCCTACGATCACAACCTTCACGGCCGCGAGTATATCCCCGTTAGCAAAGCGTTTGCCGCGAACACCCGGTGCGCCTCCAGGGGCTCTCTGGCTAGATCGCTAGCGCACTTCAAAAACGGGCAGGCGGGTGGCCTCCGAGCCAGCCGGGTGGGACCTGTTCCCCGAAGGGAGGCGCTCCTTTCGCAATCAGACGCGACTTGCCTCGGTCGCAGCGACGACAATGGCGGTCGATGGCTGGCAAGTTCTTTCGCTCCCGGCCGGGTGAAGCCGCATCCGGCGAGCGGACTGGCATTCTCTGGCCGAGGCGGATCGCCGTGCCGGTCCGGGGGGAGCCGGTTGACAAGGAAGCGCTGAGCGCCGCCTGTCGCCTGGCCAGGCCGGCCAAGGCTGCCATCTTGGTGATCACTGTGCTGGAGGTAGCCCGAAGCCTCCCCCTCTCGGCCAGCCTGAGCGACCAACTGGGTCGGGCTGAGGAGGTGCTGGCGGAGATGGAAGTGGTGGCCGCGGGGCTGGGCACCCGGGTCCAGACCACGGTGCTCCAAGCTCGCGAGGCAGGTCCGGCCGTCGTCGACGAGGCTCGGCGCTGGGACGCCGACCTCATGGTGGTGGGCCTGGCCATCAAACCCCGGTTCGGAGAGTTCAGCCTGGGTAGGACCGGCGCTGACTTGCTCAGCCACGCCCACTGCCGACTCATCGTGCTGCGCCAGGCCATGCCGGCGGAGCTGAGCCCCCAGCGCGTCGAGATCTCCTGACCTGACCGGCAGCCTGCCCACTTAGCCCGGCTGCGGCTCGCCTCCTGAGCAGGAGGCGAAAAAGGCCGTCAGCGCCCGGACCATTTGGGTGGATCCTCGGTGCCGCAGAGCGCTCGGGCCGAGTGCATGGCCAGTTGCCCTATGCCGGCGTCGACGGTGTCCACTCCCAGGTGGGCCGCAGCGATGGGGCCGCCGGTGCTGCCGCAGGGCAGGTCGCCCCGGCTCCCATAGCGTTGGACCGGCCCGTCGGCCGCTGCGGCGGCCGCCAGGAAGGTCGACTTCTCCACGGCGTCGGTGGCGTAGCGCAGACCAGCGTTGGTCTTGATCGCGGGCACCCCGTTGCGCTGCAGTAGGCGTCCGGGGCCGGTACCGCTTCTGATGCCGGCGGCCAGCCCTACCCGTCTGCCCTGTCGCCGCTTCGGCGGCGCCTGGTCCAGCTCCATACCAACCAGGCCAGCACCCCAACCACAGCCAGGCCCACTGCTATCAGGATGCCCTTGCCGCCCACCCGCACAATGTCCCGATAGTGGGCGCCCAGCAAGTCGCCGAGTGAGAGCACGGTGACGCACCAGATCCCCGAGCCAAGGAGCATGGCGATATAGAAGACCCGAGCGGGGATGCCGGCGATTCCGGCCGCGTACGACGCCACGTTGCGGGCGAACGGAAACACCCGGGTAATGAACACCCCCACTCCGCCCCGGCGCCGCATCCAGGCCTCGGCGCTCTCGAGTCGGTCCGCCTTGATTCCCACCCGGTTGGCGATCCGGGCGACGACCGGCCTGCCTAGGCGCAGCCCCAGGGTGTAGGAGACGCTGGATCCGATCGCCGCCCCGACGACACTGCAGGCGATGGCCGGGGCCAGCTGCACCGTTCCCTTGTGGGCCAGAAAGCCCACGGTGAGCAGGACGGCTTCATCCGGTAGGGGCACCCCAACCGACTCGGCAGCGAGCCAGATCACAAGGAAGGCGTAAACGCCGACCGCCGGCAGATGGCTCAGCTGGAATAGAAGGTGGCTCACTCAGGGCCACTGCTTGGCGCCGCGGTGGGCCGACCGGACCGCTACTCCTCCTCGAGGTCGCCAGGGGGAGCGACGCCGGCTATAGAGCCGACCAAGTCTCCGTCGTCGAGGCGCATCAGGATTACCCCTCTGGTCTGGCGGCTGGAGATCCTGACGCCTTCGAGCGGGATCCGGATGATCTGCGCGCCACTGCTGATCAGCATCAGCTCATCGGAGAGCTCCTCGACGATCTTCATCCCCACGATCTCCCCCACCTTGGCTATGGCGTGCTGATCGAGGGTGTAGACCCCCTGGATGGCGCGGCTCTTTACCGGGTAGTCGGAGACCGGGGTTAGCTTTCCATAGCCGTTCTGAGTCACTACCAGCACGTAACCGTCCGGTCGAACGATGTCCACTCCCGCCACTAGGTCGTCGCGCAGGAGACGGACGGCGGTGACGCCCTGGGTGTCGCGCCCCATGGGACGCACCTGCTTCTCGCTGAATCGCAGGGCCTTGCCGCGTCGCGTGACCAGCAGGATCTCATCGCCGCCTGTGCTTATCCGCACCCAATTGAGCTCGTCGCCCTCGCTGAGACTCATCGCAATCAGCCCATTGCGACGAACCGATGCGTAGGCCGCAGCTGGAGTTTTCTTGATGTGCCCCCGAAGCGTACCCATGACCATGTACGTCTCGTCAGAGTAGGCGTCAACCGACAGCATCGAGGTCACCCGCTCTCCCTGGTCCAGCTCCACCAGGTTGATCACGGCCGTGCCCTTGGCCTGGCGAGACACGTCGGGGACCTCATGGGTGCGCAGCCGGAAAACGCGTCCCCGGTTGGTGAAAAAGAGCATGTCGGAGTGGGTTGAAGCCACCTGGAGATGCTCCACGTAATCCTCTTCGCCGACCCGCTTAGCACCGAGCACGCCCTTACCTCCGCGCCGCTGTGAGCGGTAGTCGGTGGCCGGCGTGCGCTTGATGTAACCGCGGTGAGTCAAGGTCACCACCACCTGCTCACGGGGAATCAGGTCCTCCTCGTTTAGCTCGATATCTCCGTAGGCGATCTCGGTCCGACGCTCGTCCCCGTACTTTTTGCGCAGCGCCAAGAGTTCGTCCCGGACCACCCCCATCAGCCGCTCACGGGTGGCGAGGATCTCCTCTAGACCCGTGATCCGCTCCAGCAACTCCGCGTGCTCGGCCTCAAGTTTGTCGCGTTCCAGCCGGGTGAGTCTGCCCAGGCGCATGTCCACGATCGCCTTGCTCTGGCGGTCGGTGAGCTTGAAGCGCTGCTCCAACTGCCGCTGCGCCGTGGCCTCGTCGGAAGCGGCGCGGATCAACCTGATGACCTCGTCGAGGTTCTGCAAGCAGATACGCAGGCCTTCGACGATGTGAGCGCGTTCCTTGGCCCGTTCCAGATCGTGCCGGGTGCGCCGTTCCACCACCTCGCGCCGGTATTCCAGGTAGTGCTGGAGCATGCTCCGCAGCGAGAGCACCTGGGGCCGTCCGTCCACCAGCGCTAGCAGGATGCAGGAGAAGGTGGACTGCAGCTGAGTGTGCTTGTAGAGGTTGTTGAGCACGGTGTAGGGCCGCGCATCCCGCTTCAGCTCGATGACCAGACGGGTGCCCTCACGGCGGCCGGTCTCATTACGGAGGTCGGCGATCCCCTCCAATTTGCGCTCGTTGACCAGCTCGGCGATGGTCTGGAGCACCCGACTGGGGTTGACCTGGTAGGGCAGCTGGGTGACGATGATCTGCTCGCGCCCGGCCTTGGACTCCTCGAAGATGACCCGGGCTCTCTGCACCACTCGGCCGTGTCCGGTGCCGTACACCTGGGCCAGGTCGCGGGCGTAGATGATCCCGCCGGTAGGAAAGTCCGGCCCCGGGATCAGCTTCATCAGCTCCTCGGTCGATGACTCGGGGCTATCGATCAGGTGCACCAGCCCGTTGCAGATCTCGGTCAGGTTGTGGGGAGGGATGCTGGTGGCCATACCCACCGCGATCCCCGCAGCCCCGTTGACCAGCAAATTGGGCATCGCCGCCGGGAGCACCGAGGGCTCCTTCTTGGTGGCCGCGTAGTTGTCAACGAAATCGACGGTGTCCTTCTCGATGTCCGCCAGCATCTCGGCGGCGATCGGGGTCAGCCTGGCCTCGGTGTACCGGTAGGCGGCGGCAGGGTCCCCCTCGGATGACCCGAAGTTGCCCTGGCCGTCAACGAGCGGGTAGCGCATCACCCAGGGCTGGGCCAGCCTCACCAAGGTGTCGTACACCGAGATGTCGCCGTGGGGGTGATAGTTCTTGAGAACCTCTCCCACGATGGCGGCGCATTTCTGGTGGCTGGCTCCAGGGGTCATGCCCTGGTCCTGCATGGCATAGAGGATCCGGCGCTGCACCGGTTTGAGCCCGTCCCGAACGTCCGGAAGAGCCCGGGCGACGATCACGCTCATCGCGTAGACCAGGTAGGACTCGCGCATCTCTTGGACGAGCTCCACGCCGCGCACGCCACCGACTCTTCCGCCCCCCGGATCGATGGCCACGACTTATCTCCCTAGCACTTGAACCGGCACCGAGGGTTCCAGCGCCGACTGCATTGCCTCGGCCAGCCCGGTCCGGACCGCCCCGGCGGCCACCCGTATCGCGCTGGCCACCGCCATGGCATCAGAGCGGCCGTGGCCAATGAAGACCAGCCCTCTCACCCCGAGCAGCGGCGCTCCTCCAACCTGGCGCCAGTCCAGCCGACGGCGCAGCCGGCGCAGGCTGGGCAGCAACAACAGGGCGCCCAGCCGCGAGCGCAGGTCTACGGTCGCCTCCTCGCGGAGCGAGCTCATGATCGCCTCGGCCACCCCCTCGGCCGTCTTGAGGCCAACGTTGCCCACGAAACCGTCGGTGACAATCACGTCTACCCTGCCTGAGACCAGATCGTTGCCCTCGACCGGCCCGACGTAACCCAGATCGAGATGCGAGATCAGGGCGTGGGCAGCCTGGACCAGGGCGTTCCCTTTGGAGCTCTCTTCGCCGTTGCTGAGCAGCCCCACCCGGGGCCGCTCAATGCCCAGGACCCGGCCGGCATAGTCGCTGCCGAGCTGGGCAAACTGGGCCAGCCACTCCGGCCGGCAGTCGACCTGGGCCCCGGAGTCGACCAGCAGAGTTCGGCCGGTCGGGGTTGGGAACACGGTTCCGATCGCGGGCCTCAGCACCCCCGGGATCCGCTTTAGGTGGAGGAGCCCGGCGGCCATAGTGGCACCGCTGTTGCCAGCACTGAAGCAAGCATCCGCCTGGCCCGAGGCGACCAGTTTGACCGCCACACTAATGCTGCCCCGGGGCTGGCTCCGAACCGCCTGGGCCGGGTGCGCCCCCATGAGAATCGCATCCTCGGACGCCTCCAAGGTCAGGCGGGTGGCCCCGCTCCAGCCGCCGGCCGCCAGCAGCGGCTGAATCCGGTCGGGCGCGCCCACCAGGATCAGGCGCAGGTCCCGCTCCGCTCGGAGCGCCACCAGGCTGCCTTCCACCAGGGCTTCGGGGGCGTGGTCCCCCCCCATAGCGTCTATCGCCACCGCCGGAGAGTCACGGCTCAAATATCCAGGTTCCGAACCGTCTTGGCGTGGGCCTGGATGAAGCGCTTGCGCGGTTCCACCGCTACCCCCATCAGCCGGTCGAAGATGTCGTCGGCCCGTAGCGCATCCTCCACTTCGACCCTCAGCAAGATCCGGCGCTCAGGATCCAGGGTGGTGTCCCACAGCTGGTCCGCCGTCATCTCCCCCAAGCCCTTGTAGCGCTGAACCTTGGTTTTGTCACCCATCTCCTTGAGCGTGTCGCGGAACTCATCCTCGCTGTAGCACCAGGCCACCCGCTTGCGGGTTCCCTCAATGCGGAACAGCGGCGGTTGAGCGATGAAAAGGTGGCCCTCGTTGACCACTGGCTGGAGGTATCGCCAGAAGAAGGTCAGCAGCAGGGTGCGGATGTGGGAACCGTCTTCGTCGGCGTCCGCCATCAGCACCACCCGGTTGTAGCGAAGCCGGGTCAGGTCGAACTTTTCGCCCACCCCGGTACCCAGGGCGGTGATCAGGTTGCGGATCTCCTCGTGCTGGAGGATCTTGTCCTCGCGGGCCTTCTCGACGTTGAGGATCTTGCCCCGCAGAGGCAGAATCGCCTGATACCGCCGATCGCGACCGCCCTTGGCGGTACCACCGGCGCTCTCCCCCTCGACGATGAACAGCTCGCAGAGCTCCGGGTCTCGCTCCGAGCAGTCAGCCAGCTTGCCAGGGAGGGTGGCGGACTCCAGCAGTGACTTGCGCTGGACCAGCTCTCGAGCCCTCACCGCCGCCGCTCTCGCCCTGGCCGCCGTGAGCGACTTCTCCACGATTCGCTTGGCGTCGCTGGGATTTTCCTCCAGGTACTGGTTGAGCGCCTCCGAGACCACGGTCGACACTTGGCCGGCGATCTCCGAATTGCCCAGTTTGGTCTTAGTCTGACCCTCGAACTGGGGCTCCTGGAGCTTGACACTGAGCACAGCGGTCAGCCCCTCGCGGACATCCTCACCGCTGAGGTTCTGATCGCCGTCCTTGAGGATGGCGGCCTTCCTGGCATATCGGTTGAGGGTGGCCGTGAGGGCGGCACGGAAACCGGTGAGATGGCTGCCGCCCTCGACGGTGTTGATGTTGTTGGCGTAAGCCAGCACATGTTCGGCAAAGCTGCTGTTGTATTGGATGGAGACCTCGACGGTGTTGCCCTCGATCTCCCGCTCCGCGTACATCGGCCGGGCCTGGACCGAACCCTTGCCCCGGTTGAGGTGGTGGACGAAGGCCTCGATGCCGCCCTCGAAGTAGAAGTTAGCCTCGTCCCAGGGTGTCAGCCGCTCATCGAGGAGTCGGAACAGGACCTTCTTGTTGAGGAAGGCGAGTTCGCGCAGCCGGGTAGCGATGGTGTCGCGGTTGAACTCCTGGGTGTCGGTGAAGACCTGCCGGTCCGGCCAGAAGCGCACCGTGGTGCCGCGCCGACCGGACTTGCTGTCCGGCTCGCTGCGCAGCTCGGTCATGGGGACCCCGCGAGCGTACTCCTGGTGGTAAACCCGGCGATCCCGGTAGACCACCACCTCCATCCGCTCCGAGAGGGCGTTGACCACCGACATCCCGACTCCGTGGAGACCGCCGGAGACCTTGTAGCCACCGCCCCCGAACTTGCCGCCAGCGTGGAGCTTGGTCATCACCACCTCCAGGGCGGGGCGGCCGGTGGGCTGGTGGATGTCGACCGGGATTCCCCGCCCGTTGTCGCTGACCACGCAGGAGCCGTCAGGGGAGAGCCTGAGCTCGACCTCGTCGCACTCACCGGCCAGAGCCTCGTCCACCGAGTTGTCGATGATCTCGTAGACCAAGTGGTGCAGCCCATGCACGTCGGTGGAGCCGATGTACATGCCCGGCCGACGCCGGACTGGATCCAGGCCTTCCAGAACCTGGATCTGGTCGGCGGAATAGCCGTTCCCCGGGGCCTTGCGGCCGTCGGCATCCTTGCGGGATCGCTTTGGCGGTGGTGTCACCGGGTGCTGACCCTCAGGCTGAATCGGCAACCACAATTCGGGATCAGGCTCTACCACTCAGGCTCCTCTTGGAGAAGGGCACAGCACCTCAGGCGCTGGCACGGCGCTCCACCTTGACGCGGAGGGCGCTTCCGGGACTTTTGCCTTGCGGAAGCCACACCCAATTTTAGCAGTCCGGAAGCTGTGCTCCGAAGGGCCGGCGCGGCTCCGAGGAACACCTGTTGCACGCCGGGAGGCGATTCGCGCTATCTTTCACTTTGCATGGCGGCCCGCCGCGGCTGCGGCCGGGCCTGCCGGAACTAGGCCTCGTGCTCGAGGCTTCGGCCTCAGCCAAGGAGACCGATACCACTCAGCCTGCTCCAGGCTAGTTTTTGAACACACGGTTCTTCCGGAGGAAGTGGCGCTCTGACGCCCCCCAACCTGACCCTTGAGCACCTCCACTTGGTGGTGCCCGAGGAAACCGAGGCGATGTCGTTTCTAGAAGCCCTCAACGGGCACGGTAGCGGCGACGCCCGCGAGCACTTCGCCGCCCAGATCGGCGAGCTCGACGACTTCGCCGTGATCGCGGGCCAGGGCGAGGCGCCCTCAGTCACGCTTCTCCTGCCCGGCCTGGACGTGGCTTGCACCCCACTACGCCCAGCGCGGGCCAAGCGCGAGCGCACCGCGCTGCGGGTCGACAGTGTCCGTCCCGCCCCCGCGGAGCGCGATGACCTGGGCAATCGGGTGCTCCGGGTGCGCTGCCGCCGGCCGGTGGTGACCGCGGACGACGGCATCACCACCGACACCTTTCACCTGATCGACCTGGCCCAGCTGGCGAGGGGATCCAAGGCGCCCGATCCCATCCTGCTCCAGACCCTGGCGCTGGTGGACGGGCTGGAGAGCGCCGAGCGCAACCGGGCCGCCACTCAGCGGACCCCCTTTGAGTCGGTGGTGGAGATATGGCGGTGCCGCAACTGCCGGGGACTGTGGCGGGCGGATCGGGACGAACGCTGCCCCTCCTGCGGCAAGGAGTTTTCCGACGAGGATCGCAAGCGGCCCGAGCTGGGAAGGATCGAGTTCGTGGTCCCCAAGCACCACAGCATCACCCTCTCAGTGGACTCGGCGGTCATGGTCGAGCCCGAGGACGAACCCCATTACCTGGGGCGGGTCACCAAGGTCGACCACCGGCGTCGCCTGGTGGAGGTCGCATGCAAGGCGTACGAATCGGCCGGAACCAACGGTTGGATCACTCCCTCGTTCAACAAGCAGCTCTACGCCACCAAACGCAGCACCCTGGCTTCGATCGCCTCGGGAGATGCCCGCAGCCTGCTGCTGGCCCAGCTGCTGACCGAGCCCACCGCGGTTTACGCCCCTGAGGCTGCTCCACGCAGCGATTGGGTGACCCCAGGGATGCACAGCAATCCCGCCCAGGACCGGGCCATCGGGATCATGGTGGCTCTCGAACCCGGCCAGGCCGTCCTGATCCAGGGCCCGCCCGGGACCGGCAAGACCAGCGTCATCGTGGAGGCCATCAAGCACCGCTTGGCGGAGCGGCCGGAGCAGCGGATCCTGGTCTGCTCCCACAGCAACCTGGCGGTCGACAACGCGCTGGAGAGGCTGGCCGGCACCCCTGGGCTGAGAGCGGTCCGGGTGGCCAAGGCCGAGCGGGTTCACCCGGCGGTAGACGCCTTCCGGGTGGAGGACGAGGACGACGAGCGTTTGATGACGGCCAACGTCTTCTTCGCCACCTGTGCTACCGCCGCCACTTCCTCGATCACCAACGACGAGATCTACGACATGGTGATCCTGGACGAGGCCAACAAGGCCCGCATCGACGAGGCCCTGCCGTGCCTCCGGCTCGGGGCCGCCGTGGTGATGGTGGGAGACCACAAGCAGCTGCCCCCGGTTGAGGACGACGCCATCTACCAGATAGTGGAGGACCACCCTGAGCTGGAGGAGATCGTCGACACCAGCCTCTTTGAGCGCTGCTGGGAGAAGGGCGTCCCCGAGCAGGCTCGCTGCCTGCTGGTGGAGCAGCATCGAATGCATCCGGAGATCGCCGCCTATATCAGTTCCGCCTCCTACGACAGTCACCTCCAAAACGCTCCCGAGGTCCTCGAGTACGAATACGCGACTCGCCGCCCCTTCCCGGTGGCCCTGCACATGGTCGACACCGCCGGTCTGCGCGGGGGCCGTGAGCGCCGGGGCGCCGGGGGGGCCTTGAGGAACGACGCGGAGGTCCGGGTCTGCGCCCAAGTGGTCCGAATCCTCGACGAGCGGGTGGACCCGAACCTCTCACTGGCGGTGATCGCGATGTACGCGGACCAGGTGGATCGGCTGCGCCAGGCGCTCAGCCGGCGCCACTTCCGGCGCCCGGTCAGGATCGATACCGTCGACTCCTTCGAGGGGCGCGAGGAGGACATGGTGGT
>Ga0307372_10005238_pt1 | contig 19586 bp, 16 predicted proteins | sample OX1MG_FD_202533 | JGI IMG/M metagenome (GOLD analysis project Ga0307372, IMG submission 202533) | Soil microbial communities from Risofladan, Vaasa, Finland - OX-1 | ecosystem: Environmental > Terrestrial > Soil > Coastal area > Acid sulfate soil | place: Finland: Risofladan, Vaasa | collected...
CCACTCGAAGCCGGGCACGGAGAACCAGTCCTCGCTGAGCACCAGGAACGGGTCGGTCCGGGCGGGGTGGTCGGGGGCGATGATGAGCGCCTTGTCGTCGACCTGGGCATCGGGTCCCAGCATCCGCCTGGTCTCCACGCGGCCCGTCGTCCGGCGGACGGGCGCGGTCAGGCCGGCGGTCACGGCGTCTCCTTCCGGCGACGGCTTGCGGCGGGCGAGCGCCCGCTCCAGCAGTAACCGGGCCCCGCCGGCCGACATTCCGCCGTCACGCCGCTGCGCCGTTATGTCGTGACACCATTACCAGCCACGCAGGTCGACCGGCCAGATGTCGACGACGTCGTCCCCGGAGCAGAGGTACAGCCGCTCGTGGTAGGCCATCGTCGGATCGACGTGCCCGGGAATCAGCCTGACCTTCTCCCCCACCGCCACTGGCGGCGAGAACGTCGTGTGCTCGTCGGAGCAGAACCAGACCGTCTCCCCCTCGATCTCCGGGTTGCCGTGGTCCATGCCGACCGTCTTGAGCCCGGCGTCGGCGACCGACCACTCGGGCGGGCTGGAGACGACCGTGGCGAGCACGAACACCGCCTGCCGGAACGGCAGCCCGAGACGGCCGTAGGCGACGTCCATGAGCGCGTAGGAGCCGGCCTGGATCTCGTTCGCCCAGGTGTTGATCGCGTAGGTGCCGGTCCCGCCGGCCGACACCAGCTCGCCGCCCACCTCCGCGTGCGCGGCCACCAGCAGCTCCATCGACGCCCGGCACTGCCGTTCCCGCTCGCCGCCATCCTCCAGCCCGACGACATGGCCCTCGTAGCCCATCACGCCGCGCACCTGGAGACCGCGCTGGCGGGCCAGGTCGGCCAGCCGTCCGGCGTCCCCCGGCGCGCAGCCGCACCGCGGCAGGCCGACGTTGACGTCGATGAGGACCTCGCGCACCCCGCCGGCCGCCGCCGCCTCGATCGTCTGCGGCGAGTCGACGGCCACGGTCACCCGCGCGCCGGCCGCCACCAGGGCGCCGATCCGCCGGGCGTCCAGCACCTCGTTGCCCAGCAGCAGGTCATGACCGAGGCCGGCCGCGGCCATGCCCTCGCACTCGCGGATCGTCGCGCAGGTGAAATTCCGGTGCCCGGCCTGCTCCTGGAGCCTGGCCAGGCTGGTGCACTTGTGCGCCTTGACGTGCGGGCGGAGCCGGTCGCCGGGCAGGGCCGTGGCCATCGCGGCGATGTTGTCCTCCAGCGCCTGCGCGTCGACGATCAGCGCGGGCGTGGGCAGGTCAGCAACCTTTGTGATCATGCCGAATTCCTACCATGCCGACCACCGCCGCGGCGGCGGCGGCGCAGCGCTGGCGGCGGACCGGTGCGGATCCCGCCGTCGGCCCGGCGGCTAGAGTCGACCCGTGACTGAGCGGGCGATCTTGATAACGGGGGCGTCGCGCGGCATCGGCCGCGCCGTCGCCGAGGCATTTGCCGCACGCGGCGACCGGGTGGCGATCCATCACCGCGACTCGGCCGGGCTCGCCGCCGAGGTGCTGGCCGGGCTGCCCGGCGGCGGGCATGCGGTCGTCCGGGCCGACCTAACCGACCCTGAGGCGGTGCGCGTCATGGTGGATGAGGCCAGCGACCGGCTCGGCGGGATTGATGTCCTGGTCAACAACGCCGGGATCTTCGAGGCCCATCCGATCACCGAGGTGTCCTACGAGCAGTGGCAGGCGGCCTGGCAGGCGACCCTGGGGGTCAACCTGATCGGGGCGGCCAATGTCACCTGGTGCGCGGTCCGGCACATGCTGGCGGCGGGCGGCGGCCGGATCGTCAATGTCTCCTCCCGCGGCGCCTTCCGCGGCGAGCCGGGCCAGCCCGCGTACGGGGCGAGCAAGGCCGGCCTGAACGCCTTCGGCCAGTCCCTGGCCAGGGCGCTCGCGCCGCACGGGATCTCGGTCGGCACGATCGCGCCGGGCTACGTCGAGACGGACATGGCGGCCGCGCACCTGGCCGGGCCGTCCGGCGACCAGATCCGGGCGCAGAGCCCGTTCGACCGCGTCGCGCGGCCGGACGAGATCGCCGCCGCCGTCCTGTATCTCGCCTCGCCGCTGGCCGAGTGGGCCAGCGGCGCCGTGCTGGACCTCAACGGCGCCTCCTACCTGCGCACCTGAGCTAGCGTCGGTGCGCATGAAGACAGAGCTGATCGAGGTGCGAACCGGCCGTCACGAGGGCGTGCTCGATCTCACCGCCCGGTGCCAGGAGTTCGCCGCCGGCGCCTCGGGCGGCGGTGACGGGCTGCTGCATGTATTCGTTCCGCACGCCACGGCGGGCCTGGCGGTCCTGGAGATCGGCGCGCACAGCGACGAGGACCTGCTCGCCACGCTGGCGGACCTGCTGCCCGCCGATAACCGGTGGCGGCACTCGCACGGGTCGCCGGGCCACGGCCGCTCGCACGTCCTGCCGGCGTTCCTCGCGCCATTCGCGACGCTCCCGGTGGTGGGCGGCTCGATCGCGCTGGGGACCTGGCAGTCCATCCTGCTGGTCGACGTCAACGTCGATAACGCCAGCCGCCGCGTCCGACTGTCCTTCATCGGCTAGGCCCGCGCGCGGCGGCCGGCCAGGGCTCCGCGGCCGGCTAGGGCTGGGCTCCGCGCCGGGCGCCGGGTCACCCGACCAGGATGACCTCCAGCGTGCGCGGGCCGTGCACGCCCTCGACCCGTTCTAGCTCAATGTCACTGGTGGCCGACGGACCGCTGATCCAGGTCAGGGGCGCGCCGGCGGCGGGCGCCAGCCAGGCGACCGCCTCCGGGATGAGTTCCACGACCTGCTCCGCCCGCACGATGCACAGGTGGTAGTCGGGCACGAGCGTGATCGCGCGACGGCCCTGGTCCGGCGAGCCGTCCAGCACGATGGTGCCGGTCTCGGCGATGGCCACCGCCGCGCCGGTCACCGCGCCGTCGCAGGCATCCAGCGCCCGCGCATCCAGGCCGTCGTCGACCACGATCTCGACGTCGGGGGCCAGCCCATCCAGGCCGCGCAGGTCCAGGCCGGGCAGGTCCAGGCCGGGGGGGACGACGACGCGGCGGGCGCCACGGCTGGCCAGCGCCGCCGTGATCTGCCCGCCGAGCCCGGCGGCGGTGGTGCGCCGGACGGTGGCGCGGTAGTCGGTGAGGCGGCTGGCGAGCAAGTCCACCAGTTCGGCTTCCGGCCGCTCGCCGCGCGTCCGGTAGCGCGGGCCGGGCTCGCCGGGCGGCAGCTCGCCGGGCGGCGGCGCGGCGGCGGCCGCGTTGGCCCGCCGGATCCGCGCGAGCACCTCGTCGCGGGCGGTCACGGCTGGTCACCGTGCTCCTGCTGCCACCACTGGCGGAAGGTCATCGCCGGCGGGACCGGAGCATCGCGGGCTGCCGTCCAGGCCGACAGCGGCGGCGGCAGCCGGCGAATCTTGCCGCCCCGGCCAAGGAGGCGGCCCGCGCGGGCGGCACGCTGCGCGGCCCGGTACCGGCCGCCGCTGGCCATCACCCACGAGGCGGCCGCCATGCTGACCGCCTCCGGGCCGGGCAGCCGGTGCGCGCGTCGCGACTCCTCCACGTGCCGGGCCCGCAGGTCGACGAGGATCGCGGGAATGTCGATCTTCACCGGGCACACGTCGTAGCACGCCCCGCACAGCGAGGAGGCGTACGGCAGGGAGGCGTTGTCCTGCACGCCGGTCAGCTGCGGGGACAGCACGGCGCCGATCGGGCCGGGATACACCGAGCCGTAGGCATGGCCGCCGACCCGCTCATAGACGGGGCATACGTTCAGGCAGGCCGAGCAGCGGATGCAGTGCAGCGCCGCCCGGCCGGTGCGGTCGGCGAGCGTGGCGGTTCGCCCGTTGTCCAGCAGCACGAGGTGGAACTGCTGGGGGCCGTCGCCGGGCGTCACGCCGGTCCACATCGAGGTGTACGGGTTCATCCGCTCGCCGGTGGACGACCGCGGCAGCAGCTGCAGGAACACTCCGAGGTCGGCCCAGGTCGGCAGCACCTTCTCGATGCCCATCACGGTGATCAGCGTCTGCGGCAGGGTCAGGCACATCCGGCCGTTGCCCTCCGACTCCACCACGCACAGCGTTCCGGTCTCCGCGATGGCGAAATTGACGCCGCTGACCCCGACCTTGGCCGACAGGAACTTTCGCCGCAGGTGCAGCCGCGCGGCCTCGGCCAGCGCCGCCGGGTCGTCGGTCAGGGCCGGGTCGACGTCGCCCATCTCGCGCAGGAAGATCTCCCGGATCTCGGCTCTGTTGCGGTGAATGGCGGGGACCAGGATGTGCGAGGGGCGGTCCTGGCCGAGCTGGACGATCAGCTCCGCCAGGTCGGTCTCGTAGGCGGCGATGCCCTCGGCCGCGAGCGCGTCGTTCAGCCCGATCTCGTCGGTGGCCAGCGACTTGACCTTGATGACCTCGGTAGCGCCGGCCGCCGCCGCGAGGCCGGCCACGATCGCGTTGGCCTCGGCAGCGTCCCTGGCCCAGTGCACGGTGCCGCCGCGCTCGGTGACCCGGGCTTCGAGCTGTTCCAGGTAGCGGTCCAGCTGGGCCATGGTCTGCGCCTTGATCGCCTCACCCGCGTCCCGCAGCTGCTCCCAGTCCGGCAGCTCGCCGACCACCGCCGCCCGCTTGGCCCGGATCGTCGAGGTGGCCTTGCCCAGGTTGCGGCGCAGCTGGCTGTCGGCCAGCGCCCGGCGGGCGGCCACCGGGAACGGCTCGGCCCCGCGCAGGTGCCCGACGCCGCGCGGCGCCGTCGGCATGCCGAGGAACGTCATCCGGGCTCCTCCCCCGCCCGGGCCGACGGCTCCGCCCGGGCCGGCGGCTCCGGCGGCTCCGGCGGCTCCGGCCGCGCCGTCCGCGTCGGCCCGGCCGCCTGCGTCGAGGCCAGGATCTGCGCCAGATGGACCGTCCGCACCCCGGCCCGCAGCCGCGACAGCCCGCCGCCGATGTGCATCAGGCACGAGCTGTCGCCCGCCGTGACCACCTCGGCCCTGGTGGCCAGCACGCTGCGCATCTTGTCGGCCAGCATCGCGGTGGAGGTATCAGCGTTCTTCACCGCGAACGTCCCGCCGAACCCGCAGCAGACGTCCGCGTCCGGAAGCTCGACCAGGTCGAGGCCGGCCACGTTGCGCAGCAGCCGCAGCGGCTTGTCACCGACCCGCAGCACCCGCAGCGAGTGACACGTCGGGTGGTAGGTGACCCGGTGCGGATAGTACGCGCCCACATCATCCAGCCCGAGCACGTCGGTCAGCAGCTCGCAGAGCTCGAACGTGCGGGCCGCCACCGCCTCGGCCCGGCGCGCCAGCCGCTCGTCGCCGACCCGCCGGGCGACCATCGCGTGCTGATGGCGGACCGAGCCCGCGCACGATCCAGACGGCATCACCACCAGGTCGCTGCTCTCGAAGACCTCGACAAACCGGCGTACCAGCGGCAGCGCCTCGCGCTGGTAGCCGGTGTTCACCTGCATCTGGCCGCAGCAGGTCTGCGCCTGCGGGAAGTCCACCTGGTGCCCGAGCCGTTCCAGCAACGACACCGTAGCCCGGCCTACGTCCGGGAACAGGGTGTCGGCCAGGCACGTCACGAATAGTGCGATCCGCATCCCGCTCACTCTCGCCTCACGCCCCGGCGGATCTGGGCCGCCCGGCGTTCCCGGGCCCCCCGGCGAATGTGGCCACGAGGCTCCTGACGCTACCCGCCACGCTCACCACATCCTCCCGTGACCCGCTGTCAGTCTCAGGCTAGCGATTGGAACGTGTCAACCCAGCCGTTCGCCCAGGCGGGGCGGGGGGAGGTCCGGATGCGATAGCGTGAGCGCCTGGCGGGCATGCTGACCCAGCGCCCGCGATCAGGCAGGCGCACCCGGCGGATGGCAGGAGACCTCGCCATGGCGCGGCGGCCGGCTAGCTCGGCAGAGCCCGGGCACACCGCTGATGGCCGCGCAGCCGGGGTCGGCGCGCAGAGACGGGCGGTAGGCGACATGAACGGGCAGCGGCCGGATATCACCGGGCTCCGGCGCGACCTTGACGAGGTAGACGGCGGCATCGTGCGCCTCATCGCGCAGCGGCACGAGATCATCACCGCCATCGCGACGATAAAAGAGCACGGCGAGGCCGGGATCCGGGACGCCGGCCGGGAGCAGCAGGTACTGGACACCGCGGCGGCCGCGGCGGCCGAACTGGGCGTCTCGGCCAGCCTGGTCCGCCGGATCTTCCGCGAGCTGATCAGCGACTCGGTGGCGCAGCAGGCCGGCCGGCTGAACGGGGATGCCGGCGGCCTGGTCAAGGTGGCGTATCAGGGCGTCGCGCACGCCTACAGCCATGCCGCCGCGCAGAAGTACCTCGCCGGCCGCGGCCTGGACGGGGACCTGACGGGCTACCGGACCTTCCGCGAGGCGACCGGGGCGCTGCTGGACGGGCGGGCCGACCTGGCGGTGCTGCCGATCGAGAACACCACGGCCGGCAGCATCAACGAGGTCTACGCGGTGCTGCGCGAGCACGAGCTGTTCATCGTGGGCGAGGAGACCTGGAAGGTCGACCACTGCCTGGCCGGCGTGGCCGAGGTGCCGCTGACGGCGCTGACCCGGATCCTGTCCCACCCGCAGGGCCTGGAGCAGTGCTCGCAGTTCCTGCTCTCGGTTCCGAAGGCGGTCCCGACCAGCTATTTCGACACCGCCGAGGCCATGCGGACGGTAGCGGCCGAAGGTGACCCGGGCGCGGCGGCGATCGGGTCGCTCGACGCCGCCGCCGCGTACGGCCTGGTCGTGCTCCGGCATAACATCGCCGACCGGGCCGACAACTACACCAGGTTCGTGGTGCTGTCGCGCAGTCCGGCCGCCGTTGACCTGCGGATCCCCTGTAAGACGAGCCTCATCCTGGTCACCAGTCACGACGAGGGCGCGCTGCTGCGGTGCCTGGAGGTGCTGTCGGGCAGCGGCCACTCGATGACCAAGCTGGAGTCCCGGCCGCGGCCCGGCCGGCCCTGGGAGTACCTGTTCTTCATCGATATCGAGGGCAACGCCGCCGATCCGCGCACCGCCGCCGCGCTCGACGAGCTCCGGTCCGCCGCGCTGTTCGTCAAGGTCCTCGGCAGCTATCAGGCCAAGGCCCTGCGCTCGCCGATCCGGGGCGGTGACCTGACCGGCCAGCCTGGCGAGGACCGGGCCGCGGCGCAGGCCGATGCCGCGCAGTCGGAGCAGGCCCCGGCCGAGATGCTGGAGGCGGTCGCCGCCGCGCCCAAGCCGGCCGCGAGCCGGTCCCGTCACTACAAGCTCGTCGACCGGGCCGCCCGCAAGTCCGACACCCTGATCAGGGTCGGCGACGTGCTCATCGGCGGTGACGGGTTCGTCGTTATGGCGGGCCCGTGCTCAGTCGAGAGTGCGGAGCAGATCACCACGACCGCCCGGTTCGTCGCCGACCACGGCGCGCAGGTGCTGCGCGGCGGCGTGTTCAAGCCGCGAACCTCGCCCTATTCCTTCCAGGGGCTCGGCTGGGACGGACTCGATCTCCTGGTCACGGCCGGACGCGAGGCCGGCCTGCCCGTCATCACGGAAGTGATGGCGGTCGATCAGGTGCCGCGGATGGCGGCGGTCGCGGACATCCTCCAGGTCGGAGCCCGCAATATGCAGAACTTCGACCTGCTGCGCGAGCTTGGCAAGGTGGACCGGCCGGTGCTGCTCAAGCGCGGCCTGTCCAGCACGATCGAGGAGTGGCTAGCAGCCGCGGAGTACGTGGTCGCTCAGGGCAATCAGCAGGTGATCCTCTGCGAGCGGGGCATCCGGACCTTCGAGAGCGCCACCCGCAACACGCTCGACCTGTCGGCGGTGGCCGTGGTCCGCGAGCGGTCGCACCTGCCGATCATCGTCGATCCCAGTCACGGCACCGGCAGTCGCCCTTACGTCGCGCCGATGGCCTGGGCGGCCCGGGCCGCAGGCGCGCATGGCCTGCTCATCGAAGTCCATCCCGAGCCGGCCAAGGCCCTGTCCGATGCCGAGCAGAGCCTGTCCCCCGCCGAGTTCGCCAGCCTGATGCGTCACCTGGCCACGGTCCCGCAGTGGCCGGCGGTCCCCGCGCACGCGTAGCGCAGGGCCAATCCCCCCCGGCCCCCCTGAGCCTGGGGCGAGGAACTGGACTCGGGCCCGCCGGGCACCCCCCAGGTAGGCGCGGTAGGACGAATCCCGCCACGCCGTCCTGCCCGGGCCGTCACCACCGACCTGGGCCCGTCTGCCGCGCGAACGGCAGTCCCCGGCGGGCCGTGTCTGGCGCCTCGCCCCAGACTTGTGCCAGCAAATCGCATAATCCCCCGGCAGGCCATCCCCGGATTCCGGGGTCCGTCGGGCTGGACACCCCGTCTTACAATCTGCGCAAGCGGGCCTATGGCCAGCAGGCGATGCCGGCGGCGCCTTCCCCAAGACGCCGACCTGGCGGCCTCGGCAGCATCCCGATAGCTCACCCCGGCAGGCAGGAGGGCAATGGCGCCCCAGCCCACGAGCGCAGTGGCCGCCCGGGTCAGCACGCCGTCCGGGCTGATCGTCGGCATTCCCGAGGGCAGCCGGCTGGTGTTCGGCCGCGGCCCGGACGCTGACCTGACGGTCTCGGTCGGCCGGGGGCTGTCGCGGCGGGCCGGGGTCATCAGCGCGGTGGCCGATGGCGTCTGGATCGCCAACATCAGCAGGACGCACGCCCTCTACACCGAGGGCGAGGGTTACCGTATCCGGCTGCCGCGGATGGAGGACAGCAGCGAGCCGTCCGGCGGCTGGTTCCTGCATGCGGGCACGACCCTGGTCGGCTCGCGCGCCATGCTGGACGAGGGCCAGGCGCTGTCGGTCATGGTGGCCGGCCAGGGCGCCGGCTGGGGCATCGGCGCGGACGGCGGCCGGCTCCGGCCCGACAGCGACGCGACCGTGCTGCCCCTCTACCTGGATCCCATGACCAAGCTCTTCCTGGTCGCGCTCATGTGGTGCAGGCCCTGGCTGCTGGATCCGGCCGCCACGGGGCCGCTGCCGCGAACCCCGGAAATCGCCCGGACCGCGCTGGAGGTAACGGGGGCCTACCACGAGCTAGAGCGCTTCGACACCGATCAGGCCTACCGGGATCGCCTGTCCGCCCGGGTCGCCGAGCACATCAAGGTGCTCCGCCGCAAGATCACCGAGCGCGGGCTGATCCGGGCCGACGTGCGGCTCTCCGACGAGGTGGTCGTCCGGGTGCTGATCGAGCACGGGATCATCACCGCCGCCGATCTCGGCAGGCTGAACGACCCGGCCTGGTGCTCCCGCCAGGAGGACCTGTGGTGGACCGTACAGGAAGCCTGACTGTCCGCCCGGTCGGCCTGCCTGCCTGCCGGGTCCGCCCGGGCCTGCCTGCCCGGTCGGCCTGCCCGGATGACACCCTGGACTTACCCCGGGCCTGGCGGTGGCCCGGTACCGCCGGGCGGCGGAGTTCCCGGCTGCGAGTTGACCATGAAGTGGGTGCTGGCCCGCCGACCTCCGGGCCCGGTCACCATGACGCGGTAGCTGCCCGGCGGCATCAGCCCTTTGAAGAACACGTGGCCCTGGTCGATCGTGTAGTTGAACGTGCCCATCCGGTCCACGGTCGGCCGGTCCGGCGACACGCCATACCCGGCCACCTGCACCGACAGGAGGCTGCCGGGGGGCCAGTTGACACCGTGCACGACAAACTCGGAATACCCGTCGCCGAGGGGCTGGACCATGCCGATCGCCGGGCTGCCGCCCGACAGGTGCGGGAAGACGGACGGCGGCGGCCCCGTCGGCGGCGCGGGCAGGCCGACGGTGCTCGCGGCCGAACTCGCCGAGTTACCGCTAGAGCGGCTGAGCAGCACGCCGAGGCCGGCGCCCGCCCCGATCAGGACGAACGCCGCCACGACCCGCCCGGCCAGGGGCAGCGCCGCCAGGTGCCGCCGCGGTGCCAGCCGGCGCTGGCGCCGGGGCCAGCGCCGGGCGACCGCGGCCGGCAGGGCCGGCAGGGCCAGGTGCGAGGCGAACGTCATGCCGTCCTCGCCGGGCTCGCTGGCCAGGCTGGGCTCGCCGGGCTCGCTGGGCTCGCTGGCACCGCCGGGCTCGCTGGCACCGCCGGGCAGGCAGGTGTCGCTGGCCAGGCTGGTGTCGCCGGCCTCGCCCGCGCTGGCCTCGCCCGCGCCGGCCCGCGGCTCCACCTGCGGACTGCGCTGGAACTCCCTGATCAGCCCCATCGCCGACTCGGTCAGGTAGGAATGCCCCGTGCCGTTGTCGGACGGCGCGTCGACCAGCGGCCCTAGCTGGTCGAGCAGCGCCGCCGACGACGGGCGGTCCCGCGGGCTGCGCTCCAGGCAGGCCGTGATGAGACTGGTCAGCTCGGCTGGCAGCCCGGACAGATCGGGCGGCTCGGTCGCCAGCCGGACCAGGACGTCCATGACGGTCTCGCCCTGGTACGGCGCGTGCCCGGTCGCCGCGAACAGCAGCGTCGCGCCCAGGGCGAACACATCGCTGGCCGTCGATGCCTGGCGGGTATCGCGGGCCTGCTCGGGGGCCATGTAGGCCGGCGTGCCCACGGCCCCGCGGGTGACCGTGAGCTGGATCCGCTCGGCGGCCCTGGCCACCCCGAAGTCGATCACCCGCGGGCCATCCGGGGCCACCAGCACGTTCGACGGCTTCAGGTCCCGGTGCACCAGCCCCGCACCGTGAATCGACTCCAGCGCCTCCGCGCAGCCCGCCGCCAGCCACCAGATGGTCTCCAGCGGCTGCGTCCCGCAGGCGCGGACCAGTCGGCTCAGCGACGGGGCCGGGATGTAGGCGGTCGCCAGCCACGGGACGTCAGCCTCCGGATCGGCCGCCACGACGGCGGCGGTGAACATCCCGCTGACCCGGCGGGCCGCCGCCACCTCGTGCGCGAAATGGTCCCGGAACCCGGGCTCCTCCGCCAGCTCAATCTTGATGGTCTTCACGGCGACCAGCCGCCCGGCCGTCGATCGGCCCAGGTAGACCTGGCCCATCGCGCCGGCGCCCAGGCGTCCGAGCAGCACGTACGGCCCGATCCGTTCCGGATCCCATCGTCGCAGCTGCTCCAGCGTCGGCTGCGCAACCATCAACTGGCCTCCCGTGGCCCCGTTACCAGGTCCCCATAATGCCGAATCTATGAGCCTGCGGGTCCCTTTATGCAAATGCGCAACCGCATTGCCGCCGGCCACCAGGGGCCGGCAGGTCCGGCCTGAGCCAGCTCGCCAAGATTCCAGACTGGCTTACTCCGTTCGCCCTCGGCTGAGGGGCCAGCCAGCGCCGCTGGCGACCCGCCGGGCCCGGCTGCCGCGACTCCCCGGCTCGGCCCTGGTAGCGTTTCGGCCCTGTGAGCACCCCCGCCCCCGCGACCCCCGATGATGCAAGCCGATCCGGCGATCCCGTGCGGCAGGACCTCTTCGGGGCTCTGCGGACCTGGCAGAAGGCTGCTTATCGTGAGTACTTTCGCGTTCCCCGGCGAGACTTCCTGCTGGTCGCGACGCCGGGAGCAGGAAAGACGGCATTCGCGCTGACGATCGCCGCGGAGATGCTCGCCCGGCGGGAGATAGCGGCCATTACCGTGGTCACCCCGACCGAGCACCTCAAGCACCAGTGGTCGCAGGCGGCGCACCGGGTGGGTATCGCCCTGGATTCCGCCTACCGCAACAGCCAGGGCCGGGCATCGGCCGACTACGCGGGCGTCGTGGTGACCTATGCGCAGGTCGCTGCCCATCCCGCGCTGCACCGGCAGCGCACGACGAACCGCCGCACGCTGGTGATCTTCGATGAGATCCACCACACGGGAGACGCGCTGTCCTGGGGTGAGGCGGCGAGGGAAGCGTTTGAGCCAGCAAGGCGGCGGATGGGACTCACCGGTACTCCCTTCCGCAGCGATGCCAACCCGATCCCGTTCGTCACCTATCTCGAGGAGGCCGACGGGACCCGGCGCAGCAGCGCCGACTACACCTACGGGTACGGCCCGGCCCTTGATGACGGCGTCGTCCGCCCGGTGATCTTCCTGGCCTACTCCGGCGAGATGCGCTGGCGGAGCCGGGCGGGCGACGAGATCACCGGCACCCTCGGCGCCCCGATGACCCCGGATCAGCTCGCGTTCGCCTGGCGCACGGCCCTCGATCCCGAGGGTGAGTGGGTCGCCCGCGTGCTGGAAGCGGCCGACCGCCGCCTCACCGAGGTGCGCCGGGGCATGCCCGACGCGGGCGGGCTGGTCATCGCCGGGGACCACGCGGACGCGCGCGCCTACGCCGCGCTGCTGCGCCGGATCACCGGCGCCCGGCCGGTCGTGGTGCTGTCCGACGACCCGGCCGCGAGCAAGAAGATCGGCGCGTTCGGCACGTCGCAGGACCGCTGGATGGTCGCGGTCCGCATGGTGTCCGAGGGCGTCGACCTCCCGCGGCTGGCCGTCGGCGTCTATGCCACCAGCGTGAGCACGGCGCTGTTCTTCGCCCAGGCGGTGGGCCGCTTTGTCCGCGTGCGGCATCGCGGCGAGACTGCGTCGGTCTTCCTGCCGTCGGTTCCCCTGCTGCTGGGCTACGCCGCCGAGCTTGAGGCGGAGCGGGACCATGTTCTCAGCCGGCGCGACGACGACGAGGAGCGCGAGCTCGCCGAGGCGGAGCGCCGCCGCGACACGCCCGACGAGCTGGGCGAGACGCCCTTTAAGGCCCTGGAGGCGTCGGCACATTTCGACCGGGTGCTCTACGACGGAGGCGAGTTCGGGACCTCCGCCGAGGAGGAGGATTTCCTCGGGCTGCCCGGGTTGCTGGAGCCGGAGCAGGTCACGCTGCTGCTGCGCAAGCGCCACGCCGGGGCGGGCGGACCGGCGTCCGCGCTAGGGCCTGCGACGCCGCACGCGGCCGGCGTCGCGGCCCCCGCGGCCCCGGCCTCCACCCGAGAGAGCCTCGCCACGCTGCGCAAGGAACTGAACACGCTGGTCACAGCCTGGCATCACCGAACCAGCCAGCCGCATGCCGTCATCCACGCGGAGCTACGCCGCTCTTGCGGCGGCCCTCCGGTGCCGCAGGCCACCGGCGCCGAGATCCGCGCCCGGATCGACATGCTGCGCCAATGGGCAGCGACCCGCCGCTAGCTCCCCCCGCCCCGCCCCGCCCCGCCCCGCCCCGCGCCGCGCCATTCTCCCGTTCCAGAAGCAACGCGCGCCCCGGTCAATGGCCCCTACGGGACGACCGTGATCGGCCAGTGGCTGGCGCGCACCAGGTGAACGGCGAGCGAGCCCACGAAGCGGTGACCGGCCTTGGTCGACGCCCCGACGATCACCGCGTCGGCGGGCAGTTCCTTGGCCAGCCGGATGATCTCCGCGAAAGGGTTGCCCTCGCGCTGAACGAACTCCGCGCTGATCCCGATCCGCGCGCTCTGGCTCTCGACCATCTCCCGGAGCTCATCGGCGATGTCGTCGTGCGCCTTCTGCAGGGACGGGATGGCGGCGACCCCGACCCCGGTCGCGATGGTGTAAGTGCGCACGTACAGGCACACCAGGCGCGCGCGCTGCCGGTATGCCATCCCGCCGGCGTAGGCGCCGGCGCGCAGCGAGGTCTCGGAGCCGTCGACGCCCACCAGGAGCACAGGTGTGCGCGCCTCAATCACGTGCTAACGGTACCTATTTGGCGAGGGTCAGGCATACGTCCCGGCCTTCGCCGTCGGCTGGCTGAGCTGGCTGGCCTGGCCGCCTACCAGCCGTATATCCGGGCCGGCAGCCGGTGCATCGGGGCCTGATCGGGGCCAGGGTAGGTGACCAGCACGACCACGTCATCGGGGTCGCGCCCCTCCACCGCCGTTGAGCCCTCGGCGGTGCGAGTTTCCCGGTGCGCCAGCCGGCGCTTGAGCGCCTGCTCGCATCGGTCCAGGTCTTCTTGCCCGGCGGCGCTCCAGATGACGTACTGGACGCCGACGCCGCCGAGCGGATGGGTAGCGTTACCGCCCATCGCCCGCAGGATCAGCTGGGATCCGGCCGGGCTGGCGAGCAGCGCGGCCGTCGGGTCACGGTCGACCAGCTCAAGGCCCAGGATGTCCTGATAGAAGGCCACCGACCGGTCCAGCTCCTGCACGAACATGACCACCGAGCCGAGCCGAGCGTCACCTGCCATCCCGAACCCCAATCTTGTCAGCTTGCCGGAGATCCACTCTGCCAGACCGGCCGCTGCCCAGACCAGCCGCTGCCCAGACCCGCCGCTGCCAGACCCGCACTGGGCGCCCGTCAGAGATCCAGCGCCTGCGCCAGCTCCCGGTAGATGCCCGGCAAGTCGGCGCCGGGCGCGGCGAGCACCTGGAGACAGACGTGGTCGGCGCCGGCGTCGAGATGCTCGGCGAGCCGGGCCGCGATGTCCTGCGCGCTGCCATGCGCGACGAGCGCGTCGATCAGCGCGTCGCTTCCGCCGTCGCGGAGATCCTCCTCGCTCCAGCCGAGCCGCCGCAGATTGCTGGTGTAGTTGACCAGGCCGAGGTAGGGCTTTTCCACCACCGGCCGGCCGATGGCTCGGGCCCGCTCCGGGTCGGTGTCCAGCACCACCTTCTGCTCGGGCGCCAGCAGCGGTCCGGCGCCGAGGATCTCCCGCGCGCGGCGGGTGTGCTCGGGCGGGACCAGGTAGGGGTGGGCTCCGGCGGTTCGCTCGGCCGCCAGCCGCAGCACCTTGGGGCCCAGCGCGGCCAGGACCAGGCTGCCGGGCGGAACACCGTCCGCCAGCAGGGTGTCTACGTAACGGCTCAGCGCGTCGTACGGCCGCTCGTACCCCTGGACGGCCTCCGGGTGGCCCGCTCCGACGCCGAGCAGGAACCGGCCGGGGTGGCGGTCCTCGATCCGCCCGAAAGAAGCCGCGGCAACGTGGGCATCGTCCTGCCAGATGTTCACGATGCCGGTCGCCAGCGTCAGCGTGGTCGTGGCGTCGATCAGCTGCTCGGCCTGCGTGAGGTCGCCGGCCGGCGAGCCGCCCAGCCACAGGGTGCCGTAGCCGAGCTGCTCGAGGACGAGCGCCAGCTCCGGCGTCACCCCGCGCCCGTGCCGCCAGACTCCGTATCGCCCCAGGTGGTCACGCGCTAGCCCGGTCATCTCGTCCGCCCCTTCACACGCGGCCACGGCTGTCCCGCGGCTGAGTCTGTCCCGCAGCTGGCAGGATAGCGCGCGGCGGTCGGGTCGCAGGGGCCTGGACAGCACCCCGCCACCGGGCCGCCGGTCACCGGCCGAACGACCTCAGGTAGGCCGGCGTGGGCGAGCCGACCCCCGTTACATCGTCGAAGCCCGGCGCGGCGTGCAGCGTGAAATCGCTGCCCAGCGTGAATAGCGCGCCCTGGCGCGCCCCCTGGGACAGGCCCGCGGCTATGGCGGTCGCGAACGTCGCTCCGCCGGGATGGTCGGTGATATCGCGGAAGGCGCCCAGGCCACGGCGCTGGTCGCGCTGGTAGATCTCGGGGTTGGCGAAGCCGATCGGGAACCGCGCCGCCTGCTGAGCGTCGGCCTGGACGCCGGCGAACAGCGGGCTGGCCACGCTAGTGCCGCCGTAGCCCGCCTCGGCCCAGCCGGTGGAACCGCCGGGCAGCGGCTGGGTGAAGCCCGCCATGGTGGCGGCGAACAGATCGCCTTCCATCGCGACATCGGGCACCACCCGCATCGGCGTGGCGGAGTACGTGCCAGTGAGCAGCATGTGCGCCAGCGAGGCCGGCACCACGTCGCGCTGATACGACGGCTGGGTGAAGTAGTTGCTCGTGCCGCCGCCGGCTCCGAACAGGAAGGTTCCGGGCAGCGAGGACCAGGATGCGCCGTCCTGCAAGGTCGCCTCGGAGTCCCCCATGCCGGTCTCGAACAGGTAGTTCTGGTGCGCGCCGATCCCGATCGCGGTCGCGCCCACGCCCGTCGCCCAGGGGTCCGACGCGGGGAAGGTGACCTGTGGCTCCGCCGAGTTGGGGTCGCAGCTGAGGCCGCTGCCCACGATGCCCGGGTCGTTGGTGGCGCAGTCACCGGAGGAGAAGTAGAAGCCGATGCCCTCGGTGGCGGCCTGCTCGAGCGCCTGTGTATACGCCCGGATGGTGCTCGCCGGCTCGTTGCCGTTGTAGTCGAACAGGTCCTCGCCCCAGGAGTTCGTCACGATCGTCGCCAGCCGATGGTCAATGATGGCGGCGAACGCGCTCAGGAAATCGCTGTCCTGGCAGGAATTGGCCCCGACGTAAAGCACCCGGGCCGCCGGGGCCATGGTGTGCACGGCCTCCACGTCCAGTGACTCCTCGGGCTTCCACCCGGCGGGACCGCCGCAGGCGGCCTGGCTGTTCCACTGCGCGGGCGTGACGATCTGGCGGAACTGGCCCGGGGCGAATCCCGGGAAGTGGTTGTACCTGGCGAAGGTGTTCACGTCGGACGCGATGGTGGGCGAGCCGTAGGCGTCGACGACCGCCACGGTCGTGCCCTTGCCGGTCAGCCCGGTCTTCGCGACGCCATAGGCATCGCGCAGCTGGTTGGGCGTATAGCCGCACACCGGAAGCGGGTTGGCGTGCCCGTAGGCGGCGGGCAGGCCGGCAGGCGTCTTCTGGCCCCAGTAGGCCGAGCACGGGGATAGCCCGATGTAGGGCGGCGCGCCCTTGGCCCGCGTCACGTGCCGGACGCTGGCGGGCGTCGGGACGGCGGCCGGGCGGGCCACCATGGGGGCGTCGTCCAGGCCGGAGACGCCCAGGACCGCCGACGCCAGGGCGGCGGGAATCGTCGCGTTGGTGCTCGGCGCGTAGTAGACGTGCCCGGAGAGCGCGTAGTCCCGGAGCCGCGTACCGAACGCCCGCCCGGCGGCGGTCGGCGTGCCGGTGACTGACACGTACTGCTCGGCGGTCGCGGTGATCTTGAGGCCGGCCCCCGTCAGCCACGACTTCACCTTCTGGACCTGCGCGCGAGCCGGCCCGAACGCGGCATCCTGCTGGGCGGCGGTCAGGTAGTGCCCGTACTGCGCGCTGCCGGGCGTGGAAACCTCGCGAGCGTAGGCGGCGAGCCCGGCTGCGTTGCGCCCGGCCAGGTAGACCTGCGCGGAGATCGTCGCGTCGGACGGCGTGACGCCGCGCTGCGCCGCGGCGGTCGCCCACGCCGGATGAGTGCCCGGCAGCGACCGGGTCGACGGGGTCGCTGCCTGTGCCGGACCCACGAAACCGAACGCGCCCGCGATCAGCGCGGCGACGGCCGGGAACGCTACCACGCGCAGAGCCCGGCCGCGGCGTCCTGCAACTGCGTAGCGCATCTAACCGATCCCCCTCGCCGCCGTCGGCCCGCCCCCGCCGGCGGACCCCGCGCCGCGCCCCCCGGAATTTACAGCGCCGACTCGATGACGTGATTTCTACACGCTTCCCGATGCCGTTCGCAAGGCCTTTGCGATACCTGCCACTTAATGGCGCATGACCCTCGCGCGGTGATTATCCATTTCCAATTAGGCGATAATCGGGACACCCCGGCGCAAAGGTCACGCCCAGCCCGCGCTTACTGGCCGGCGGCTTCGAGGGTGTGGGGCTCCAGGCCGAGCAGCCGGGGGCGGAGATAGCCGAACGCATGGCTGAGCAGCCGGGAGACCTGCATCTGCGAAATGCCGAGCTGCCGGCCAATCTCAGACTGCGTCAGCTCGCCGTTAAAGCGCAGCAGCAGGATCGCCCGCTCGCGCGCGGGCAACTCCCTCCAGTGCGTCGCGACCGCCTGCATGGTGAGCATGTGCTCAACCCGCCGGTCCTCTTCGCCGAGCAGTTCAGCCAGCCTGTCCCCGTCTGGCTGGCCGGCCACGGGCGCATCCAGCGAGGACGCCTGGAAGGCCATCGCCGCGACCTGCGCGTCGCGCACAGCGCCGCCGCTGACCCCCAGGTAGCGGACCAGGTCGGACTCGCCCGGCGCGCGGCCCAGCTCCTGGGTCAGGTGCCCGGTCGCCTCACGGACCTCCAGGACCAGTTCCCGGGCTGAGCGCTTGATGTGGACGGGCCAGCCCTTATCCCGGAAGTGTCGCTTGATCTCGCCGATAATGGTCGGCTGCGCGTAAGCGGCCAGGCTGTCGCCGAGGGCCGGATTGAAGTTGTTGATCGCCTTCATCAGGCCCACGTACCCGACCTGCATCAGGTCATCGTCCGGCTCCGACCTGCGGGTATACCGCTGGACACAGAACCTGACCAGGCCGCGGTACCGGCTGATCAGCAGCTCGCAGGCCTCGCCGCGGCGCTCGCTCCCCCGCGGCAGCGACTGGGCGATGCGCAGCAGTTCGCCGTCATCCAGCCCAGCCAGGCCGCTTCGGATCTCGCCCGCCGGAGCTCCCTCGAACGCCGCGGACCGGCTGACGGCTGCCGCAGACGGCCTGACGGCTATCGCGACCGGAGAATCGGCAAGCTCGAGCGGAGAAATTACTATCATGGCTACCTCTCGGCTCACATGAGTCCCACAAGAACTGCCGAAGTCTGGAGCAGCCAGGTACGTCACCCTGTTAGTTACCCGCAGCGCGACATTTTGTGTCATTACCAGGTTAACCGACGCTGACGGCATTCCGGCACGATGAACGTGCAGCCTTTTGGGTGCCAGGACCCCCAAAAGGCTGCACGCTGATGTCAGGGCAGCAGGGGCAGGCCGCCGACCAGCTTGTCGATGCGGTTGCGGGGCCCGACCAGGCTGAGTGCCGCGTACTCGACCTGCTCCGGGTCCGCGCCGGCCAGCTGGCCGAGGTAGTCGTCGTAGACGCGGGTGCGCTGCGCGTGGGCCGCCATGTCGGCCAGGAACAGGCCCGCCGCGGCGGCCGGCGCCGCTAGCCTGGCGGTAGACGGAAGGACGCAGCGCCCCATCCGATGCCCGACCAACCCGGTCCCCGGTCAAAGGAGCAGCCATGCAGGCGATCACCGTGAGCGAGTTCGGCGGTCCCGAGGTGATGCGCGTCACCGAGATGCCGATTCCGACGCCCGGACCCGACGAGATCCTGGTCCGGGTGCTGGCGGCCGGCGTCGGCCCGTGGGATGTCTACCTGCGCGAGGGCGGCTGGACCGGCGGCCTGCCCTACGTCCCCGGCGGGGAGTTCGCCGGCGTGGTAGTGGGCGACACCGGCGCGGACGCGTTCCTGGACGACGGCGCGCCCGTCTACGGTTACCCAGGCCTGACGAGCTGTTATGCCCAGTACGTGACCTGCCCGGTCGAGCAGCTCGCGCCGATTCCGGCCGGCCTGCCCATGATCGACGCGGCGGCGGTGCCGATTGACGGCCTGACCGCCGAGCAGGGCATCACCGACGTGCTGGCCATCGCCGCCGGTGACCGCGTCCTCATCACGGCCGCCGCGGGCGGGGTCGGGCACTTCGCGGTCCAGATCGCCCGGGCGCTCGGCGCGGAGGTCGTCGCGACGGGGAGCCCGCAGCACCACGATTTCCTGCACAAGCTGGGCGCCGCCGTGGTCATCGACCACACCCGGCCCGACTGGCCCGACCAGGCCCGGGCCGCGCTGGACGGCGGCGCGCAGCGCGTCCTCGCGTGCGCCGCGCCCACCCTGGCCGGCGCGGCGCGCGCCGCCGCCGACGGCGCGATCATCGCGACCCCCGTGCACGCCGAACTCCCGGACGCCGGGCGGGTCAACTGGCAGACATATAACGGTCAGCCGCG
>Ga0307372_10005239_pt1 | contig 19583 bp, 17 predicted proteins | sample OX1MG_FD_202533 | JGI IMG/M metagenome (GOLD analysis project Ga0307372, IMG submission 202533) | Soil microbial communities from Risofladan, Vaasa, Finland - OX-1 | ecosystem: Environmental > Terrestrial > Soil > Coastal area > Acid sulfate soil | place: Finland: Risofladan, Vaasa | collected...
GTCCATCACGACCGGACCGAGTTCGGCGGGGTCCCAACGACCGCCCTTGTCGGTGACGGGCCCCGCGTGCCAGCCCTCGGCGACACTGAGGCGCCCGCCCGCGACGTTAAAGACCCGCCCGGTGACCTCGGCTGATTCGACACTGGCCAACCACGCCACGAGCGGTGCCACGTTGTCGGGGGATCGAGCGTCAAACTCGTCGGGCTCCGGGGTCGCGGCGGCGCGGGCGCGTTGCAAATTCTCGGTCATGCGCGTGCGGGCTCCGGGCGCCAGCGCGTTGACGGTGACGCCGTAACGCCCGAGCTCCTTGGCGGCGATGACGGTGAAGGCGGCGATGCCGGCCTTGGCCGCGCCGTAGTTGGTCTGGCCGATGTTGCCGTAGATGCCCGAGGACGAACTGGTGTTGATGATTCGCGCGTCGTTGACCTCGCCGGCTTTGGCGCGGTCTCGCCAGTAGCCAGCCGCCCAGCGCGTCGGGGCGAACGTGCCGCGTAGGTGCACCCGCACGACCGCGTCCCACTCTTCAATGCTCATGTTGACGAGCATGCGGTCGCGCAAGATGCCGGCGTTGTTGACCAACACGTCCAGCCCACCAAAGGTGTCGATGGCACAGTTGATGAGCCGGCTCGCGCCGTCAAAGTCCGACACGTCCTCGCCGTTGGCGATCGCTTCGCCGCCGAAGCTTTTAATCTCCTCGACCACCTCGTGGGCCGGTCCCGACGAACTGCCCTCGCCGTCGACCTCGGCACCTAAGTCGTTGACGACGACCCGCGCACCTTGGCGAGCCAACTCGATGGCGTGTCCCCGGCCGATGCCGCGCCCGGCTCCAGTCACGATAGCGATCCGTCCTTCACAGATTTGCATCACGTCACACCTTGCCTTCGGCGCGCTTGGACTCTCGAGGTAGACCAAGGGCGCGCTCACCGATGATGTTCTTTTGGATCTGACTGGTGCCAGAGTAAATGGTCCCGGCGCGACTGGCGAAGAAGACGTCCTGCCACTCGTCGGTGGCGTACCCCTCGCCGTCGGGGCGAATCATGGCGTTCGCGCCGACAACGTCGAGGGCCAGTTCACCAAAGGTCTTGTGATACTCACTCCAGAACAGTTTCGAGATCGACGCCTCAGGTCCGGGCTGGCGGCCCTCGGCCAACAAAGCCAGTAGCCGCAGTCCCGCGTAACGCATCAGTTGCACCTGGGTGTAGCACCAAGCCAGGCGCTGGCGGATCAAGGGGTCGAGCACCTTCCCGTTCTTGCGGGCCAGCCCAATGAGGTCCCACAGCTCCTGCTCAAATCCGAGGTAGGCGGTCGTGGCGTTGCCGCCGCGCTCAAAGCCGAGCGTCGTCATGGCCGGCGCCCACCCGTTGTTGAGGCCCCCGATCACGTTGAACAACGGGGCCCTGGCGCCGTCGAGGAAGTCCTCGCAGAACCCCGACGCGCCCGACATCTGACGCAAGGGCCGCACCGTCACGCCGTTCTCCTTCGAGAAGGGCACCAGCACGTAGGAGAGGCCCCGATGTTTGGGCACGTCGGCATTGGTTCGACAGAGCACGAAGATCATGTTGGCGTTCTGCGCGCCCGAGGTCCAGGTCTTTTGTCCGTTGATCACCAGTTCGTCGCCGTCGACGACGCCCTTAGTTTCGACGGCCCCGAGGTCCGACCCGTGGTTGGGTTCGGAGTAGCCCTGGCAGTACACGTCTTCACCCGACACGATCCGTGGCAAAAAGTAGGCCTGCTGTTCGGGGGAGCCGTGCACCATGATGGGCGGGCCGACCAGTGTCTCGCCCATGCCCCGTCGCACCGCGGGCACGCCGTGGCGACGGAGCTCTTCGTTGAATACAGCGAAACGTATCGAGTCCCAGCCCCGCCCGCCGAACTCAACGGGCCACTGGGCGCAGATCAGTTTGGCGTCCAAGAGACGTCGCGCCCACTCGCGGTAGATGGGATCGGCCGTGGCCTTGGCCAGCGCCGCACCTCGTTTGCCGCCGGCCACCGGCTGCCAGCTCCAATCGGCCAACTCCTTTAAACCCGCCGGCGCGTTGTCCTCGATCCACTCGCGCATCTCGGCGCGAAACGCAACGTACTCAACGCCTAGATCAACGTCCATGTCGTCCTCCCTTGCTCTGTGCTTCCTCTTCGTGTACGGCTCTCCTGGGCTTGTGGTTCAATCCGGTTGCTGGGCCAAATGGTGCTCGCCTCACTCTCACACACCGGCGGCCGCGGCGGTGCCCAGTATCAGGGTGCCGGCGGCCGCGAACATCCCGCCCACCCCCTGGGCCAGGCTGATCTCGACGTTGGGGACTTGGGCCGACGCCTCTTTGCGTAGTTGGCGAACGGACTCTTGCACTAAGAACATGCCGTACATCCCGGTGTGGGTGTAGGACAGGCCCCCGCCGTTGGTATTCAATGGCAGGCGCCCGCCCGGGGAGGTGTGGCCTTCGGCGATGAAGGCCCCCGCCTCGCCCCGCCCGACGAAGCCGAGGTCTTCGAGCCCGTAGATCGGCAGGTGCGCGAACGCGTCGTAGACCATCAGGTGGTTGACGTCGGATGGCCCGAAGCGAGCTTCGGCGAAGGCGCTGGCCGATGAGAGTCGAAAGGCCTTAGACGTCGTGAAGTCCTCCATCATCGAGACCATCGGAGTCTCGGACGCCTCGCCGGTGCCCAGCACGTAGACGGGGGGCTTGGGACCGGGCATCGATCGGGCCCGCTCGGCCGACGTGACGACCAGCGCCCCGCCGCCGTCGGTGACGAGACAGCACTCGAGCAGGTGCATCGGATAGGCGATCAGTCGTGAAGCCAACACGTCCTCGACGCTTAACGGCTCGCGGAACATCGCGCGCGGGACGTTCGCCGCCCACTTTCGTTGCGCGACGGCGACGGAAGCGAGTTGCTCGTGCGTGAGCCCGAACTCCTTCATGTAGCGCAGCACGCCCATCGGGAACATGGTGGGTGGCCCGAGGGTTCCATAGGGCGCTTCGAACTGGCCCTGGGGCGACGACGGATCCGCCACCCGGGGGGGCATGCCGACGCGCGAACGTCCGGACTCGCCGTGGGTGATAAGCACCACCTCGCACAGCCCGGCGGTGATCGCGGCGGCGGCGTGGCGAACGTGGAGCAAAAACGAACAGCCGCCCACGGTGGTGGCGTCGACGTAGGTCGGGTCGATGCCCAAGTAGTGCGCGACGGCGACCGGTGAGAGTCCCGCCGCAGCCACGCCGTCGATGTCGGACAACTTCATCCCGGCGTCGGCCACGGCCAGACGAGCGGACTCGGCGTGCATCTCCAAGGCGGACATGTCGGGCACGACGCCGATGCGCGTCGTCTCTGACGCACCGACGATGGCGGTCTTGGCGCGCACGCTCATGACGCGCTCCGCGGACGAAAGACCGGCACGCACTGCTCGCCGCGAGTTTCGAATGCCACTTCGAGGGGCATGTCGAGCACGAGGGTCTCGGGCGTGATCTCCACGCCCACGATGTTGGTCATCATCCGTGGCCCTTCTTCTAACTCCACGACCGCGATGGCGTAGGGCACCTCGTCGGCGAAGCCCGGTGCGGGGCGGTGGCTAATGAGGTACGTGTGTAGTCGGGCCTGGCCCGTCGCTCTCTCCCACGACACGTCGATCGACGAGCAGTGTGGACAGCTCGGGCGCGGATAGAAGTAAGCCTGGCCGCACGCGTTGCATCGTTGAAGACGAAGCTCACCGATTTTGGTTCCTTCCCAGTAGTGCTCGGTCTCGGGAGTGGGTTTGGGCGCGGGCTTGTGTGAGTGGTCCTCAGCGGGCGGGCTCACGACGACAACTCCGACGTTCCGGCAACGTTGACGGTGATCCCTAACTCGTTCAACAGATCTTGACTGTAGGTAACGCGCCCGGTGCGTGACCTCGGCGCGACGCTGCACAGGGCCCAGGCGGCCTCGGCCATGACTTCGGGCGGCTCGACCACTTGATTTGGATCCTCGGGACGCACTAGATGGTGGAACACCGTGCCCGGCGTGGGGACGACGCGATTGGGTGAGAGGGCGTTGACCGCCACGTTGTCGGCGTACACCTCTGCGGCCAAGCCCGTGGAGAATCGCTCGAGCGCGGCCTTGCACATCCCATAGACCGCGCCGCCACCGAGTCGGGCGGGGTCGGGCGGGAACGTCGGGTGGCGCGCCGCGCCCGAGGAGATATTGAGGATCCACCCCTCACCCTTCGCGATCATTCCGGGCAGCACCAGCTGCGCCAGATGGAAGGGAGCCGTGACTTCTACTTCGAACATCAACTGAAACTGCTTGGCGCTAAATCCAACGACGGGGATGAAGTACGTGACGGCCGCGTTGTTGACGAGCACGTCGACGGGCCCAACTTGTTTCTGCGTCTCGGCGACGAGTCGCTCACGCTCACTGGCACGAGAGAGATCGGCAGCTATCGCCACCGCAGTACCACCCGATTGCGTGATCCTCTCCACGGTCTCGTGGATCGTCCCCGCTAACTTGCTGTCCGCGGGGTCGACCGTCCTCGCGGTCACCACGACGGTCGCCCCGCTCTGCGCGAACCGCTCGGCGATGGCCGCGCCAATTCCCCTGCTCGCGCCGGTGACCAGCGCCACCTTGCCGCGTAGTGGGCCTTCACTCATTTCGAGCCTCCTTCATTTCGCCACACCGCCAGGGCGTCGAGTACCTCGACGCAGTCTCCGTCAATCCATAATGGATTCACTTCCAAAGTGTCGAGAGCATCGCCGAGACCTTCGGCAAGTTGCGCGATTTGGTACACCACCGAAACGAGCCGGTCCAAGTCCGCGGGGCGAGTTCCCCGAGCGCCGTGGAGCAGCGCGGCGCCTCGAAGTTCGCTCAGCATGATCTTGATCTCTTCAGGTCCGACGGGAAGCACGCGCAACGACACGTCGCCCAGCACTTCGACCCAGACGCCGCCGAGTCCCAGTGAGAGGACTTTGCCCCACGTGGGGTCGGTGACCACGCCGACCAGTAGTTCGATGCCCCCGGTGCGCATCGGTCCGACGAGCACCCCGTCGAGGGTCGCGTCCGGCAGCGCCGCCGCGAGCCGGTCCTTTAAGTCCTCAAAGGCGTCGACGACCTGGTCGGCCGTTACGTTCAGCGCGACCCCGCCGATGTCCGACTTGTGAGCCAGCGTCGATGACGCCACTTTCAACGCGACCGTGCCCCCGAACTCCTGGGCAAAGGTCATCGCTTGTTGCGCCGACGTGGCTAAGCGGGCTGGCGCGACCGGAATACCGTGAGTTTCGAGTAGTCCCCGGACCAAGTGCTCGGGCCACACGCCCCGAGCCTCGGCGGGTACCTCAATGGTTGGTGCGAGCGAAGGCGGCCCCATTTCGCGCCAGCGATCTCGTCGGTCGTGGTACCTCGCGCCGTGCCCGATGGCCCTCATCCCCGGCTCGATGCCGTTGAGTAGGTAGAGCTCCCGGTCACCGAGCAACTTTCGGCTGAAGGGCGTCAAGTCCGAACTGATCAGCGATTGAAGAACTAACGGAACGGCCAAGGTTCTCGCGGCTTCGGCCAAGGCGTTCATCCGCTCCTCGATGATTGCGGGATTGGGCGGCTCGCTGCGCGGGATGGTCGCGGTGTAGAGCACCATGTCGAACTTGCCCGCCACGTCTCTTCCGACGATCCCCAATGACTGGAGGGCGATCTTTGGGTCCATCACCACGTACCCGGTGACGTCGAGGGGGTTTTGGGGGTTGGAGAACGACGGCAGAAGCCGACCCAACTCCGCCAGCGTGTCGGGCGGAAAGTCGGGGAACTCGAGCTGCTCTTCTGAAGCTAGGTCTGCGAGCAAATCGCACGCGCCACCTGATGGGGTGATCGCGGCGATGCGTCGGCCGCGGATCTCGAGGTGGTGACCGAGATACCCCGCCGTGGCCAACAGTTCTTCCAAGGAGTCGACCCGAATCACGCCCAACTGGCGAAACGCGGCGTCGACCACTCGATCATCGCCGGCCAGAGCGCCCGTGTGCGCCAAAGCCGCCTTTGCGCCCGCTTCCGATCGGCCCGTCTTGAGCGCGACGATCGGCTTACCGGCTTCCAGCGCCAGTTCGGCGACCTCGCGGAACTCATCGGGTTGGCGCACGGACTCTAAGAAGGCGGCGATGACCTTCGTTCGGTCATCCTCAATCAAGTACCGCATGATGTCCGACGCCGAGGTCAACGCTTCATTGCCAGTTGACACGAGCAGGCTCAGTCCAATGCCGCGCGCTTGCGCGCCGGCGAGTACGGCGCTCGCCAGACCCCCGGACTGCAGGACAATGCCCACGGGACCGACTTCAAGTGGTGGCGCGATGAGTAGGCCGTAGGGCGTCAGACCACCGGCCGCGTTGATAAACCCGTTGCCGTTCGGCCCGAGCACCGTCAATCCTCGAGCGTGGGCCAGGTCCACGAGTTGTGATTCGAGTTCTGCGCCGTCGGCGCCGGCTTCACCAAAGCCCGCCGTAAGTATCACCACGTTGGTGATACCGGCGTCGGCCACTTCGTTCATCACTTCGAGTACCGCGGAGGTCGGCACCATGACGTAGGCGAGGTCCACCGGCTCTTTGAGCGCCTTCAGTGACTTCAACACCGCCTGGCCGTGGACCTCGTCGTGATGGGGATGGACCACGTGGACCGTCACGCCGGGGGAGTATTGGCGCAGGTTCGCGTGAGTCCAAATCGACCACGGCGAGCGATCCGTCGCACCGATTAAGACAACTGACTTGGCACCGAAGAAGGCACCGAGGCGATCGACGACCTCACGGTGCGACGCGTTTCGCACCTTCTCCTTGAGTCGCACGCCCCACCCCCGTGTCGTGACGGCATGACGCCGAGCCAAAGTGTACATCTGGGACGAAGCAACGGCCCAATGGGAATGCATCTGACGCGTCGCGTCACTCTTGGCGGCGTCGGCGTCATCGCGAGAGCACAGAACCAACACAAGGTTGTCACTCTATGGAGAAAGTTGGTCGTCGCTCGAACGGCGGTACTATCGCGGGATTGCGTCGTTGCACACATAGGTGGTCGGGGGGTATGAGGTGATCTTCGCTTTCAGCGTGGAACAAGACGAGTTGCGCAACTCGGTACGAAAGTTCTTGGCGGACAAGTCTTCTGAGACCGAGGTGCGCCGACTCATGGAGACCGTGGACGGCTACGACCCGGCCGTCTGGCAGCAGTTGACCGGTCAGATGGGTCTGGCGGGCTTGGCCATCCCCGAAAAGTATGGCGGCTCGGGCTTTGGCTACGTGGAGTTGATCGTCGTGTTCGAAGAGATGGGCAGGGCACTGTTGTGCGCCCCCTACTTCTCGACCGTGGCCCTCGCGGCGAATCTGTTGTTGGCGTCGGGTGACGAGTCGGCCAAGGCCGACTACCTGCCCACACTGGCGAGCGGTGAGAAGATCGGAACGGTCGCGTTGGCCGAAGCGACGGGCCGCTGGGACGAGGCCGCAGTGACGATGGCTGCGACGAAATCGAAGGGCGGCTGGTTGCTCAGTGGGGAAAAGAGCTTCGTGACCGATGGTCATCTCGCCGACGTGGTGCTGGTCGCGGCCAGAACGAACGCCGGGGTGTCGATCTTCGCGGTGGACAAAGGCGCCACGGGTTTCGTCGCGACGCCACTCGCGACGTTGGACCAAACGCGACAGCAGGCCACGCTTGCCTTTGCCAAGACGCCGGCCCGACTAATCGGCGTGGAGGGTGCGGGATGGACAGCGATCGCCAAGATGCTGGACTTGGCCGCGGTCGCCTTGGCGGCCGAACAGGTCGGTGGCGCCCAACAGGTGCTGGACTTCACGGTGCAGTACGCGAAGGACCGCGAACAGTTCGGCCAGCCCATTGGGAGCTTCCAAGCCATCAAGCACAAGTGCGCCGACATGCTCATGGAGGTGGAGTCCGCCCGCTCGGCGGCGTACTACGCCGGTTGGGTCGCGGCCGAGGACAGTGATGAGCTGCCGGTAGTGGCGAGCCTCGCCAAGTCGTACTGCTCGGAGGCCTACTTTCACGCTGTCGCCGAGAGCATCCAGATTCACGGGGGCATCGGCTTCACCTGGGAGCACCACGCCCACTTGTACTTCAAGCGGGCCAAGTCCTCTGAGCTGCTCTTTGGCGACGCGTCGTATCATCGCGAACTGCTCGCACAGCGCATTGGTATCTAAACAGCGGAGGTTCTCTACACAGCCACGCTGGCTGTTCGGAACTCGATACCGGCACCTCGCGAATGCCCGGACTGTGGGCCATGTGGTCCGCCCGGAATGTCGTGATTGAGACATCACCGACTCACCGTCAATGTTCTCCACCCCGATGCTGTGTAAGGCGCGTTCGCGGGGTCATCGCCGCACTCGGTTGTTCAGTTAGGCACGCACGCCGCTCCAGGGACCGGTATTAGGTCGGTTAGCACCGGACTAAAAGAGGCAGTGCAATCACTTGACGAACGAGGCGAGACCTGCAAGGGTATGAACGCATAGCAATCGAGTGTGCGTTATGCGAACACGAGCTTCGACAAGATTAGGGGGATTTAATGAGTGTGGGATATGAGAATCTGGGCGGATTGAACGCTGGAAAGCGGCTCCGAGTTTGGGTGACTCGTCACCCGCTCGGTGGTGCAGTCCTGGCGGGCATCGTTGCCGGTCAGTTAGCAACTGTTTGGGGAAGTTGGTTCAGCGGGGTGGGCCTGCCGAACCTTGACTGGCCGCTCGCCAATGGGTTCGTTATCGATCCCACCGGATCGGTCATCGAGCAGTGGGTGATCGGCCTATGGATTCACGAGATCGACTGCATCGTGTTCGCGATTATCTTCGCCTTCTTCCTCTTCCCGATGATGGGCAAGGTGGTGTCGACGGCCATGAACATGAGCAAAGCGATCATTTTTAGCATGGTCCTCGCGACGATTAGCGCCGGGTTCTTGGTACCGTACGTCTACTACCCCGCGTACCACTTGGGCGTCTTTGGGGAGACCTGGAAGACAATCTTCGCCATCTACCTGTGGCATCTCATCTTCGGTGTCAACCTCGGCGCGGTCTACAACCCGCTTCCCGCGGACGATGCGTTGCTTCGGGTGGCTTAGCTTCTAGCAAGGTTTGCGCCTATTGCCGAGGGGCGACACGCTCGAGTAGTTCTTGACCGAGCGTGATCGCCCCTTCGGTCACGACGTGATCGGTGGCGTGCGAGATTACGACGGTGACGTCGGCGTCCGCGGATCGGAAGATCTCGGCCGTCTCATTAACTCGAGTGACCGGTACATGAGGGTCAGTGTCCGAGACCGTAAGTAGGACCGGCATGCCGGCCTGGTTTTCTGGTCGCGTGAGCGTGGGCTCGTCGGGCCCTATCAAGCCGCCGGTGTAGGCCACCAGCGCGCCCATTCGTACCTTGGAGCGCGCGACGTACTCACAGCTGAGGCAAGCGCCCTGGGAGAATCCCATCCATACGATCTCGGTGTCCGCTCGGCCGAATCGGGTCAACGTGGCGTGGACCGCGCGAAGTCTTTCCAGGGCGAAACTGAGATGCGGCTCATTCTGTTCGAGGGGCGCCAAGAACGACCCGGGGTACCAGGTATCACCCTTGGCCGCCGGCAGCACGTAGGAGAGATCCGATCGGTCAAGGCGCTCGTAGACGTTCTCGATCATGTATTCGGGGTTGAGGCCGCGACCGTGCACCAACACCACGGTGAGCGGCGAGTCGCTCACCGGAGCGCCTACGTAGACGAGGTCGCGTTCAAAGTGCGGATTCGACGCCGCGCGACTCTCCGCGCCGGTGCCGCTCATCTCGAACTCGGACAAGGGGCTAGCGAGAGAACTGCAACGGCTCGAGGTAGCCAATCAGAAAGTCGCGCTTGTCCGAGAAGACCGGCGGCACTTGCAGACTCATGCCGAGCTCTTCAAAGGACTCGTCCACGAGGAATCCAGTGGGCTTCGAGACCGTGGCCTCGAACATCGCTCCGCCCGGCGTGCGTACGTACACCGAATCGAAGTAGCCGCGGTCCTTACGGTCCGACACGTCGGTGAATCCCATCCCGACGAGCGAGTGCTTCACCTCGTCTTGAGTGTTGAAGTCCTCGACCTGGAAGGCGGTGTGGTGCACGATGCCTTCGCCGTACATCCAGCCTGCCTGGGGTCGACCCGGCTCGGCCAAGAAGTCGACGATCGCTCCCGGACCTCCTGCCCCGACTTCAAATCGTGCTCGGTCGCCCTCTTCCAAAGTGAGGCGGCCGCCCCACCCCTCACTCATGAAGTCGGCCGAAAGCCCGAGATCGAGCACCGACACCGTGATGCCGTGGGTGCCATGTATCCCGAACTCTTGGGGCACGGGGCCAGTCGAGTAGGGCTGACGCGGGTCGTTCGCCACGCCGACCAATTCGTACTCGATGCCGCAGGGGTGCTTGAACTTGAGGTGCTTTTCTCCAAAGACCTCAACTTCTTCGACATCGAAGCCGTGATCGCGTAGACGGTCACGCCAGTAACCGACCGCCGTCTCAAGAATTGTGAGCATCAGGACCTTCGTTTGGTTCACCCCTTGCTTGCCCATGCGCCCGGACTGACGCATCGGAAACGTCGTGACCAACGTGGACTCGAGGCCGACGTCGTTGCCGTAATAGAGGTGATAGATCGGAACGTCGCCGTCGTACAGAGCCGTTTTCTTCACACTCTTCAGGCCCAGGACCTGGGTGTGAAAGTCGTAGTCTTCCTGAGCCCCACCGACGCACAGCGTGATGTGATGGTGTCGCTGGATCGCTTTGTTTGTTTCAGCCATAATCTCCCCCGTTTCCGAGTGTTCGCATAACGAACACAGTTGCCAAGTAACGAACCTATTATCGGTTCGCCCGTGGTGAAAGTCAAGTTAGTCCATAGCTTGCTTCGAGAACGACGGCCACACCCGAGAACTGCGGCTCCACGGCATTGACGCCACTTCAGTCCGTCGCTTTGGCCATCGAGTTCGTGTGCAGACGGCGCAAGTGCTCCAACTCCTCGTCGCTTGGCGCGAGCGTCTCGACGAGGTCGCCACTCACCGCAAGGTCCCAGCCGGTCGCGTCGCGAATGTCCGTAACGGTGGCGCCCGGGTGTAACGCGGTGAGCGTCATCTCGAAGGTCTTTGGATCAGGACGAAAGATCCCGAGGTCGCTGATCAACACGCGCGGTCCGGCACCGGGCATCCCCAGGCGCGAGCGCGCTCCCGCGCCGTCGCCGAAGCCGACCGTCGTGCGGAAGTCGAGTTTGTCAACAAAGGTCTTCTTCGATTGGCGCATCACGATGATGGCGCGAGGACACGCCGATGCGATCTCCGGGGCGCCGCCGGCACCGGGCAGACGGACCTTGGGCCGATCGTACGATCCGATGACCGTCGTGTTGAGGTTCGCGAACCGGTCAATCTGGGCTGCCCCGAGCATGCCCACGTCGATGCGCCCGGGCTGAAGCCAGTAGTTGAAGATCTCGGGCACCGAGATCACCACGTCGGCGGTACGCGCGAGCTCCCCGTCGCCGATCGACAGTGGAAGACGCGTCGGTTTCGCGCCAATCGTTCCGGATTCGTAGACCAACACCAGGCCGGGCGCGTGCAACGAGCGCGCCAGGTTGGCGGCGACGCTCGGCAACCCTATTCCGACGAAGCAACTACGCGCGCCCGCCAGTTCGCGCGACGCGGCGATGGTCATAATCTCGTCGGCACTGAACACGCTCATAAGGCGCGCCCCTGGTCGTACATCTGGTGTTCAAGCCAGTCCTCGAAGACCTGGCGGTCCCGACTGAGATCGTCCCACGCCTCGTAGTAGTCGTTGTCCCGCTCGGAGTAATCCGCGGCGTAGGACGGGTAGCAGCCTCCCGGAACGTGCGCAATGGCCGTCACGATCCACGACGGCAAGACCACGGCGTTTCGGTCGTCGCGAAAGTCGTCGACTATCTCTTCAACCGTCACGATCGAACGGGTCGCGGCCAACACCGACTCCTTCTGTACCCCGGTAATGCCCCAAAGTCGCACGTTGCCCGCTCGGTCGGCCTGCTGCGCGTGGATGATGGTGACGTCGGGATTAAGGGCAGCGACGGCGGCGAGCACCTCACCGCTAAAGGGACACGTGACGCTGGCAATGGATGAGTTGTGCGCCGCGACGTCGGTGCCGGCGTAGGCGCGCAGCACGGCAAACGGCAGGCCCGACGCGCCCGCGACAAAGCGATTCGCGAGACCCGCGTGGGTATGCTCGTCGAGTTCTAAGGCGTGGGGCCAATCGTGCTCAACGGCGTCACGAAAGCGGTGGAGAGAACCGACCCCGGGATTGCCGCCCCAGGAGAAGACCAGCTTGCGAGCACACCCCGCACCGATCAACTGGTCGCATATCAGATCGGGCGTGAGTCGCACGAGAGTGAGATCACGACGTCGCTGTCTGATGATTTCGTGGCCCGCCGCGAAGGGGATGAGGTGGGTAAACCCCTCGAGCGCGACGACGTCGCCGTCGTGAACGTACGTCGCCACGGCGGACTTCAACGTTAAGAACTCAGCCACATCCTCTCCCGTCTAAGAGCAACGCTAGATTATCCGAACGGCTGTTCTCACTGCGAACAATTATCTTCTTCGTCCGGTGCGCCGCCGCGGCTATCGCTTCGTCAGTAGTGAGTTCACGCGCTGGGTCGTGGCGAGCAGGGCCGGCACCATTTTCTCGCGTAACTCCCGTAGATTCGTCCGTCCGACGTGGGTCGAGATGTTCATGGCGGCCACCGTGCGAAGTGAGGAGTCGACGATTGGAGCGGCCACGGAACGGAGTCCTACCTCGAGCTCCTGATCATTGATGGCCCAACCTTGCTTGGCGACCTTCGCGAGCTCGGCCAAAATGACGTTCTCGTCGGTCCGGGTGAATTTTGTCAGCGCCGTCAGGGGCGTCTGGGCAAGGTGGCGACGCTGTTCTTCGAGGGGCATGGCGGCGAGCAGTACGCGCCCCATGGACGTGCAATAGGCGGGGAGGCGGTTACCGACGCTGATCGACACCGTCATGATCCTCGACGTGGCGACGCGACTCACGTAGACCACGTCGCCACCATCCAGCACCGAAACCGACACTGACTCTTTGACTTCGCTACTGAGTTCCTCAACGAACGGCTCAACGATGCGTCGAAACGGCAAGGACGAAAGGTAGGAGTAACCAATGTCGAGAATGTGCGGGCGGAGATAGAAGTCGCGTCCGTCTACACCGACGTAGTCCAATTCTTCGAGGGTGTGCAGTAAACGTCGACAGGCCGCTCTGCTGTACCCGGTGCGTCGCGCCACGTCGCTCAGCGTTTGGCGCGATGAGTCTTCACTAAAGGATCGGATGACCGCCAATCCCCGCTCGAGAGATTGCACAAAGTCGCGACTCCTTACCTCCACTAGACCCCCTCAGCGCGAGTGCTATATAATGTGCCAATGGAACAACTGTTCGCACAACGAACATATTACTTCTTTACTGCGCGGGGGGTGTGGGGATGGCGGAGTACAAAACCGTCTTTGGTTCGCTGACCAATTACGAAAAGGGGGGCGTCGAGGTCATCAATGACTCTCCGCAAAACTACGTCTTTTCAAACCTTTTCGAGGTGGCCAGTCATTCAAAGCCATGGGAGAAGGTGGCTGTTGCTAAGAACATGGAGTACGTGATCGAGGCGATCCGGGCCGAGGGAGTGTCGCCGTGGCGGATCGCCCCGCACGACGAGTTCGCCCTGGTCATGGATGGCCAAGTGACAATCGACCTTCTCGACCCAGACTCGGTAACGGCTAACTCGAATAGCACAGGATCGGTAGCCGTTGACGGCGAACCATCGGGCCGAAAGATGGGTCAGATCGTGGCGAAGCGTGGCCACATGTCCCTCTTGCCGGCCAACCGGTGCTATCGCATGAGCGCCCGCGACGCCTCGGTAGTGCTACTCCAGACGATTCTCGGGCCCGACACGGTCCAACGCTGGCATGACATCTGCCAGAGGCACTAATCGAAAGCGAGGAAGATATGGCGACGTCGCAACCGCAAGAGGTGAAGGTCACTGAGCCCAACGAACAGGGCTACCGCTCATACTCCCTGGGCGAGTTCACTTTCCGACGAGATGAGCACTTTGCTCATATCGATTGGCCGACCGGTCGACACGTCATGGCGGTCGAGCCGTTCTTGAAAGCTCTGATGCGCGACATCGCCTGGAACTTCTTTTACGGGACAGTCAACTTCGACTCAGTTATTGGCACGGTTAACCACTACGGCAACGTCGACCTCTTCGCCGGTCGCTTCAATGAGGACTATCGCCGGGCGGAGATCGATCACCTCGAGAATTTTCCTCACGAGGAAATCAAGGCGACCTTCGAAGCGATGCTGGGTGACTGGGTCAACGAGTCCTTCGACCCCTTCGCCGCGCCCCAGGAGACGGGGTCGGCCTACGGCGATAAGGCCGGCAACAACTTTGCCGCGGTGACGAGAACGCGCGTGACCGCCACGCGGATGATTGGGATGCCCGATGACGAACTGTTGCGTTCTGATGAGTCGGGTTACACCGTTAATCGAATGTTCGCTGACGTCGATCAGAGCGAACCCGAGGTGATGGTTGAACCGGGCTACGAGAAGGAAGTGTCCGCCTTTAGTCTTTTCAAGTACCTCTCGCGCAGCGACGTCACGTGGAATCCCTCGGTGGTTTCGGTGTGCAAGGACAGTTTGTACTGTCCCACGACCGAGGAGTTCATTCTGCCGATCATCCACGGCAACGACCGCGTCGAGTGGTTCATTCAGCTCTCGGACGAGATCATTTGGGAAGTGGCCGACCGTGAGACGGGTCGGCCGCGCGCCAACGTCGTCATGAAAGCCGGTGACTGCGCAGCAATGCCGGCCGACATTCGACACCAGGGTTTTTCACCCAAGCGCTCGATGCTGCTGGTGTGGGAGAACAACTCAGCGGCGCTACCCGGGATGATCGCCCGAGGCGAGACACCGAACGTACCTGTCGAGTTCTAGGTGGCGTTGCATTACGGGTTGTTCATCGACGGGACATCCTCTGAAGCGCTCGACGGGGCGACTCTCGATGTTCTCAATCCTCATAACGGCACGGTGCTCGCGACGGTCGCCGAGGCCGGCGAAGCCGATGTCGATCGTGCCGTCGGGGCCGCGACACGGGCATTCCCCGCGTGGTCTTCGCTCGCCGGGAGCGAACGGGGACGTCGGTTGCTTCGTCTGGCGGATGCCATTGAAGCCCACGCCGACGAACTCGCCTTACTCGAAACCCTCGATACTGGTCATCCAATCCACGACACCACGTTGCTCGACGTTCCGCGCACCGCCGCGACGTTTCGTTACTTCGGGGGTATGGCCGACAAGTTCGAAGGTAATCTGCCTCCGGTCGACGCAGGCTTTCTCAACTACGTGCTGCGTGAGCCCATTGGGGTCGTGGGACAGATCGTGCCCTGGAACTTCCCCTTGATGTTCTGTGGCTGGAAGCTAGGTCCGGCGCTCGCTGCCGGCAACACCGTGGTGATGAAACCCTCTGAACTGGTCCCCCTGAGCACCCTGCGACTGTGTGAACTGTTTGACGACGTTGGTATTCCCGACGGCGTCGTGAACGTGGTGCCCGGCTACGGCGCGCGTGCCGGTGCCCACCTCGTTGCTCATCCGGGCGTGGCTAAGGTCAGCTTCACGGGCTCGACGCGCACGGGACGCAGCGTCGTCGAGGCGTCGGCCGGCAACCTCAAGCGGTTGCAACTCGAACTCGGTGGCAAGGGTGCCAACATCGTCTTTGACGACGCCGACCTCACCGCCGCGGTCAACGGATCGGCCTTCGCGATCTTCCATAACCAAGGCCAGGCCTGCATCGCTGGCTCGAGACTGCTCGTGCATCAGAGCGTCTATGACGAGTTCGTTGAGCGTTTCGTCGCGCTCGCGTCGTCGATCAGACTCGGCGATCCCTTGTCCAGGGATACCGAGATGGGCCCGCTCACCTCAGCCCAGCACCGTGACCGAGTACTGGACTACGTCGCTCTTGCGGTCGAGCAGGGCGGTGAGGTCCTCACCGGAGGAGCGCCACCGAAGAACCCTGACTTGGCGGCCGGCTACTACGTCGATCCCACCGTGGTGCGCGCGAACCCTTCCTCACGTGTTTTCCACGAAGAGGTCTTCGGGCCCTTTGTGACGGTGACGTCGTTTCGCGACGAAGCGGAGGCCCTCGAGATTGCCAATGCCACCGACTACGGCCTGGGCGCTGGACTGTGGACGCGCGACCTCGCCCGAGCGCATCGCGTAGCCGCCGCCCTTCGTAGTGGCATGGTGTGGATCAACTGTTACAAACGAGTACACCCGGCCTCGCCCTTTGGCGGCGTGGGACGTTCCGGCTACGGGCGTGAGATGGGCTTTGACGCAATGCGTGAGTACACGGAAGCGAAGTCCGTTTGGTTGAATGTTGACGCGACGATTCCCCCCTGGTACTCCCGTGCCAACTGAGATAGCGCCGCCGAACTTGGATCGAACAGCGTGATGTCCTTTGACTACGACGCCCTCCCGGGGCGCGTGGTCTTCGGCTCGGGGAGGCGACGCGAGTTAGCCGACGAAGTGCGTCGCCTGGGGGCTTCGCGGGTCCTGCTCATCGCTGATCCCCACGACCAGGAGCGACTCCACGAGTTTCGCGAGATCTTGGGTGACCTGTGCGTGGCAAGCTTCACCGACGTCGTCCAACACGTGCCTCGGGCTAAGGCGTCCGTCGCCGTCTCGTTGGCCCGCGAGTTCAGAGTCGACGCCAGCGTGAGCATGGGCGGCGGCTCGGCGACCGGCTTCTCCAAGGCCGTGGCCCTGGAACTTGCGACGCCCCAACTGTGCGTGCCCACGACCTACGCCGGTTCGGAGCTGACGCCGATCTGGGGCATCAGCGAGGGCGGTGAGAAGCGTACGGGCCGCGACCTTCGAGCGCTGCCCGCGACCGTCATTTACGACCCCGAGTTGACGATCGGGCTGCCCGTCGAAATCGCGGGACCCAGCGCGATGAACGCTCTGGCGCACGCGACCGAGGGTCTCTACGCCAAGGGGACGAATCCCATCACCGCGTTAATGGGCCTCGAGGCCGTGCGCGTTCTTTCGCTGCACCTCCCCTTGATGTGCGACGAACCCAATGACCTGGCGGAGCGTTCCCACGTGCTCTACGGCGCCTACCTCGCCGGCGCGACGCTCGCCGTCGCCGGCACCGATTTGCACCACCGAACGAACCACGTGCTCGGGGGCTTGTTCAATCTCGATCACGGCCAGATGAACGCGGTTGTGCTTCCCTACGCGCTCGCGTTTAACAAGCCGGCCATCACCGAAGCGTACGCGCGTATGAGCGAGGTGCTCGGTGACGACGCGGCGACCGCGGTCTACGATCTCGCCCGGCGCATCAACGCGCCCAAGAGTCTTGCCGAAATCGGTATGCCGGCCGACGGGATCGACCGCGCCGCGACGCTCGTCGTGGCCGCGTCGCGCCAAAACGTACGGCCGCTGAACGAGCTCCAGGCTCGCGACTTCCTCCAGGCGGCCTTCGTCGGCGCGCCGCCCGACGCGTCACGCTTCGCTGAGTCCAACCCCTAAGGAAAGGAATTTCAGATGAGTCCGGTCTTCACTGTCGACCAACACCTCACCGACGTGCTCGAGAGCTTCGACGAGGCCGCGAACCCTCGTCTCACGCAAGTCATTCGTTCGCTGGTCGCCCACCTGCACGCGTTCGTGGTGGAGACCGGCCTCACCCGCGAGGAGTGGATGAGTGGAATCGAATTCCTCACCGCCACGGGACACAAATGCGACGACCGCCGCCAAGAGTTCATCCTCCTCTCAGACACGCTCGGTGTCTCGATGCTGGTTGAGATGGTCAATCAAGACTCGTCCGACGGCGCGACCGAAGCTACCGTGCTTGGACCCTTCTACGTACCGGGCGCGCCGGAACGCGCCATGGGCGAATCGATCGCGCCCGAAGGTTCGAATGGCGTGGAGATCGTTATTTCCGGGGTGGTGCGCGCAGCCGACGGAGAACCGCTGTCCGACGCCACATTGGACGTCTGGCAGGTGACGCCCGACGGACTCTACGACGTCCAAGATCCCGCCATCGAACCGATGAGCCATCGCGGCGTCTTTCGCACCGGCGATGACGGGCGATTCCAGGTGCGTTCCACCGTGCCCGTTGACTACCAGATCCCCACCGACGGCCCCGTCGGCGAGATGTTGCGCGCGACGGGTCGGCTGTCGTGGCGCCCCGCCCACACGCACTTCATGGTGTCGCGCCCGGGCTACAAGACGGTGATCACCCACGTCTTTGACGCCGCGTCGGCACACCTCGGCACGGACGCGGTCTTCGGAGTACGCGATTCACTTGTCGTGGATTTCTCACTAGGTGAGATGGGCTTTGACTTTGTACTTGATCCCATTTAGTAGCGGCCCCTCGATGGCCCGGGGTAGACGACCCCAGGAACATCGTCACCTTCGAGCTGGTGGTGAGCGCCACTTTTATACAGCAACTGTTGGTAGCGACGGTCCACTTTCGGTGAGTGGCGAGGAGGACGGGATACCGTCAGCACTTCGAGGGGCAAACCTGAGCGATAACTCCTCGTCGCTGGTAATCTCCCCAAAAGTGCCTTCGGGGCGATCCGAGCAGGGGCACGAACCGGTAGGCACGACGACCAACGAAAGGTCTGGCCCATGAGCATTCTCGGTAATCGCGTAGTACGCAGGGAGGACCCCAAGTTTCTCACGGTCGGCGGGACCTACGTGGCCGATCTCGATCTGCCCGGTTCGGTCTATTTGACTTTCGTGCGCTCATCCATGGCCCACGCGAAGATTCTGTCGGTCGACACGTCGGGGGCCAAGGCTATGCCCGGCGTCGTTGCGGTCTACACGAACGAAGACCTCGCGATGGCCCGAATGCCCACGATCATGGGCATGACCAACGAAGCGATGACCCAGCCCATGCTGGCCTCGGGCACGGTGCGCTACGTGGGCGAGCCCATCGTCGCTATCGTCGCCGAATCGCGCGAAATTGCGGCGGACGCGATCGAAGCGGTGGTGGTTGAGTACGACCCGCTGACGGTGGTCATCGATTCAGCTGAGGCCCGAAAAGACGAAGCTCTTCTCTTTCCTGAGGCGGGCACCAACACCACGTTCACCCTTGACTTTGGCGGTGACGACGCGCTGTTCGACGACTGCGAGGTCGTGGTCGAACTCACGTTGGTCAATCAACGAGTCGCGCCGTGCCCGATGGAGGGTCGTTCGGCGGCCGGTCACATGACCAAAGACGGCCGATTGGAATTCAACTCCGCGACCCAAGCGCCCCATGGGGTGCGCGACGCCCTCGCGGGCTTCCTCGGTCTCGAGCCCGACAAAGTGCATGTCGTCTCGCCCGACGTCGGCGGAGGGTTCGGCGCGAAGGCGTCGGTTTACCCCGAAGACATTGTCGTGGGATGGTGCGCGCTGCAGCTCGGACGCCCGGTGCGCTGGACTGAAACGCGCTCTGAGAGCATGCTCGGGCTGGGCCACGGTCGCGCGCAACTCCAGCACGTGCGCATGGGCGGAACGCGCGAGGGCGCCATTAAGGCGTACCGCATCGACGTGCTCCAAGACGCCGGCGCCTACCCCGCGTTCGGCGCGGTGCTGCCCTTCATGACCCGGGTCATGA
>Ga0307372_10005241_pt1 | contig 19576 bp, 15 predicted proteins | sample OX1MG_FD_202533 | JGI IMG/M metagenome (GOLD analysis project Ga0307372, IMG submission 202533) | Soil microbial communities from Risofladan, Vaasa, Finland - OX-1 | ecosystem: Environmental > Terrestrial > Soil > Coastal area > Acid sulfate soil | place: Finland: Risofladan, Vaasa | collected...
GGCTGCGCGACCAGCGCATCCAGTGCTCGCGGCGTGAGGATGACCGGCAGGTCATTGCACGGCATCGCTGCCCGCCGACGCGTCCACCTCAGCCGGAGAACTAACCAGCGGAGAAGGGCATCGACACCAGTCGAATCGGCCGGCCACGGTGCCTCGTAGAACAGGTCGAGCACCTCTCCAGAGTCGGCCCGGCTGGCGATCGCGCGAACCATCGTGGCGCGCCGGCAGTCGTAGGCTCGTACCCCCTCGGTCGAGAGGATCAACCGCTCCTCCTCGGACTCCACGAACTGGAGCGACAGGCGCGCGTCGGGATGGCGGTCGTGGAGGCGCTGCGCAAGTTCCCGGACCGGCGGCTCGCTGCATTTGTCAGGAGCCTCGGGTCCAGCAGCGGCGTCCTCGCTGGCGACGGGGTGCTCGGCGAAACTCGACGGAAAGGCGGGGCCAGAGCGCGCGGCGACCCGCGCCGAGGCGACGAGGTCGGCGGCGTCGATCGGGCCGCAGGCCGCGGCCAGTCCAACCCGACCCTCCCGACGCACGCGGACAGCGATGCCACGCTCATGTCGAAGCAGCTCCCCCGCCGGCTCGTCGCCACGCCAGCGCCGCGTTCGCACGCGCCGGCTCAGCGCGAAAACCTCGAGCGCGTCCCGACCCGCTGCCGCGAGCACGGCCTCGGCAGCCGTCGCGAGCGTCACAGCGGGGACACCTGGCAGCCACGGATCCGCAGATGCGGCCCGCCGCTGTCCACCGCAAGCGCGTCCTGGTCCTCTTTAGCGCAGCCGCCGGCCGAGGTCTCGAAGGCGAGCTCGGAGCCCACCGCGTCGACGGCGGTGAGGGTCTCAAACAAATCGCCGACAAGGAGCACGGAACCGACGCGCTCGTGCAACCGGCCGCCCCGGATCCGGAAGACCTCGTTGGCCCCGAAGGTGAACGAGTCTATCCGAGTCTCGCCGCCCATCGGGCGGGTCAGGTAGAGACCGTCATCCACGTCGTCCAGCATCACGTCGAAGGGGGTCGCGCCCGGCGCCACATAGGTGTTCGCCATGCGCACCAGGGGCGTGTAGCGGCAGTCCTGCGCTCGAGCGTGCCCGGTCGGGAGGACGCCGAAGTGGGCGGCAGTCGCGCGGGAGTGGAGGTAGCGCGCCACCCGCCCCTCTTCCACGATCACGGTCGGTCGTGCCGCCGTGCCTTCGTCATCGTAGCGATAGGTGCCGCGGAGACCGGCACGGCTCGGGTCGTCGACCACCGTCAGCAGCGACGACGCGACGGTGCGGCCCGGGGCCATCAGTGCCGCGACCTCCGGACGCTCGCGTAGGTAGTCCGCTTCACAGAGGTGGCCGAGAGCCTCGTGGGCGAACATTCCAGTCATGTGCGGGTCGAGGACCACCGTCGTTGGCCCGGGTTCGACTGCTTCTGCCTCGAGCAGATGCCGGGCCTGCGCCGCCGCGTCCCGAACGGGTGCGTCCGACGACAGAAGACCGTCCGGGTTGGCCGCGGCCACCGAGGCGAAGGAGAACCCGGTCCGCTCCAGTCGGCGGGTTCGAATCGTCGCGATCAACGAGGCGTCGGTGAAGGTCTGAACTATACTGGTGCCGTCCGACGATCCATACCAGACGATCCGCCGTCGATCCTCATAGAACGACCGGTAGCTGCGGGTTTCGGGCGCCACCTCGAGCGCCACGTCATGGTACGTGGCGAGCACGCCCGCCACGGTGTCCAGATCCGGCCAGTCCGGTAGCGGACGCAGCCCGTCGTGGTCCACTACCGGAGTTCGCGCCGGTAGCGCCAGCGGCGGACTGAGGCGGCGGATCATGGCCAACTGCTCGCTCGCCGCGTCCAGGTCGTCGACCGCCGCGAATCGCTGCGGGCTTCCGGGAAGCCCTACGGCGGCGACCGACAGGTCGACGATGGCCGACTCGACCACCAGGCCGTCGATCAGGGTTAGCCGCCGCCAGCGCTGTACCTCGAAGCGAGCGTCCATGCCGGTCACACCCGGACGGGCCAGTTCTCCGCCGAGTCGATCGATCGCCCCGCTGACCTGCTCCAGAACACCACGCGTAGCCGTCAAACCGGACTCCGTTCGCGGGTCGCCGTGATGGGCCCGCCGGTCGGGGCGATTCTAGCACCAGCTGGATGGTGGTCGGACGCGCGATGCTATACTCGCCGGTCGGACTGCCGGCGAACTGTCCGGCGCGGGGCGCGGGGAAAGAGACTTGACCATCGTCGGGAGAGACCCGCTATCTGAACGGTGGGAACCGCCGCGGCCCGAACCGGAAGCGGGCGAGTCCGGCACCCGTCCGCCTCGCCCACGGCGCGACGTACGCGACGTGTGGGCGACGGCCGCACTCGCCGCGGTCGGACGTGCCGGAGTGGCCGTCCTGCTCGTCGCAACGGGGCTCTCGGTAGTCCCGGCTGCCGTGTCCGCGGCGCTGGGAGTCGTGATGGTGCTCACGCTCTTCATGGTGACCGCCGCGGCGTGGCACGCGGGCCTTCCCGGCTGGGGCACGATCTGGCTCACCGACCTCATTGCGGTTGGCCTGGTGATCCCGCTCGCGGTGATGAACGGGTTCACGGCATCCGGGACCAGCTCCGTGCCGGCGGCCGGGCAATCGGCGTTCGCGGAGACCTGGTTCGCGCTCGCGGCCAGCCTGGTCCTGGCGGCGATCGTCGCCTGGGTGCAGGAGCGGCGAGCGCCCGGCTATGCCGGGCTTGCCCTGCTGCCGGCCGCGCTGGCGGTGCCGGCCGTCCTCTCGAGCCTGGCCGACTATCGCGACGCTCCTATCCTGCGCGCGCTCGCCTTCGCCGTCGGCCTGGCCGGACTCGCGACACTGCTCGCCTGGTCGGCAGGCGCAGGCTCCCGCCGCCTGGTTGCCCCGACGATCTGGCTGCTGTACGCACTGGTGGTGCTGATTCCGGCTCGTGGCGCGACGAATCTCGGGGCACACGGTCCCGGTGTCGGTCTGGGCTACCTGCTGCTACTGCTCGCGTCCGCCGCCATGGTCCTGCTCGGCCCATCGGCTTTTGGCCGACGGCGCGATCGTGGCGCATCGCGCCGCCGCATGCGGTCTGGTGGTCGCCACGCGGTGCAGGAGACGACCGACGACCTTCCGGACCTTTACTCGGACTGATCGTGTCCGTTTGGATTGTCCGTCAGCGGCGCGATGGCGGATGCCTCCTCGAGGTCGGCGATCTCCTCGTCCTCCTCGGTTCGGATCACGGTGAGCGACGCCACCTGATCCCCCTCCTGCAGACGCATGATCGAGACGCCCTGAGTGGTACGCCCGATGCATGAGATCTGACCCGAGGGAATCCGGATGACCATTCCGCGCGTGCTGACCAGCATGATCGTATCGGTCGGGTTGACCACGCGCGCGGCGGCGACCGGGCCGTTGCGGTCGGACGTGCGGATAGCGGTAACGCCGCCGCCGCCGCGACCCTGGACGCGGAACTCGGCGAGCGGGGTGCGCTTCCCATAGCCATTACGCGACACGATCAGCAGGTTCGCGTCCGGCTGGACGACCTCGGCGCCGATCACGCGGTCACCGGCTTCCATGCGAATCCCGATCACCCCGGCAGCCTGCCGGCCCATCGACCGCACGACGTTCTCGTCAAAGCGAATCGCCTGGCCCTGCTCGGTGACGAGGATGATCTGATCGGAGCCGGACGTCATCCGCACCCAGACCAGCGCGTCATCGTCATCCAGGCCGATCGCCATCAGTCCGGACGAGCGCACGGCGGAGAACTGGTCCAGCCGCGTACGCTTGACCCGACCATTCCGGGTGCACATGAACAGATACAAAGCCGCGCCGAAATCGCTAACCGGCAGGAGCGTCGTGATCGTCTCGTTAGGGTGTAGGCCGATCAGGTTGATGATCGGTGTTCCCTTGGCGGTCCGACCCGCGTCCGGTAGTTCGTGGACCTTCAACTGGAACACGCGGCCGCGGTCGGTGAAGAAGAGCAGGCTGTCGTGTGTGTTTGCGGCGACCATACGCTGCACGCCGTCCTCGCCGCGCAGGGTCATACCGTTCACACCGCGCCCACCACGCCGTTGAGTACGGTAGGTGCCGTCCGGGATGCGCTTAACGTAACCACGATTGCTGAGCATGACCAGCACGCTGACGTCCGGGATGAGGTCCTCGTCGGTGATCTCGCCGGACATGTCCTGAATCAACGTGCGGCGGGTATCACCAAACGTGTCCTTGAGCTCCAGTAGCTCGTCGCGGATGACCGCGCGGATCTTCGCGGGATCGGCGAGGAGCGCCTCCATCGCGGCGATCTCGCGGATCACCTCGCGGTACTCGTCCTCGATCTTCCGGCGCTCCAGCGCGGCCAGCCGGCGCAGCTGCATCTCGAGGATCGCGTTCGACTGGATCTCGGTTAGCGTGAAGCGGACCATCAGATTCTGACGAGCCGCCTCCGCCGACCGCGAGGCGCGGATCGTGGCGATCACCTCATCCAGGTGATCGAGTGCGATCTTCAGCCCCTCGAGGACGTGGGCACGTCGGCGGGCGCGCAGCAGGTCGAACTCGGTGCGCCGCCGGACCACCTCGTCGCGGTGGTCGAGGTACAGCTGGAGCGCGCGCTTGAGCGTAAGCACCCGAGGCTGGGTCCCGTCGACCAGGGCGAGCATGTTGACGCCGAACGTCTGCTGAAGCTGGGTGTGCTTGAAGAGGGCGTTGAGGACACGGTGCGGCTGGGCCTCGCGTTTGAGCTCGATGAGGATGCGCATGCCGGTGCGGTCCGACTCGTCGCGCAGGTCGTGGATGCCCTCGATGCGCCCGGCCTTGACGTGCTCGGCGATCTTCTCGATCAGCGCGGCCTTGTTCACCTGGTACGGCAACTCAGTGACGATGATGTTGAAGCGGTTTCCGCGCGGTGCCTCCTCGATCATCGCTCGCGCGCGAATAACGACACGCCCCTTACCGGTGGCGTACGCCGCGCGAATGCCCTCGCGCCCGAGGATGATGCCGCCGGTCGGGAAGTCCGGACCCTGGATGATCTCGATCAGCTCGTCGATGGAGGCGTCGGGATTGTCGATCAAGTAGACCAGGCCGTTGCAGATCTCGACCAGGTTGTGGGGCGGCACGTTGGTCGCCATGCCGACCGCGATGCCCGAAGCACCGTTGATCAGCAGGTTCGGCAACCGTCCGGGCAAGACCTTGGGCTCGCTCGCCTCACCATCGTAGTTCGGCTGGAAGTCTACGGTCTGGCGCTCGATGTCCGCCAGCAGCTGTTCGGCGATGGCCGACAGTTTCGCCTCCGTGTAGCGCATGGCGGCAGCGCTGTCGCCGTCGACCGAGCCGAAGTTCCCCTGGCCATCTACCAGCGGGTAGCGCAAGGAGAAGGGCTGAACCATACGCACCAGCGCGTCGTACACGGCCGCGTCGCTGTGCGGGTGGTAGGACTTCAGCACCTCGCCGACGATGCCAGCGCTCTTGCGATTCTTGGTGTTAGCCCGCAGCCCCATCTCGTGCATCGCGTAGAGAATGCGGCGCTGAACCGGCTTGAGCCCGTCCCGCACGTCCGGCAGGGCGCGCTGCACGATGACGCTCATCGCGTAATCGAGGTAGGAGCGGCGCATCTCGGTTTCGATGTCGATCGGACGCACGATTCCGAAACTCACGGGCGACAGACCTTCCCAGAATTCCGCGGACGGAAGCGCATTTCGGCTTCAATTTTACCATTCGGCGGCCCGTTATGTCGGCGCTCGTGGCCGATCGCCGCCCGCCTGGGGTGAGCGAAAGATGTACCCGGACCGTTCCGTCCGGACGGCACGTATCCGGGACTATCAGGCGTCGGATTGTTGCGTTGCTGCTATGTGCAGTGGGTAATGGCCGACGTAGGCTGGAATATGGAACGGCCCCAGAACGGGCCGCCACCGGGGAGCGCCGGACGCACCCGCGCCCGACCGGTCCCGATCACCCCACTCGTCCGGACAGCCCGCCACGCGCGGGCTGCTCCCATTGTCGCGCGCGCTAGGCGGCGACGCCAAAGAGGCGGCGCGCAGCGGCCAGAGCACGCAACTCTGCCCGAAAGTCGGGATGGGCGATGCCGATGAGGAGTTCGGCGCGCTCGCGCAGGCTGCGTCCCCGGAGGTTGACCGCGCCGTACTCGCTCACAACCCATTGGACGTGCCCACGCGTGGTGACCACGCCGGAGCCGGGAGCCAGTTGGGGGACGATACGCGACACGGTTCCGCCACGTGCCGTCGACTGCAGCGCGATGATCGCTTTGCCGCCGGGAGAGCGCAACGCGCCCTGCACGAAATCCATCTGCCCACCGATGCCGCTGTAGATCCGCTCGCCGATCGAGTCGGCGCACACCTGGCCGGTGATGTCGATCTGGATGGCCGAGTTGATCGCCACCATCGCCGACTGCTGCCGGATCTCAACCGGATCGTTGACGATGCCGGTCGAGTGAAACTCGACGAACGGGTTGTCGTCGACGAAGTCGTAGAGGCGCTGCGACCCCATAGCGAAGGAGGTGATGACCCGACCCTTGAAGCGGGTCTTCATGCGGTTCGTGATTACACCGCCCTCGATCAGGTCGATCACGCCGTCGGTGAACATCTCGGTGTGCACGCCGAGATCGTGGTGGTTGCGCAGCGCCGCCAGGACGGCGTTGGGAACCGTGCCGATGCCCGCCTGGAGCGTGGCACCGTCAGGGACGAGCGCCGCCACGTGCTCGCCGATGGCGCGATCGACAGCCCCGAACGGCTCGGGCGCGTGGGCCGGCAGTTGGCGGTCCACCTCCACCGCGGCGGTGATGCGGCTGACGTGGACAGCCGAGTTTCCAAGCGTCTGCGGCACGCGCGGGTTGAACTCGGCGATGACGATGCGCGCGTTGTCCACCGCGGCCCGGGCGCACGCGACCGACACCCCGAGCCGGCAGAATCCGTGCCGATCCGGCGGCGAGACCTGGACCAGGGCCACGTCGACCGGGAGCGTGCCGTCGGCGATGAGTGCCGGGATTTCGGAGAGGAACACCGGCGTGTAGTCGGCACGGCCTTCGTTCACCGCGTCCCGCGCGTTCGGCCCGACGAACAGCGCGTTGTGCCGCAGGTGGCCCTCCAGGTCGGGGTTCAGATACGGCGCGCGTCCCTCCGTATGGAGGTGGACGACCTCGACGTCGCGCAACAGCGGTGCCCGGGTGACGAGCGCATCGACCAGCGACGTCGGGACCATGGCGACCTCGTGGACGTAGACCCGATCGCGCGACGAGATCAGCTCGACCGCCTCGGAGGCGCTGACCACACGCATGGGAACCCCTAACCGGAATCGGCGCCGGACGCCGGTGCTAATTGCCGCGGGGTGCGCGGGCCCCGGGGTATGATCTCGCCGGACTAGTTGGATGCCGCGGCTGGAAGCCGCGACGAGTCGCGCGGAGCCGGCGTGGCGAGCGAGCGCTGCCTCATCTTCCAACGCAATCGGACCGTGCTGGTGACGCCCATCGCTGCGGGCTTCGACGAAGCTCGCGACGGGCTTCGCCGTTTCGGCGAGCTCGTCCACAGCTCCGGAGCCTATCACACCTACCGGATCACCGATCTCTCGCTGTGGAGCGCGGTCGCCAGTGGGATAGACTCCCGGCAGATCATCGCGCACCTCGATCGCTTCGGGGAGCTCCCGCCGCCACTCCCGCTCGTCGCGTATATCCAGGAGTTCTGCGGCCGGTACGGTCTGCTGCGCCTCGAGGGAGGCCCGAGCGGGCTGCGCCTCACCGGCACCGACCCGGCGCTGCTCGCTCGCATCCGTGCGGAGCACGGATTGGAGAGTGACGGCGACGGACTGGTGGTGCCCGACGCGCAGCGCGGCACGCTGAAAGCGGTACTAACGGGCGCCGGCTATCCGGTCGTCGACGCCGCGGCGCTCGCGTCAGACGTCCCGCTCGGCTTCGCCCTCCGCGCGGACATCGAGCTCCGTCCCTACCAGGTCGACGCGGTGGATCGCTTCGTCGCGGGGGCTCCGACGGGGGGCGTTGTTCTGCTGCCCTGCGGCTCCGGCAAGACGATCGTCGGCCTGGCGGTGGCGGCGCGATTGCGCGCGTCCACCCTGGTAGTGACACCGAGTCGCACCATTGGAGAGCAGTGGCGGGAGCAGTTGCTGGCGTTGACCGACCTTGCCGATGAGCAGATCGCACTCCACCAGGCGGGGCGGGCACCGCGGCCGCTCACGATCGTCACTTATCAGGGCTTGATCGCCCGGTCACGGGGTGGACAGGCCACGCTCGCGGCGCTGCTCGACTATCCGTGGGGGCTGATCGTCTACGACGAGGTCCACAGCCTACCCGCGGACGTCTTTCGTCAGAGCGCGGTACTCCAGGCCAGGAGGCGGCTCGGTTTGACGGCCACGCTGGTTCGCGAGGACGGGCGCGAGGTCGACGTTTTCTCGCTCGTCGGGCCAACGGTGTTCTCGATGCCGTGGCGGGATCTGGAGCGGCGAGGCTGGATCGCCCCGGTCGAGTGTGTCGAGGTGCGGGTGAGGCTGGAGGATGGCGTCCGCGCGACGCCGGAGCGCGTGCTATCGGCCAAGCTCAAGGTCGTGCGCCAGCTTGTCGGTCGCCACTGCGGGGAGCCTGTGCTGGTCGTCGCTCACCGTCTGGTGGAGGTGAACGCCGCCGCACGAGCGCTCGACGCCCCGGTGGTGACCGGGCAGACCCCCGCTGGGGAGCGACGTGCTCGCTACGATGCCTTCCGCAGGGGGGAGACGCCGGTCCTCGTCCTGTCGCGCGTGGCCAACGTCGGTGTCGACCTGCCGGACGCGGCCGTGCTGATCCAGATCTCCGGCGCCTTTGGGTCGCGACAGGAGGAGGCGCAGCGGCTCGGACGATTGCTGCGGCCGAAGCGGACTGGACGGCGCGCGATGTTCTACAGCCTGGTGGCGCCGGCTACCGGCGAGGTGGAGTTCGCGGGGCGGCGGCAACGCTTTCTCGTCGATCAGGGGTACCGGTATCAGATAGTCGACCACGCTCCGCCGAGCCGGGTCTGACGGCCGCGGAAATGCGCCGGCCGGCACGCCGCAGGTAGCCCGGACGCTTCGCCTTGATCGTCGACGGAATCCCGCCCAGTCCCTCGCCGCGATCGCCGAAGTAGGGTGACGCCGGGGGCCAGATCTGCTGCAGCACCGCCCACTGGCCGGGGTCCAGCGCGATCATCCGTTCCAGCGCGCGGGCCATCAGCGCCTGATTGTGCTGGAGGTCCGCCTCCCAGTCGCCGGTGCGCACCAGGTCGATCGGCGGCGAGATATACACGATCGACGGCCTATGACGGCGGCGCAGGGTGAAGGCCGGCACGAGCGGAGCGCCGGTGCGCATGGCAAGAAGCACCGGCCCGACCGGCAGAGCAGCCGGCACGCCGAAGAACTCCTGTATTTCCCCGTGCCCGACGACATCCCGGTCCCCAGCCAGCAGCAGGATGCCATTGTTGCGGAGCAGGCGAAGGAGGGGACGAATGGCCTCGGAGCCCGGTGGGATGACGTCGATCCCGATCCCGGACCGCAGCCCAGCCAGGTAGTCGAACAGGGCTGGCGGCTCGACGCGCTCGGCAATCACGGCGGTGTGGTACCCACCCGCAGCCGCCGGATAGCTGGCCACGACGTTGAAGTTGCCGACGTGGGCCGACAGGACGATGATCCCCTCGCCGTGGCTCAGCGCTTCCTCCAGGTGGTCCCAGCCCTCGACCTCGAAGATCTCGAGCACCCGATCCTTGTCGACGGTCCAGAGCCGGACCATGTCGTAGTAGTTGACGACGACCGTGATGAAGACGCGGACGGCGTCCCAGTAGCGGCGAGCGCGGGAGACGCTCGGCTCGACGTGGCGCAGGTTGTCCAGCACCTGCCGGCGCGCCCGGAAGTTACAGGCAAAGAAGAGCACCGCCACGACGCGGCACAGGAAGTACCCCATCGCCGGCGGCATCAGAGGGGTCAGAAAGGCGCCGACGCGCAGCGCGCGCAGCAGCCACATCGAGGTCCTCCCGTCAACCGTCCCGGAACTCCGGCAGCTGGTCCTCGGCCGGTCGCGGCCAGAGCGCAGCGGCGCAGGTCCATTGTCCCACATGACCGCGGATCGCCGCCTCCGCCGCCGCCACCACCGAGTGGCTCGTGTCGTTCGCAGCGAGCGGCATGAGCTCGAGGAGGAGCCCGTCGCCGCCCGGCCGGAGCGTGAGCGTCGCGAACCAGCCGGCCGGGCGCTGCTCAGCCACCGGTAGGCACAGGCGCGCGGGTGCCCGGAAGAACTCCGCCTCGGTCATCGACCGGCAGCCCGGGTCATCGACCAGTGTCACGTCCCACGCGTCGCTCGAAGTCCTGTAGCGCGTCGTCAAGACTCGTCGCAGCAGCCGCCATGGTCCGATCTGGACCGTCAACGCCGAACCCGCAGTGCCGGCCGGCGGTTCGCCGGACGGTGCGAGCACTAGCGTCCTCGCGGCGATCGCCACGTCGGTGAGTCGCGTCAGCCGGCGAGTGGCGCGGTCGAGCTGGTTCCGCGTCTGGGACGCGCGAGCGGCGTAGGCCACCACTACCGTCGACGTCGCCGGCTCATGGAGCACGTACGAAAGATTGATGCAGACGGCATTGTCCGACATGAGCTCTCGCCCTCTGCTCTGCTGCGGGCAGACGAAGCGGCCGGGGCGAGCCCCGGCCGTGCCGAACTCGAAGGGCTCCGGGTCGCTCAGTCCTCCGCCGGGACGCGCGCGCCGTCGCGTTGCGCGGCGGTCTCGCGAATGAAGGCCTCCACCAGCTCCCGCGCCTCGTCGTCGTGGTACTGGACCGGCGGCGATTTCATGAAGTACGCGGATGGGCCGAGCAGCGCGCCGCCGATCTTGTTGTCGAGACCCAGCTTGGCGGTGCGGATGGCATCGATGACCACGCCCGCCGAGTTCGGGGAGTCCCAGACCTCGAGCTTGAGCTCGATGTTGAGCGGCACGTCGCCGAAGGTGGTGCCCTCCAGCCGGATGTGGGCCCACTTGCGGTCGTTCAGCCATGGCACGTAGTCGCTCGGGCCGACGTGGACGTTGGCCGCGTCCAGCGGGTAATCGATCTGGCTCGTGACCGCGTTGGTCTTGGAGATCTTCTTGGACTCGAGACGCTCGCGCTCGAGCATGTTCAGAAAATCGGTATTGCCGCCGAAGTTCAGTTGGTAAGTGCGGTCGATGCGCACACCGCGGTCGGCGAAGAGCCGCGCCAGCAGGCGGTGCGTGATCGTCGCACCGACCTGGCTCTTGATGTCGTCGCCGACGACCGGCAGCCCACGATCGCGGAAGCGCTTCTGCCAGTAGTCCTCGCGGGCGATGAAGACTGGGATACAGTTGACGAAGGCGCAGCCGGCCTCCAGCACCTGCTCAACGTACCACTTGGTCGCCATCTCGCTGCCGACCGGGAGGTAGTTGACCACGACGTCGGTCTCGGTCTCCTTGAGGATGCCCACGATGTCGGCCGTTGGTCCGGGAGCCTTGGTGATGATCTCCGACAGGTACTTGCCGAGGCCGTCGTGCGTCATGCCCCGCGCCACAGTCAACCCGGTCGGCGGGACGTCGGAGAACTTGTAGGTGTTGTTGGGCTCGGCGAAGATCGCCTCGGAGAGGTCCTTGCCGACCTTGTTGACGTCGATGTCGAAGGCCGCGCTGAACTCGATGTCGCTGATGTGGTAGCCACCCAGGTCGACGTGCATCAGGCCGGGGACGAAGTCGTCGGGGTTGGCGTTGCGGTAGTACTCGACGCCCTGAACCAGGGACGAGGCGCAGTTACCCACGCCGATGATCGCCACGCGGATCTTGCCGTTGCTCACGACTGCCGGGCCTCCACTCCTCGCCGCCGTTGCTCCCGTCTCCGGATATTGCGCAAGCGACCACGACACGTGCCGTCGACGGTGGCACGCGTGCCTGCGATTCTACGGCAGCCCTCGAAGGGCAGTCAATCGCGCGGCTGCCGCGCCTACCGGTCGCGTTCCGCGACAGAAACCTGCCGTCGCAGCAGGTGGAGCGCCGCCTCGCCAACCTCCTCGGGCGTCACCAACGAGAGGCACGTCTTCACCCGGCAGCCCTCGCGGCGACCGAGCCCGTAGCCGACGTAGAAACAGGGAGAGCACGGTATGCCGGCGCGGACGACGATCGCGCTGGCGTCGGGAAACGGACGGCGCCCGACGCGATGCTCAACCGCGCCGATCGGTCGCCACGCCCCGGCGTTCGACGGGCCGAAGATCGCCACCAGCGGCCGGCCCAGCATGCCTGCCAGGTGGACGATCCCGCTGTCGCATCCGATCACCAGCCCGCTGCGCTCGATAAGGGCCGCGACCTCCGCCAACGTCGTACGCCCGGTCAGGTCCACCGCGCCCGCTGCCCCAAGCGCTCGCCCCGCGGCCGAGTCATCCGCGCTGCCCACCGCGACAACGTGGGTGCCCAGATCGGCGCGGAGCCGTCGTGTCACCGCCACGAATCGCTCGAGCGGCCAGGTGCGGGCCGGGCTGAACGCCCCCACCGACGGATGGATGACGACGAACGATCCGTCAACGCCCGCGCCTTCCAGCGCCTTATCGGCGGATGCTCGCGAGGGGTCGGGAACCGCGATCGCCGGACCGACCGGCTCGGTCGTGGCGCCGAGCAGCGCGACGACGTCCAACGCGTAGCGCCACTCGGGGCTTGGCCCGAAGCCGTAGTCAGGGGCGCGGTGGGTGAGGAACGTGCCCAAGCCGTTGTCCAACCCAGCGCGGATCGGCGCGCCGGTCGCCGCGACGAGCGCCCGGAATTTCAGCGCCCCGAAGCCGGTGGTGAGATGGTGGAGCAGGATGACCGCGTCGTAGCGCGAAGCCCGAAGCTCGACCGCGAGCCGGCCCAGGAGCGCGCCGCGTCGAGGATGGACGATTCCGGCCGGACGGTCAAAGAGCTCCTTGGGGAAGGTGACGATCCGGTTGAGGTTCGGACTCAAGGCGAGCGCGGCGGCACCGTTCACCGTCGTCAGCGCATCGAGGCGGGCGGCGGGGAAGGCCAGGCGAAGTGCCCGAATCGCCGGAGTCGCCAGCAGCGCGTCGCCGAGATCCGCCAGCTTGACGATCAGAATCCGCTCCGGTGCCGCGACGGTCATCGTCGCCGCGCTCCCGCGCGGACCGCTTCCATGATCACTTCGAGGGTCTGCTCGCCGGTCCGTGCCCAGCTGAAGCCGGCCGCGCGGGCGATTCCAGCCGCGGAACGGGCGACGCGTTCCGTGGGGTCGAGCAGGCGTACTAGCCCGGCGGCGATGGCGCCCACGTCGAGCGGATCGATCACCAGGGCGGCGTCACCGCCGACCTCCGGCAGCGCGCCGCGGTCGCTGATGAGCACCGGCGTTCCGCAGGCCATTGCCTCGAGCACCGGCAACCCGAACCCCTCGGCGAGCGACGGTAGCGCCAGCGCTGCGGCGCCCGCGTAGAGCGCCGGAAGCACCGCGTCGGGAGCGTGGCCCAGTAATACAATCCGCTCCCGGTGCCGGCTGACGGCCAGTGCGCTGTCGATCTGCTCCGCCAGCCAGCCGCGCTTCCCCGCCAGGACCAGAGCGAGATCGGGGTAGTCGTCGGCGACGCGGTCGAAGGCGGCAATGAGTCGTGCCAGGTTCTTGCGCGGTTGCAGCGTGCCGACGAAGAGGAGGTACGGCGGTCGCACCCTCAGGGTTGTGACCGCGGCGGCAGCCTCGTGCTGATCCATTGGGCGAAACCGCTCGTCCACGCCATGCGGCACGACCCGGATTCGGTCCTCACGAACCTGATAGTGGCGTACCAGGTCATCGCGCGTGGCCCCGGAGATGGCGATGACACGGCTCGCCATGCGCGCGCTCCAGCGGGTCGACCAGTCGAGGTACCGGCGCGCGCGGGTGGTGTGAGCGCCCGGTTCGTACAGGTAGCCGAGGTCATGGATCGTAACGACCGTGGCCCGCGGGTGGACCGGCGGGACGACGTGAGCCGGGACGAACAGCGCGTCCACGGCGTGGAGCGCGAGCTCGGTGGAGAGGCGTAGGTGCGTCCAGAGGCGCGGGAACGGGATCAGCCGCTGGCAAACCGCCTCTCGTTCGGCCAGGTCGAGCGGGCGGTCCCCGTTCAGGTACAGGCGGAAGCGGATCTGTCCGGGAATCGCGAGCATCGACTCGATGACACGGCGTGAGTAGCGCTCGGTGCCGGTCTGGCGCTCGGAGCCGGCGCGACTGGCGTCGATGCCGATTGTCAGGCGCGGCGGCTCAGACACCGGCAATCATCCCGAACGCGGCGTGGACCACCTGCTCGACCGTAATCGCGACCAGGCAGCCGGCGCCTTCGGGCCGCTTCGGGGAGAGATCCCCGCAGCCTGAGCAGCGCAGCCCGGCCGAGACGACGCGGTGACGGCGCGGATCACCCCACGGTCCGTAGCGCTCGAGCGAGCTTGGCCCGTAGAGCCGGAGCGTGGGGGCGCCGACGGCGGTGGCGAGGTGTAGCGGGCCGCTGTCCACCCCGAGGACGAGCGAGGCGCCGGCGAGCAGCGCTCCCAGCGTCGGGAAGTCCGTTCTTCCTGTCAGGTCGACTGCCGGAACGGTCATGGCCAGGCGGACGCGCTCGGCGATGCTCGACTCCGCGGGACTGCCGACGAGCACGACCGGTACGTCGCGCGCTCGGCTCAGCGCCGAAGCCACCGCTGCCCAGCGCGTCGCCGGCCAGAGCTTCACCGGCGCGCCGGCACCCGGCGCCAGCACCAGGTACGGTCCCTCGACGGTGTTTGACGTGAGGATTGCCCGCGCGGCGGTCGCTGCCTCCGGCGCGACGTCCCAAAGGAGCGGGTCGCTCTCCGGCGTCACGCTCGCTGCCAGCACCCCGCCGAGCGCAGTCGCCACCGCGTCGACGAGCGCCGCGTTCCGCTCTACCGAGTGCCCGTCGAGTGAGACGGGGTTGGTGAGCATTCGGCGCATGGCCGGGTGGTCGGAGCCGACCCTGACCGGTACTCCAGAACGCTGCACGGCCAGCGCGCCCCACCAGTGATCGTCGCGTAGCACGACCGCCGCGGCAGCCCGGCGCTGGCGAACGGTGCGTGCGAACTCGGCGAGCGCGCGGTACGGCGCGACGGGGTTCGGGCTGTCGGCGCGGGTGAACCCCGGAAACGGAAACTCGAGGATTTCGTCCACGTCGGGGTTACCCTCGACCGCCGCCCGCGACCAGGGGCCAATCGCGAGAGTGATGCGCGCGTCCGGCAGGGCACGGCGCAGGCGGCGCAGAGCGGGGGTCACGAAGAGCACGTCGCCCAGGTGGTCGGGCCGGATGAGCAGGATCTCGCGACCGGCGGGCGGCACCGGCTCGACCCCCAGGCGGGCCAAGGCGGTGACGACGACATCACGAAGTCCATGCGCGATCACGGCATGCGCCCAACGGCGGACGCGGCCAGTGCCTCGCGCACCGCGTGGAACACCTCGCCGGGCGTAACCCGCGCGATATCCGTGGCATCTGACCCCGGCCGTCCCGCACGGAGGTCGACGTGATCCGACAGGGCCCAGCTGGCGGGGGGTGCGCAGACGCGTGAATTCGCGCCGAGCGGGCGGTAGCGGCGCGGGCTGGTAGGTCCGAAAATCGTGACCGTGGGCGTGCCGACCGCGGCGGCCAGGTGGCCGGTGCCGCTGTCGTTGCCGACGTAGACGTTTGCCAGGCTGACGACGGCCGCGAGTGTCGGGAAGTCCAGTTGGCCGCAGAGATCGCTCAGCGGAGATGTGGCGGCTCTCCGGACCTGCTCGACGACCTCGCGGTCGGACTCCGCGCCGACCAGGACGGTGCGCGCACCGAGGTCACGGGTCGCCAGATCTGCCAGGGCGGCGAACGACTCCGCGGCCCAGCGCTTCGAGGGCATCGTAGCCCCGGGATTGACGGCCCCGCCGGGATGGATGATCACCAGCGGGCCGCCACCCGCGGGGAGGAGCTCCCCCGCTGAATCCCGCCGAGCCGCGTCCACGACGTACTCCGGGTCGCGTCCGACATCGGGCGCTCCAACACCGCGCACGACCTCGAGAAACAGGTCCGTCTCGTGCTGCCCCGACTGCGGGACCGCGCGCCGCGTCAGTCCCACGCCTCGGCCCTGGTTGTCGATGCCCGCGCGCTCGGGGATACGTGCCCGCCAGAGCAGGGCATTGACGATGGGCGATCGGTCGAGGCCCACGCCGAGGTCATACCGCGTGGCGCGCAGGTCCCGTACGAGCGCGAGCAGAGAGCGTGGGGAGGTCCGGATCGGATAGGCGAGGACCCGGCAGACGTGGGGATTACCCACGAGCGCGGGTGCCGACCACGGGCCGGTGAGGACGTCGATCGTTGCCCCGGGGAAGCGTCGCTTCAGGGCGCGCAGCGCCGGGGTGGCCATCAGCAGATCCCCGAGGCAACAAGGCTTGACGACGAGGATACGCCGCACCGCGTCCGGCTGCGGCATCGGGCCGTACACCGGGCGAGCCAGCAGGTCGATGCCCCGGGCAGCGAGCCCGACAATCTGCTCGCGGCGGGACCTAGCCGGAGGTTCCCGCATCGACCACCGCGAACATGAGCTCTCCCCGTGCGGCGAGTTGATCGTCGACGGTCGCGACGGCCGTGCCGATGCCGACGCCGCGCCGCATCTTGCCGAGCTCGACCTCAAGCCGCAGCACGTCACCTGGCCGCACCAGACGCTTGAACCGGACTCCGTCGATCCCGGCGAAGAGCACGTTCTTGCCGCGGTGCTCGTCGGTTCCCAAGAGCGCGACCGCTCCGACCTGGGCCAGGGCTTCGACGATCAGCACGCCGGGCATGACCGGGTAGCCGGGAAAGTGGCCCTGGAAGAACGGATCGCCCATGGAGACGTTCTTGATGCCGACGGCGCGCTTGCCCCACTCCACCTCGACGATCCGGTCGACGAGCAGGAACGGGTAGCGGTGCGGAATGATCGCCTGAATCTGCTGCGCATCGAGCACCGGGATCTCCTCCGCGCTTCCCGTTCGAGACCAATGCTGACCGCTCGAGTGTAGGTGCGGCCGCGGGACGGTGTCAAACGGCGCCTGGCGGGCCGCTCGGAGATCAGGCCAACGCTCCAGCCGTCGGCCACAGGATCTGGTCGCGCCGCCGTCCGATACCCACCATCGTCACCGGGACTCCCAGGATCTGTCCGAGCCGCTCCAGGTAACGCTGGGCGGCACTGGGCAGCTGAGCGTAGTCCGTCACGTTCGACGTGTCCTGCTCCCACCCGGGCAGCAGCTCGTAGACCGGCTCAACCCGGGCGTAGGTCTCGGCGAGCGCGGGCGGCGCGTCGAGGGTCCGACCATCCAGCCGGTAGCCGACGCAGACCGGGATCTCTCGCAGCAGGTCGAGCACGTCGAGCTTCGTCACCGCAACCTCGGTGACCCCGTTCAGTCGCGCGGCGTAGCGTCCGGCCACGCCGTCGAACCAGCCGGTGCGGCGGGGACGTCCGGTAGTGGTGCCGTACTCCTGGCCGCGGCTCCGGATGAGGTCGCCGGTCTCATCGGCCAGTTCGGTCGGGAACGGCCCCCCGCCGACGCGTGTCGTGTAGGCCTTGTACACGGCGATGACCGTGTCGACCTGGGTTGGGCCGATCCCCGCGCCCTGGCAGGCGCCGGCCGCGGTCGGCGAGCTCGAGGTGACGTACGGGTACGTGCCGTAGTCGATGTCGAGCAGCGTCGCCTGGGCGCTCTCGATGATGACCCGCTGCCCATCCTCGAGCGCACGCTGCACCACCATCTCGGCCTGCACGACGAACGGGGCCAGCTGTTCGCCGTAGGCCGCGTACTGCTCCAGCATGGGCTGCAGCTCCAGGCGTGCCTCGCCATAGAGGTTCTCGAGCAGCGCGTTCTTCTCGGGCAAGGCGAGGCGGAGTCTCTCGACCAGTGTCGACTCGTCGAGCAGATCGGCGACGCGAATGCCGCGTCGCGCCGCCTTGTCGGAGTAGGCGGGGCCGTTGCCCTGGAGGGTCGTGCCGATTCCGCTGGCGCCGAGGCGCTGCTCCTCCAGCCGGTCCAGCGTCGGATGGTACGGCATGATGACGTTCGCGCGGTCACTGAGGAAGAGGCGACTGAGATCGACGCCGCGCGAGCGCAGGTCGGTGATCTCGCTCAGGAGCAGCGGCGGGGAGACGGCGACGCCCGCGCCGATCACGCAGATGCAGTCGGGGTAGAGTACGCCGGAGGGCACGAGGTGGAATTTGAACACCTGGCCCTGTGCCGTGACCACCGTGTGACCGGCATTGGTGCTGCCGTTGGGACGCACGACCATCTCGGCCCGGGCAGCCAGGGCATCGGTGATCTTCCCCTTGCCCTCATCGCCCCACTGACCGCCAATGATGATCGTCGCTGCCATGGCCGTCCTCCAGTCCCGCGGGCACGCGCGCGAACGGCCCGCAAGGCGCATGCTCGGCGTGCTCGCGGACCGCGCCCAACTATAGCATCCGGGCTAGACTCGGGGCCGGAGAGACGACGCCGCGGTGCCGGCGGACCGGATCGATCTCGTCCACGCCGGTGCGGTGCCGGTGGTCGACGCGGTCCGGGCGGCGGACGTCGCCGCCCGGTCAGGCGTGGACCGTCCGAGCGCCGCGCAGGTCGCGCAGACGCTCGAAGAGGTGCCGCTCCTCGTCGGTCAGGTGGTTCGGGAGGGAAACCCTGACGCGAGCCAGCAGATCACCCTGCGTCGAGCCCTTCAGGGCCGGTACGCCCTTGCCGCGCAAGCGAATGACGCGCCCATTCTGGGTGCCGGCCGGGATCGTCAGGGCGACGGCGCTGTCGAGCGTCGGCACGATCACCTCGCCGCCGAGCATCGCCGTGTAGAGCGGCACGTCGACGTCGATGCGCAGGTTGTCTCCGTCCAGTTCGAAACGCGGGTCGGCCTTGAGCGACACGGTGAGGTAGATGTCGCCCGTAGGGCCGCCGCTAAGCCCAGGACCGCCCTGTCCCGCCACTCGCACCCGGGATCCCGTCCGCACACCGGCGGGAATCTTGACCTCCAGGGTCTTGGTGCGCGAAACCTGGCCGCTGGCGCCACATGTCTGGCACACCCCGTTACCGTTGAGGCCAGTGCCGCCACAGGTCGGACACCGTTCCTGGAGCTGGACGTCAAAACGCCGGCTCGTCCCCTGATAGGCGTCTCGCAGTGAGACCTCGATCGGATACTCGTAGTCCTGCCCACGCTGCGGCTGCGCGCGTCGACGGGTCTGCGTCCGGCCGAAGGCGTCGCCGAAAACCGTCTCGAAGAAGTCGGAGAAGCCGCCCGAGCCACCGGGTCCAGTCCGGTGGTCGTGGCGCGTGCCGCCGGAGCCGCGTCCGCCAGAGAACCAGTCCCCGAAGTCGGTCGAGTGTGCGCCCGCACCGGACTGCTCGGCCTGTTGGTAGCGCTCCCAGTCGGCGCCGAAGCGGTCATACTTGGCGCGTTTGTCGGCATCCTTGAGGACCTCGTAGGCCTCGTTGATCTCCTTGAAGCGCTCCTCGGACCCGGCGTCGCCGTTGTTGACGTCAGGGTGGTACTGACGCGCGAGCTTCCGGTACGCCTTCTTGATCGCCTTCTCGTCGGCGTCCCGCGCGACCCCGAGTACCCTGTAGTAATCTCTGAATTCCATCAAGCCCTCAGATCCGGCGCCCCGGCCGTC
>Ga0307372_10005243_pt1 | contig 19571 bp, 16 predicted proteins | sample OX1MG_FD_202533 | JGI IMG/M metagenome (GOLD analysis project Ga0307372, IMG submission 202533) | Soil microbial communities from Risofladan, Vaasa, Finland - OX-1 | ecosystem: Environmental > Terrestrial > Soil > Coastal area > Acid sulfate soil | place: Finland: Risofladan, Vaasa | collected...
TCGCTCCACGCCCGCCGCTTCGCGCCATCCACGCTTCGTGCCATCGATCCCTCCCTTGCAAAAAGTCCGTGCCCGCAAACCTTGCAAGTTACCGGGGGCGTCAACTATGGCAGTGGAGTACGGTTACGGAACTGCCCGAGACGATCGAAAGGCGCACGAAGCGAGTTTCCGGCCTGAAGGAAGATTCTGCGATGCTCGCCGTTCATGCGGGCGACCGCCTGGTCATCGGCGGCCGATCGGTTCCTCGCGACGACATGATGGAGGCGCTCGGCAACCGCCTTAAACACCTGCCGGAATCGGTGCGGGAGCCGCAGCGCGTCGAACTCGGCGTCTATCGCGGCCTGAAATTCGGCCTGCTGCTGCGGCCGCAAGGCGGCCCGGAACTGTTCCTCGAAGGCGCCGCCACGCGCCACCTGGCGCTCTCCCGCGACCATCACGGCCCGCGGGCGATCTTAAACGCTCTCGACCGCTTGGCCGCCGGCTACGAGGCCCAGCTCGCCGAGGCGAAAGAAGACCTTTCCATCGCCGAAGCCCAGCTTCGGGACTATCAGTCCCGCATCGGGGCGGTGTTCGCGCATGAGGACTATTTCAGTCAACTGACTCACCTGCGCGGCCGGCTTAAAGCGGTTCTTTCCGGGACAAGTGCCGAGGAAGGCGGCGAGCCGCTGCCGCCGGCCCATGAACTGGCCGAGCAAATAAAATCGTTTAAAGCCTCGCACACCATCGACGCCGCGCCCGAGCGCATCAGCAGCCGCAAGGGCGGCACGGCGGCGGAGCCGGTCACGACACGTATTCGTAGAAAGACGGGCAGGCAGCGCAGCATCCCAGCAGAGGCCGCTGATTCGGATGCCTCAGAATCGCCTGCGGACTCTTCCTCTGCTCCGGTATCGGCCGCAAAGTCCGATGCTGCACTTGCTGAGGGCGCCGCGTCCCAGCCTGCGCCCGGCGAATCAGAGCAGGCACCCTTCACCGGGCCAAAGTCCGGTTATCAGGAATTGGTCGAGCGGCAGAACTGGCGGAAGGCGCGGCAGACGAGCCTGTTCTGAGGCTTGAAATACACGACATCTACAAACGAACCCGACTGCAACCCGCACTCTCGCATCTCATCGCAATGCCGCTCTTTTTGCGTTCGGTCGATGTGACCGAATGCACGCCGGCGCAGCGTCCCGGATCAGCATGCGGACTCTCGCGCCGGCGACGCGCGGCCTACAACTGATCCAGAGTTCGCTGCATCCAGCTTGTTGGGCCATGTTATTTCTCAATCTGGCGTTTCGACCCAGACGAATTCCAGAGAATTGTCAAGCCCGTCAGGCGACTCCCATCGCACGGTTTGCCTCGTGAGCAAATCGCCGTAGATAAAAAACCGAGCTAACGGCCCCTTCCCTGCTCTGTAGAGCACATGTCGCCCGTCCCGGGATACGCCCGCTGTGCAGTCCGGGTACTCAGGCCGCTCTTTGAGAATACCTAAATGCAATAGGAACGCCGGCGCGAGTCCGGATCGCCCAAAATGCTCCAATCCCCTGACATCCGATCTCAGATACTCCGGCACTGGAACTCCATCCAAGACTTCTGGATCCTGGGCAGGCTGCGAATGAGGCGCTACGCCTGCGTTCAGCTTGCCTGTTGCGATGTTGATGTTCCAGACTCGATCTTCCGCTTCATTATCTCCCCTCCACGCACGAAACTGGACCTCTCCCTCAGCCGAAAACGTGAGTTGAATTCCTTTAGGAATGACCGGTACCCCGCTCCCAGGGAAAGCCTCTAATTCGATGGGGACGGAAACGTCCGCCTTCTTACCATCTCTTTGCAGAATGAGCCGGCCTCTAAGCATTCCCCCCTGCCAGCCGCGGGGCATGGAAGCCAGTACCCAGGCCCTGCTCTTGCCATCAGGTGACAGCTTTGACCACGAGAAGACGGCGGGCGGCGGATCAACAAAGTGAGCGAGGTACTGTCGCTGCTTTGGCGAGTAGCTCCAGCAGCCTTCAGTTTCTCCTGGCTTTCTGACCAGCCAGGAGCCGCCGTCCGTCGCCAGCGGAATAAAGGGAATCTCCTGGCGGAACTTTCCGTAAAGGTTCACGGCGTAACCCCCGGTGCCCGTGTCAACTTGGAGTCTTGCGAATCGCGGGTGCATCCCGTTGCTGTCGTCAGCGACCAGCGTGTTCAGCAACGGCGCGCAGTTCCACGATGAATGGCAAAACTCCACGCGTTTGGTGAACGGCGTCTCCGGGCTCGACGGGATGCACTCCCACGCCCCAGCAATGAAATCCCATTCTCTGCCCACGGGTTCGCGAGTGAAGATGACGAACTTTCCAATGCCAGGCTTGGACTGTTCGGCAGCGGACGGCGGAAACACATGCAGGACGGGCTTTTGATCCTTGGGAATGACCTTCCTCGGCCCTTGTGCAGGTGAGTCCATAACCAAACTTAAAAGTGCTGCAAGTGCGATCAAACAGTTTCCGCGCCGTGAGAGTTCGGCACTCGTGGCGAGTACGGCTGCGGATGAAGTATGCTGAATAGCTCGTTTCATATCGCCCAACGTTTATCGTTGTTTCCTTCTACCGCCTATAGACCGCAAACCAGCCGCCTGCCGCGCAGGCCGCTGGTCGTCATTGGCCAAATTCTAGCAGTTCCTCTATCATCATGCCCCGTTTGGCGTGACAGGCATTGTCTGCCCACCCTACAGTTTTTTCAAACGTTTTCAGCCACAGAGGGCACGGAGTTCATAGAGAGAGATACGCTTTATTCCGTCAACGAGCCGCTTTTCGCCGAAGTTGAGCAGCAAGGCTCGTTTCAGGCCCGTGGCTTTAAGGTAGGCCAAGGTTTGAGCCAGGGCGACTTCCGGCAGCTTCGAGACGGCCTTCAGTTCGACGACGACTTGATTTTCGACAAGGATATCGAGTTTCTGGCCTTTGATGATAATGCCTTTGTAAGTGACATCCACTTCGACTTGCCGTTCAACGACGAGACCTCGTAGTCCGAGTTCGTGGCAAAGTGCTGCCTCGTAGATCGATTCCAACAGTCCCGGGCCGAGAACCCGGTGAACCTCGATGGCCGCCCCGATGATCGCTTCCGTCAGTTCGTCGCTCATTTTCTTGATTTCCGAAGAGCCACAGAGGGCACAGAGTTCACCGAGAGACGTCTTGAGGCTACTCCTTCTCCAACGCCAAATTTAACCGCCACAAGAAACGATTAGGAAGCTTGAGTGTTCATAGCGCGCCGGTGATGGCGTCCGCTTCACCAGCGTTGTTGCCTTACTTCTCTGCGATCTCTGTGGCTAACTATCCGCGCTCACACCAGCGTTTTGCCGTCGAGTTTGGCGCCGGGCGAAGAACCTTCGGGCAGCACGGCGGGAATTTCGAGCGTGAAGCGGCTGCCTTCGCCGACGCCGCTGGCGACCGTGATCCGGCCGCCGTGCTCTTTGACGATCTTCTGGCTGACGGGCAGGCCCAGCCCGGTGCCGCGGCCGCCTTTGTGCGACACGAACAGCGAAAAGATCTGGTCGATTTCTTCCGCGGGAATGCCGGCGCCGTTGTCGCTGACCGTCACCGTCACCAATCCCGCCGCCGCATCGTAGCCCACGCAGACCTCGACCCGCCCCTGCCGGCTCGGCGGCTGCGGGGCCGAAGGCTCTTCGTCCGGGCTTTCTTCGCCCGATTCATGCGCCGCGGCCTCGGCCGCGTCGATAGCGTTGGTCACGACGTTGAGGATCGCGCGGTGCATCCCTTCGGGGTCGAAAACCAAGGTCGGCAGCCGCTCGGCGCCAACGAAGTGCAGTTCGACTTGCTTCTCTCGTGCCCGCGAGGCCATGAGTTCCACGACGTCGCCCGCGACCTCGTTCATGTCGCTGGGCATGAGTTCCGGCTCGCGTTCCTTGCTGAACGTGAGCATGTCCATCACCAGGTTCGAAATCCGCTCCTGGTTCTTCTCGACGAATTCCCAACCCTTGCCGACCATCGACTCGTCGTGCTGCGACAGTCCCTCCTTGATGAGAAAACTGCCGCCGCGGATGCCTTGCAGGATGTTCTTGATATGGTGCGAAAGGGTGGCGATCGTCTGCCCGACGGCGGCCAACCGCTCGGCCTGCACCATCGCCGAGTAATAGCGGGTGTCTTCCACCGCCAGCGCCGCCTGATGGGCGATGGCGATCATCAGCTTGAGGTGTTCTTCGGTGAACTTCGCCGCCTGCTGCTCCTGGATCAGCCGCTGCGGCGAGATCGACGTGTCGATGTAGATCACGCCGACCATGTTGTAGCGGCCCTGCATCGGGGCGCAGATGGCTTCGCAAATGCCCAATTGCAAAATGCTGGCGGCCGGGTTCCAGCGTTCGTCCTCGCCGGCGTTGCTCGTGAGCACCCCTTCGTTGTGCTCCATCACGTAGTCGAGGATCGTCTTGCTGATCGTAATCCGGTCCCCGGATTTTACGCCCTTGCGGTTTCGCCGCACCTTCGGTTCGAGCTTCTGCGTCTCGGCGTCGATGAGCATGATGCAGCCGCGGTCGGCTTCGACCCACTCGAAGATCAACTGCATGATCCGATTGAGCAGTTGGTCGATGTCGAGCGTGTGGCTCACGGCCAACGCCGTGCGATACATGACCTGCAAATTGCTGCGGGCCCGGGCCAGCCAGGGGCTGGCCGCGCCGGCCGAGTCGTCATCGAGAATGCGGCTGCCTTCGGCCTGGCTCATCGAGCGCACGATCCGCGAGCGGTCGCCCGGCTGGTGGCGGGCGATGATATCGATCTTGTCGGCCAGGTCGCCGGTCGACTCGTCGCCCAGGCAGGTGTAGAGCATCATCGAGCCGCCCATCTGCACTTCGTCGCCATTGGCGAGCTGATGGGACTGGAGGCGCTTGCCGTTGACGTAAGTGCCGTTGGAACTGCCCAGATCGGTCAGCGTGAAGGTCTTGGCGCTGCGCCGCAATTCGGCGTGGCGGCGGGAGACTTCGGTGTCGTGAAGCTGGATGTCGTTACCCGCTTCGCGGCCGAGCGAAAGCGTATCGCCCTCCAACTCGAAGCGCATCCCCTGATTATTGCCGCGAAAAACGAACAGCGAAGGCACGGCGCCGACTCCAGAAACAGCGTCTCCGCCCTCGCAGCAGGCGCTTAGCCTGCCCGAGTCGCGGGCTGTCGAGCCTGTTCCAACAGCTCTTCGATTTTACGGATCAGCGGGCCGTAATGATAGGGTTTGGAGACGAACTGATCCGACGGCAGCGAGGCCGGGGCTCGTCGCGCGCTACCCAAGAGCACCAAAGGAGTTTCGTCGGCCAACGAGGCGGCGGCGAGCTCTTCCGAGGCTCGCGCCTGGCCGCGCCGGCACTCCAGGTCGAGCACGATCAGATCCGGCCGATGACGGCGAGCCAGGGCCAAGCCTTGCTCGGGCTCGCTGGCCGCCAAAATCCGCACGCCGCGGCGTTCGAGCGACGATCGCAACACTTCCCGCGTTTCTTCCAACGAATCGACCACCAACACGCTGCGTCCGGGGAGCAAGGGGCGCCTCCATGTACAGTAGAAGCGGCATCCGTGCCGCTTTCCGGTATGCGGCAAGGATGCCGCATCTACAGTCTGTCGCCGCCTCGCGGCTGGCCTTCCTCGCGCGGCGGGCGTCATTCCGTGCGTCAAAAGCGGACATCCGTGTCCCATTGACCGCCGGTGGTAAGCATTTTGCCGCCCGCAGCGAAGAGGCGAGAGCATAGCCGCGGCGGCGCCTTGTGTCAAAAGCGAATTCTTGCTTGACGCTCGCGGCGCAACAGCCAACAATTCAACGAGTTAGAACCAAGCACCCTCATCCGGATGCCGATTTCATGTATGAATCTCGCCGTCGATCGTCCCCCGCCCTTCCGCCGGGCCGCACGAAAGGGTTTCTTTCCATGCTTTCCGGCAGTAGTGACCGGCCGTCAGGCCGCTGCGAGGTACGGGTTCCTCTTCTCTGTTCAGGTCTGTTTTCATCGGGAGCCGACTTGTCAATGGCTGACTGTTCAAGGGCGAGTCATCGACTAGTTGCAGTCTTCTCGCCCCGTAGGACGGACCTCCGGTCCGTCACACGCCATTCAAGGGCGAGTCATGGGCTAGTGGCAGTCTTCCGTGCGAACAGAGAAGAGGAACCCGTAAACCGCTGCCGTTGCGGTGCAACCAGGAACGCGGCATTGGCGCCGAAACTTGCTCGTCCCGTCTTGGCTGCGGTGCTGGCCTATCTTTGCCTGGTCGGACTCGCCGCCTGGCCGGCTTCGCTGCTCGTTGCCGCCGAGGAAAAGTCAACCGCTGCCGCCAGCGCCGAGACGCGGCTGTTCGACTCGGTCCGTTACCTGGCCAGCGATGAGTTGGAAGGTCGGGGCGTCGGCAGCCAAGGGCTCAATCAGGCGGCCGATTATCTCGCCGGCCAATTCGCCGCCCTGGGCCTGAAAACCCAGCTCTTCGACGGCGGGCCGTTTCAGAAATTCAGCATGACCACCGGCACGGAGTTGGGGCCGGTCAACCGGGCCGCGTTCGTCGGGCCAACCGCGGCCGACAAGCCGGACGGCCAGAAAATCGAGCTGCAACTCGGCAAGGATTTCAATCCCCTGGCGATCGGCGGCTCGGGCAAGCTCGATCTGCCGCTGGCCTTCGTCGGCTATGGCATTACCGGCAAGGCCGAGGAATATGACGATTACGCGGGCATCAACGTCGAGGGCAAGGCGGTGATCATCCTGCGGCACGAACCGGAACAGGCCAATCCGCACAGCGTCTTCAACGGCACGCGGCACTCGGCACACGCCCCGTTCATCCGCAAGCTTTCCAACGCCCACGAACATGGCGCCGCGGCGGTGATCTTCTGCACCGACGATTTTGATATTCAGAAGACCGTCGGCCAGCTCGCCAAACGCTGGCAGGAATCGATCGATGAATTGACGGCGGCCCAAGCGAAGTTCAAGGAGATCGAAAAACCGACGCGCGAACAGCTCGAAGCCCATCGGCTGGAAGTGGAAAAGCTGCTGGACCGAATTCGCGACCAGGGAGATAAGCTGCAAGAAGAATTCAATCCGCTGTTGGGCTTCCGCGATGCGGGCCCGGGCGGCGAATCGCAACGGGCGCCGGCCTTGTATTGCCGCCGCGAGACGCTCGACAAGATCGTCAAGGCGGCCTGCGGCGAGGATTTGGCGGCCCTGGAGCGCAAGATCGACCTCGATCTCAAGCCGCACAGCCTCGACTTGAAAGGCTGGCGGTTGCAGGGCGAGATTTCGGTGATTCGCCAGGAAGCCGAGGTCAAAAACGTCGTGGCCGTGCTCGAAGGCGAAGGGCCTCACGCCGACGAGACGATCGTGATCGGCGCCCATTACGACCACCTGGGCCGCGGCGGCGAAGGCTCGCTGGCGCCGGGCGTCAAAGAGATTCACAACGGCGCCGACGACAACGCCTCGGGCGCCGCCGCGCTGGTGGAAGTCGCCCGGCGGCTGGCGACTCGCGAAAAGAAGCTCCCGCGGCGGATCGTGTTCATCGCCTTTACGGGCGAGGAACGCGGCTTGATCGGCAGCGCCCGCTACTGCCGCGACCCGCTCTATCCGCTGGAAAACACGATCGCCATGCTCAACATGGACATGGTCGGGCGGCTGCAGGACGACAAGCTGGTTATCCAGGGAGTCGATACGGCGACCGAATTCGCACCGTTGATCGACGGGCTGAACGAACGCTACGGCTTCAAGCTCACCAAGCAGCCGGGCGGATTCGGCCCGAGCGATCACGCTTCGTTCTACGCCAAGAAAGTGCCGGTGATGCACTTCTTCACCGGCACGCACTCCGACTACCACCGGCCGAGCGACGATTACGACAAGATCAATCTGGAAGGCATGTTGCGCGTGGCCGAAATGGTGGCCGACACGGCGGTGCAACTGGCCGAAGCCGACGAGCGGCCGCACTATCTGGAGACCAAGCCTCCGGCGGCTGGGGGCGGAGGCGGCGACCGGCCCTATTTCGGCAGCATCCCCGATTTTTCGCAGGACCAGCCCGGCTATGCTTTGACCGGCGTCACCAAAGGCAGCCCGGCCGAGAAAGCCGGTCTCAAAGGCGGCGACATCATCCTTCAGCTCGGCGAGAGCAAGATCGGCAATCTCGAAGACTTCGACAGCGCGCTGCGCAAGTTCAAGGCCGGAGACAAGGCGCCGGTGGTGGTCAAGCGAGGCAAGGAAGAGTTGAAGTTCGAGGTGGTGCTTGAGCCGCCGCGGTGAGGAAGGTAGACGTTAGGCGGCAGGCGGTAGACGGGGAAGGGGTTAGCGCGGAGGTGCGCAGAAGCGTGAGAGAAGGTCTCTCCGCGGCTGCGCGTCTCGCCCTCGCGTAAGGCGACGGCGGCTTTCCGCCTTTCTTTTCGAAAAACTTCTTTTTGAAAAAAGCGACTCGGAGGGTTGACAGCGCCCCCCCTCGCGCCTAAGATCACGGCGCAACGCTCTAGTGAGTCGCAAGTCGCAAATCGCAAATAAGAGACGCGAGTCGTTCGGATCTCGTTTTCTGTCCTTTTGCGTGGGGGATAGTGTCATGCGGCGTTCATCTCTTCTGGCAGCCGGTTTTCTCGGCGCCTTGTCGGTTTCCGCGGTCCTCCTTTCGACGCGAGCGGCGGAGTCCCGCACGCAACGCACGTTGCATCGGGCTGAGCTTTACGAAGTTCTCGGCGGGTTCATTGATGATTATTGCTGTGCGGACAATAGCCTCTGCGCGGCCATGAGTCAGGATTGCTCTGACAAAAATGGGACGGATGCCGAGACATGTGGCACGTATCAAGCAATAGGTGTCGCCAGCGGAAACCGCAACTCTTGTTCGCAGTACGCGCCAGGCGTGACGTGCACTAATACAGGCACCTACGTCTGCACCGCCGTGTACTCGTGCACTTGGACCGCAAGCACAATGGAATGCGCGCGAGCTACTCTTCAAGCCGAATTTAACGCGCCGCAGAGCTGTAGCAGCGGCGCCTGTCCTTAGCATCGAGGATTAAATAACTTCCCCATGCTATTTCCGCTGCAACCGCTTTGGTCGGGCTGGTTTAGGATCCACACGGCCTTTGAATTTGGGAGGTTATTTAATCCTGGATGCTTAGCTCTCGTTTCATGCCTTTTTGCATGGGAGGTTGTGTCATGCGGAGTTCATCGCTTCTGGCAACCGGTTTTCTCGGCATCTTGGCGGTTTTCGCGGTCCTTCTTTCGACGCGAGTCGCTGAGTCTCGCACGCAACGGACTTTGGCGCGGGCCGAGCTTTACGAAGTTTTAGGCGGGCAGCAGTTCCAGGATTATTGCTGTTTGAACACGAGTAACTGCTATACCACCAGCATTTCTTGCTCCGACAAAAACGGGACGGACCAAGAGACGTGTGAGACATGGGGAAACTATACTGTCGTCCAGGGAAACGTGGACTCTTGTTCCAGTTACGAACCAGGCCTGAACTACTCGTGCAGCCAGTCAGGCAGCTATCAATGCAGTATAATGTACTCGTGCATTTGGATGACAGGCACAAAGGAGTGTGACAGCAACACCTATATCGGCTCATATTATGCGCCGCAGAGCTGTTTGGACACCTGCGTCGGACATAATGATTAGTTAGCGAGCATTCCTGGTCTAACCGCTCGCGATAGGGTTTGTACCAATGGTAGCGCCCAGTGACGAGTTGGCGCCGCATTCGGTTGGCCAACGCGCGTTACCGCGCTGGCGTTCTTCCGCGAGGTTCGTGCAAAAGGGGAGAAGACTGTGTCTGCTCGAGTCGTGTATGTTTTGGCGACGTTGCTAGGTGCCATCGCCGCTCGGCGCGCTTGCGCGGAGGATCCACGCGGGTTGGTCGAAGGCGACCGCGCGCTGCTCGACCTGCTTTCGGCTGCACAGGTCACCGGGCAGGCGTCGTTTCCGCACGGAGCGCTCGCGGCGAAGGTGCATTCAACGAATGTCGGCGGGGCGCTCGACGAGGCGGTCGACGTCGTCGCGAACGTCGTTTGGAGCGGGTCGTCGACGTACTGGAAGTACAGGCAGACCGTGCTCCTTACCGGTCACGCGCCTGAAATCACCGAAGGCGAAATGATCGAGACGAGAGACCTGCGCTTTCATTACTGGCCGGACCGGAAGCTGGCGCAGATCGTCAGCGACGGGCTGGGCGGCTACCGCCCCGAGTTGCGGCTGCGACCAGATCGATGGTTTGTCGTCGGCGTAGGGAGCAGACACTGGTCCGACTTATTTGACGTGGGGACGGCCCAGCGCCCTCCGAAGGTCGCCTTCGACAAGTTGGAGGTGAGCAGCGACGGGGACGAAATCGTCGTTCGCCGTTTTCTTGACGGGAGCTTCCTACGCATCACGGCGTCGCTCAAGGCGGGGGGCAACGTCGTAGAGTATGAAGACACGACCACCGCCGAGGATCCGATGTGGTTTCGCGGGGCTTACGAGTGGAAGAAACTGCCCGATAAGCGCTTTTGGCTGCAACATCACGAATACGCGATGGCGGTCAACGGCGACAAGTCGCACCCGAATAAGACGTATGAACTGACGGTCACCGACTTCGATCCCGAGCCGGCGATCGCCGCCGACCGCTTCCGCTTCGAATCGCTCAACTTGCCCGTGGGAACGCAGATTCAAGAGGTCTCGAAGGCCGGGACCAAGAGATACCGCCAGGGGCAGAAAACGCCCACCCGCCAGGAGTTGCTCGACGAGCTGGCCGACGGATTGCGCGGCAAGGGGTTTGCGGCAAAGCCAGAGGCGGAGGAGAAGCCATGACGCTCTTTCCGGCTCTACTTGCAATCGCGATCGCTGGCGCCGTCCCCGAAAAATCAACCGACGTGGACATGCGCTGCGGCGCGTATTGCCTTTACGTCAGCCTGAAGGCGCTGCAGCCTAGCGCGCCGTCCTACGCGGAGATCGAGGCGAAGCTTGGGGCGCCCAGTCCGGCGGGCTACTCGCTGGGAGCGCTTGCCGACGTGGCCGAGGCATACGGGGCGCAGACTCTCGGAGTGGTCACCGATCCCGAGAACCTTGCCAGCCGTTCGCGTCCGTTTGCGTGCATCGCGAGATTGGGCGAAAACCATTTCGTCAACATCGGCGACGTCGCTGGCGGCATGGCGACGATCATCGATGCCCCAAGAAAGTACGACCTGCCGCTTGATACGTTGCGGACGAGTTGGGACGGGACGGCCTTGCTGGTCTCCATGTCGCCGCTGACGCCGGAAGAAGAACTGGCGCCGCGAAGCTGGCGCATGGTGGGGATTGTCGCACTAGCAGGCTTTGCGCTCCTGGCAACCGCGGTCGTCTTTTATCGACGCAGGGGAGGCGCCACATGAAGACCTCGGCCGGAAGCACGTTTTCGATGTTCTCGATCGCGCTTTGCCTCGGCTGCGGCGGCGCGGCTGAGTCGCGTTTGCCGAATCAGACGGTTGCGGTTTCGAACGCTCCGGCGATCGAGTTCGACCGCACCGAGTTCGATTTGGGCGACGTGCCCGTCGACCGAGAACAAAAGGCCGATGCCTCTATCGAATTCCGCAACGCGGGCGGCGCTCCGCTGCACGTCGCCAAGATCGAAACGTCGTGCCAATGCGCCGTGGCGCACGTCGATCCGCTCGTGGCGCCGCAAGCGGAGGGGCACGTGCGATTGAAGCTCGCGCGCAGCACTCCCAAGCCGCACACGGCGACGGTCGTGGTACACAGCAACGATCCCAAGGCAAAACACGTCCGGCTGACTGTGAAATGGCGCGCCGTGGCGCCCGTCGAGTTCGAGCCTTATTCTGTTGATTTCGGCTCGCTTTTGCCCGATCGGACGGCGGAAAAGACGGTGCGCGTCGTGGTTCGCGCGTCCGACGACGCTGCGGCCCATTGCGAGATAGGAAGCGTCGAATGTTACCCACCGGCGGCGCTCGAAGCCTCGTGGGAGTCGAACGTAGTTCGCACGCTGTCGCTTCACGAGTCGCTCGCCTTGCGCATTTCTCTGCGCCCTGGCGCCGAGTCGGGCGACTGGCACGGCAAGATCGTGCTTCCGCTACCCGGCTCGCGGCAGTCGCAACTCACGTTGCCGGTGAGGTGGACCGTACGCGACCGCGTCGAGGTCTCTCCTGCGTCCGTGTTTCTCGGCTCGGGCGCGGCGGATGCATTTCTGAGCAAGAGTCTGACGGTCTCCGTCGCGAAAGGCGACGTGCTTGAAATCGATGAAATTCGGATCGCGCCCGGCGATAGCGGGTTCTCGGCATCCATTGAAAAGGCGACCGCCAGCGTAGCGTTGATCCGGGTGCAGACGCGGCTGTCCCGCGATTCCGGACCTTCGAAGGGCAGCTTGGCGGTGACGTGCAAGCAGCCTGTCGTGCGCACGATCAATGTTCCGTTGACGGCTTTTAGCCTCGGAACCGACTGAGGGATTGACGGGCCGTTCGTGGGAGAACCGACATGCGGCGCACCATTCGACCCGGACTGACGATCGTCGAACTGGTCGTGGTCGTTGCCGTCATCGGCCTGTTGTTGGCGCTGACGCTTGCGGCAGTCAATGCGGCGCGCGAGTCGGCGCGGCGCGTGCAGTGCACTGCGAACCTGGCGCAGTTCGGACGCGCGCTGGCCGCGTACGAATCGAGCCGCCGTGCGTTTCCGCCCGCAATGCGCAATCTGGACGCTCCGAAAAAGGGCTCTCTTTGGTACGCTCCGCACGTCCGCTTGCTTCCGTTTCTCGAACAGTCGGCGGCGGCGGCGGTGATCGATCTGCAGCAATCGCCGGGATTTTACGCGGGTCCGCCTGGCTTGCCCTTCATGCGGTTGAAGCAACCGATGCTGCCCTGGACGCCCTTGCCGGTTTTCCGTTGTCCTTCGGATCGCGATCTCTCGGTGTCCCCGTCGGGAAACAGCTACCGCGTCTGCACCGGCCCGGGAACAAGCCAATACCCGAGCAACTTGACGGTCGATGGCGGGCTGGGCGCCTTCATCGCATTGCAACCGCTGACGCCCGGCGAGATCAGGGACGGCCTCAGCGCCACCATCGGGGTCTCCGAAAAACGGATCGGCAGCGGGCGTACCTCCTTTTCGCGCCGAGTCGACTTTTGGTACAGCGGCTCGTCGGCGTTGGGCCCGGCCACCCCCGACCAGATGGCCGCCTACTGCAACGCGCTCTCGGGACCGCCGCCCGTGTATTTCACCTACTCGGGCGACACGTGGTTTACAGCCGGTTACGAAAATAGCTGGTACAACCATGTTCTCACGCCCAACGCGGAGACGCCAGACTGTTCGATGGACATGATGGCGCCCGGCCAGAGTCCGACGGGTGGCGGCGCCTTCCGCGCCAGCAGCTACCATCCGGGCGGCGTGAATTCCATGAATATGGATGGAAGCGTGCGTTTCGTGGCTGACGGCGTCGACCTGGCGGTTTGGCGCGCGGCTTCTACGCGAGCGGGGGGAGAGGCGGTCGCCATGCCGCCCGATTGATCGGAGTGCTGGGGCTCCGTTTCCCTCGATGCCCGCAGAAAACGGTCTACCGTCCCCCGCCTACCATCTGCTTCACCGTATCCCGCGTCACCGGCCGGATCACGCCGCGCTCGCAAATAATGGCGTTGATCAGCCAGGCCGGGGTGACGTCGAAGGCGGGGTTGTAGACCTGGATGCCGTCGGGCGCGGTTTGGCGGCCGAAGCCGTGGGTGATTTCCTCGGCGGCCCGCTGCTCGATCGGTATCTCGTCGCCGCTGGAGAGCGAAAGGTCGAAGGTGCTGGTGGGCGCCGCCACGTAAAAGGGAATGTGGTGCGCGGCGGCCAGCATCGCCACGCCGTAAGTGCCGATCTTGTTGGCCGCGTCGCCGTTGGCGGCGATACGGTCGGCGCCGACCACCACCGCCTGCACGCGTCCTTCGCGCATCACCTGGGCGGCCATCGAGTCGCAGATCAGCGTCACGTCGATGCCGCGCTGCTTCAGCTCCCAGGCGGTTAGCCGGGCCCCTTGCAACAAAGGCCGCGTTTCATCGGCGTAAACGTGCAGCCGCTTGCCGCCGTCTTGTGCGGCGTAAAACACGGCCAGCGCAGTCCCGTATTCCGAGGTTGCCAGTCCGCCGGCATTGCAGTGGGTCAGCACGCCCTGGCCGTCGGACAAAAGCGCGGCGCCGTGGCGGCCGATGGCGCGGCACATGTTCCGGTCTTCTTCGTGGATCGCCTGCGCCTCGTGCAGCAGATGTTTGGCGATCTCGGCCGGCGTCGCGCGGCCGCGCCAGTCGGCGGCCGCTTGCTGCATTCGCTTAAGCGCCCAGAACAGATTGACGGCCGTCGGCCGGCTCGCGGCCAGGTAGGTCGCGACCTCCTCCAGCCGCGCGAAGAACGCCTGCTCTTGATCGTGCGATGCCGTTTGCAGGCCGACACAGATTCCGTAGGCTGCCGCAATGCCGATCGCCGGCGCCCCGCGCACCCGCAGGCTGCGAATGGCCTCGAACACCGTTTCCACGTCGCGGCAATCGACGTACGCCAATTCCGCGGGCAAACGCGTCTGATCGACGAGACGCAAATGCCCATCGACGCCGCCGATCCATTCGAGAGTCTTGAATTGAGTCGCTTTGGGTTGAATGACTGCTGAAGGAGACGTCATGCCAATCGAGATGGGTTATCGAGTTGAATCATCAAATCTAGCACAGTCTGATTCCAGCAGCCAACGTCCAAGGGGCGACTCTTGTCATTAGGCTCGCGCATTCAGCAATTCGCAAGCCTGCTGATAGCCGGGCGCCGGCTGGCCATATTCGCTGGCCGTGACGCGAGCCAGCGAGACCAACTGGCGCCAACGGAACTTGGGTCGGGCGTGGGCGAATTCGTCGCTCACGGTGCGGTAATACTTCTCGGCGTGCAAGGCGCCGTCTTCGCTGATGGCGTACTTCAACAGCAAGTCGAATACGGGTCGCGCGTCATAACCCGAAGTTCCGTAACGGTGCACCAGCGCGCAGGCCAGGTTCTGGTTCTGCTCGCGGATCGCGCCGTCGAGATCTTGGAGCAATTCCTCGCCATTGCGCACGGGCAAGGCGGCCAGTTCTTCGGCATAGGGCCGCGGCTTCCATTCCAGGAAGTCGCCGCCGCGGTTCGTACGGTCCAGCGCCACCTGGTAGCCGGCCAGCACCAGACTGGCCACGCGGTTGCGGTGGTTGCTCGCCAGCGCGATATGGCGCCAGGCGTTGGCCGAATCGCTGGCATGCACGCCGATCGAATCGCCGTGGACGCTGCCGGTCGGTTTGTTGGGCTGGGCCTGTCCGGCCGTACGCCCCGAGTCGCGAAGCACGAGCTGATTCGCCGTCAGCGAGATCGCTTCGGCGATCGATTCCGCCGACATGCCTTCGGCCAAAGCCGCAGCCACCGCCTCGGCGGCCTGCGGCGCCGTCGACGTGAACAGCGTCTGGCTCATCGATTCGATCCAGGAATCTTCGGCCACGCGCGTGCCAGCGGACTTGCCGACCAGCTTGAATCGATCGAGCACCTTGGGCAACAGCACGCTCGGCTCGCTCATGTACTTGACGCGGTTTTGCTCCTGCTTGACGCAGTAGTGTACCGACTGCCGCAGCATGGTCTCGGCCTGCTCGCGACCGACCAGCCCCAGCATGTCCCATGAGCGATAGGCCAACACGATGCGATGCACGTCGGGGCTTTCTTCGACGCTTTCGAGCACGTCATTGAAGGCCTCTTCAGGCGAACAGGCCGCAGCCGCAGCCAGGGCCTGCTCGGCGGCGGCCGGGTCTTGTCGATGCACCGCGTCGCGGATTGCCTCGGCGCCCGATTGCCCTTCGGCCAGCGCCGCCTTCACCGGGTGCAGCACTTCGTTCTTGCGGCCGCCCATTTCCTGCAGCCGGTTGGTATTGCGATAGAGCACCTTGAGCACCGGCAAGGCGCGCCGCTCAGCCGGCAGTTCGGCGGCCATGTGGAAGGCCGGGGACATGGCCATGAAGGTATGGAAGCCGACATAGTCCTCGCCGCCGAACGTGCGGGCGTTGGCCAAGGCCGCCGCGGCGACGATCTCGCGCAGTTCCGTGCCGCCCTTGAGTCGCTCGACGACGGCCGGCAAGATGCGATCGGCCGGGGTTTCTTGCATCAACTCGACCAACGGTTCGAGCTTGCCGAACGACAGCGTCTCGGCGCCCTCGTCGGCCACGGCCGGCGAAAGGCCCAGGTCGAGCGCCACCGAATAGCCCACGCCCGCGATCAACATGCCCCGGCCCACGCCCGCCAGAAATTCGCGCCGATTGTTGCGCTGCATTGCCGTGCTCCTTGAGCTTTGCCGCCTGAAAAGAGAAGAAGTCGAAACGTCCCGCGTGCCAAAGTCCCCACATGCACCGCCGTAGTTCGATGGCCTGCTACCTAATCTAACGCGGCGCCGTTACACGTTCGGCTCCCCGTCGCCAATAAACACCTCTAACTCACTACATGCTAAAGAGTTGCGGACTTGCGGCGCCGATTGCCGACGGCCAGCGATATGCCGGTGGCCGCCAACAACGAGCCGCCGATCACGCCCATCGCCACCAGCGTGCCCCGCAAGCCTTGCCGGGCCCGGGCCACGTCGCGATCGAGCGGCCGGATCACTTCCAGCACGCCGGGAACGTCGCCGACTTTCCAGTCTTTCTTGGGACTATCGGGATGCGCGTTGTGGCAGCGCACGCAGGTCTGATCCATCCGCCGGGCAGTCACGTATCGCAGCGAGGGCCGGTTTTCGTAGCCCTCGAAACTCCAATACGGCTTGTCGGGGTTGGCCAACAACAGATCGAGCGCTTGCCGCTCGAACGCGTCGCGCGGACCGCCGTCGGTGCGAGGGCGGAACGGATGGTTGCTGTACAGCCGCACGCGCATGCCCGAGGCGCTTTTCTCGCTGATGTGGTTGCCCAGGTCGATCGTCATCGTGGCTGGCAGCGGAATGGCGCCGGGACGCGTGACGTAGTCGTGCGTCACCAGAATTTTCTGCGGGTAGAGCCGATCGACGATCTGCGAATAGTCTTCGTTGACGATCACCAGCATTTCCGAAATCTGCGCCGCGCTGTCGAGGGCCGACGAGCGCACCAATTGGGCCGACAGATTCGAGAGATGCCACAGCCCGTAGGCCGAGCCGAGCGTCACCGCCGCCAGCAGCCCGGCGGCCACCGGGTTGCGCCGCCGCCACTGCCTGAGCCTGGCCACCGCGCCCGCCGGCCGGGCCAGGATCGCGTCGCCGCGCAAGAAACGCCGCAGGTCGTCGGCAAAGGCGCCCGCGGTTTCATAGCGACGGGTCAGCGATTTCGACATCGCCTTGAGGCAAATCGTTTCCAGGTCTCGCGGGATTTTGTCGTTCAAGCGGCGCGGCGACCGCGGCTCGTCTTCCAGCACTTGCAACAGCAGCATCCGCCGGTTGCCGCGAAACGGCCGCTCGCCGGTAAGCAATTCGTAGAGCACGACGCCCAGGCTGTAAACGTCGCTGCGCGCGTCGACCTGCCGCGATTCGCCGCGCGCCTGTTCGGGCGACATATAGGCCGGCGTGCCCAGCACTTCGCCCTCGGGCGTCATCGGCTCTTCTTCGACGTCGCGCTTGGCCAGGCCGAAATCCATCAAGTGCGGGCGGCTGTCGAGATCGAGCATGATGTTCGACGGCTTGATGTCGCGGTGCACCACGCCGTGAGCATGGGCGTATTCCAAGGCGTCGGCCATCTGGGCGACCAACTCGGCGGCTTCGCGGCAAGCGAACCGCCGCCGCGAGATTTGGCTGGCCAGCGTGGCGCCGGCGATGAACTCCTCGACCAGATACCACGCCTCGTCGGCGTGCTGGCCGATCTCATACAGCGAAACGATGCCCGCGTGCTTGAGTTGGGCGGCGCTGCGGGCTTCGCGCAAGAAGCGGTCGATTTCCGCCCGGCTGGCCAGGCGCCCCGCGCGCAAGAGCTTGATCGCCACCAGCCGGTCGAGTTCGGTATCGCGAGCACGAAACACGTTGCCGTACGATCCGGCGCCCAGTTCTTCGAGCAATTCGAATTTGCCGAGCCGCCGCCGCTCGGACAAGGGGAGCGAATCGGCCGGCGGCGGCGCGGCCGCTTGGGCTGCCGCCAGGACTTCGTCGGGGACCGGCTCCAAGCGGGGCGATGCCTCGCTTGCGGCTAGCGCCCGCAAGCGGGCCGCAAAGGCGTCGCTCAAGCCGTCAAAACTTTGCAACGCCGCTTCACATGCCGCGCAGTTTTCCACGTGCCGGGCCAGAGCATCGAACTCGGCATCGGGCAGGTCGCCCAAGGCGAAGTGCAATAGCTCGGGGTGAGTGGGACAAGCGGCTGAGGCCATGACGAACGTTGCTCTAGCGGGCGAATGGCGCCCAAACATCAATTGTAACGCGCCGCGGGCGGCATTGCTCGGGTCGATTGGGCTCGTTCGGCTTGGGGCGCCTCCAACCGGGACGTTCCGCCCGGCAAAGCCGCCGCAATTCATAGAACGACCACGCGTTACTTCCCGAACCGGGCCTCCCCACAGGCGTTGCCGTTCGTTACGCTAGTTGAGGTTCATTTCTTCACGAGGCGGGCACGGTTCGAGGCGGTTATGAGCGGATCGACGAACGAATCATCGCCCGGCGACGAGGTGCGCTCGGCCCTGGGCACTTCGGGGACGCTCTTGAATGGCGCGCGGGCCGACGATCCACAGGCTTGGAACCGCCTGGTCGCGCTTTACAGTCCTTTGGTGTATCACTGGTGCCGCGGCTGGCAACTGCACGCGCACGACGCGGCCGACGTGGTGCAAGAAGTATTTCAGTCGGTCGCCGTCTCGATGCGAGGCTTCCGCAAGTCACAGCCGAACGACACGTTTCGCGGCTGGTTGCGGACGATCACTCGCAACAAGGTCTGCGACCACTTCCGTCGCACTGGCCGCCAGCCGATCGCCGCCGGCGGAACCGACGGCGAGCGTCGCCTGGCCGACTTTCCAGCGCCGCTGGCCGCCGACGGAACGCCTCCCGATGACGAGCCGGAGCGCGAACTGTTCTTCCGGGCGTTAGAGTTGATCCGCAGCGATTTTGCCCAAACGTCCTGGCAAGCCTTTTGGCGAACCACCGTCGACGGACTCTCAGCGCCCGAAGTCGCCGCCGAACTCGCCATGACTCCCGGCGCCGTGCGGGTCGCCAAATCGCGGGTTTTGCAGCGGTTGCGTTCCGAACTCAGGGATTTCGCAATCGAGTAGGCGCGGACGCTGATCAAGCAAGTGGCCGCGGACGAACCCGAGTTGGAGAGATACCGCGACATCTACACCGAGAAGTTCATGGAACTGATCGAGGCGAAAATCGCCGGACGCGAGATCGTCGCCGGGCAGGAGGAAGAAGAGGCGCCGATCGTCAACCTGATGGATGCCTTGCGCCAGAGCCTCGCCGGCCCGCGCCGCCCGGCTCGGCGAAAAGACCGCGACAAGCGGCCGCCCGCGCCGCGGACGGCGGCGCGGCGGACGCGCAAGTCGTCGTGACTCCTGGAACTCGACGAGCCGGCCGCCCCTAGTGCATTGTCAGTTAATTTTGGGGTAGGCGGGCGCCTGGGCGAAGCCCTCGTTGTACTACACAAGTGGTCTTCTGACGCAAACCGGGGCTACAAGACGCCGCCGCGGCTGCTTTTTTACATAGCCCAGGCATTTATGCCTGGGATCCGCGAACCATTTCAACCCTCCGCCC
>Ga0307372_10005245_pt1 | contig 19565 bp, 20 predicted proteins | sample OX1MG_FD_202533 | JGI IMG/M metagenome (GOLD analysis project Ga0307372, IMG submission 202533) | Soil microbial communities from Risofladan, Vaasa, Finland - OX-1 | ecosystem: Environmental > Terrestrial > Soil > Coastal area > Acid sulfate soil | place: Finland: Risofladan, Vaasa | collected...
TGGAGGCTCCCAACTTCGACGCCTCGCCGACCATGGCCACGGCCTTGGAGAGGTTGGCCTCGTGGTCTCCCCCCATCTTCATCTGGACGAGGCCTAGCGTCACCTCGCGGCGCGCGCCATCGCCGCCGCTGTGCCCGCGCTTGCTCTCCTTTCTCATTCCGCCAACCCGACTAACCCAGACATCTTCTGAGCTTGGCCGCTTCTATGAAAGCGTTTGAGGCGCTTGGCCTTTCGCCGTCCATGGCGCACATCATGAAGGTGTTCACGAAGTTCTCGTGCTTCTTGGACCGGTTGTCGGAGGGCCCGAGAGGGAGCGAGAGGGTCTCCTCGATGGTGGAGAGGTCAGCCATCACGTATCTGAGGGCGGTCTTCAGCTTCTCCTTGTTCATCTGCGTGAACTTCGCCATCAGGTCGTACTTGTCGACGAGGAGGTGGACGGTCTCCCACGACACCAGGGAGCCGGCGACGCGGTAGTCGAACTGGATGCCCCTGTAGGAGTGCTTCACCGCCTCGAACTCCTTGTCGGTGAGCGAGCGCAGCGCCTGGGCGCCGATGAACTCGGGCGGGATGCCGAGAGAGTAGAAGGCGGCGGCGAACGGGATGGCCCTCGGCATGGTGACGCCCTTCACCCTCCTGCTGTAGCCGAAGAGCCCGATGTGCAGCTTTCGGGCCCTCCTGGTCGGGATGAAGGAGGCCACGTAGTTGATGAGAGGCGCCAGTATCTCGACCCTCGACTGGAAGACCGGTATCAGCTTCTTCATCGCGCTCTCGAGCAGCAAGACCTCCTCCTCGTCTATCTCCGTAAGCTCCCCGTTCGGGAGCCGCTGGTTCAGGGTCGCGATCCCCCTCTCGACGGCGTCGGACGGGTAGTCGTAGCGGAACGCGGACTGGATTGTGACGGTGGAGAGGCCCTTGTACTCTGTGAGGAAGTTCTCCACGTTCTCGGGGTTGAGGTGCCCCCTGAAGGGCATCGTCCCCACGCCGAGGATCGGGTTCACCCTCACCCCCGTCTTCTTCTGCACCTGCGATAGCTTGCCGAGGGCGACCTTGGAGAGCAGCACGGCGGTGATCAGGCCGTAGTTGAGCGCGGGGTCAGACCTCGCTATGAAGACCCGCATGACCTCCGGCTTCACGGCCTTGACGTACTCGAGCACAATCTTGTCCATGGACATCAGGCTCACGGCGTCCTCGACCAGGGGGATGGCGTCGATCTTCTTCGGCATGAACGAGCCCACCCAGTCCTTGACCTTCATCGCGCCGCCGAGGCTGATGTCTTCGATCCCGGCGATCGCCTTGCCGTAGCACCTGTCGAGCCAGAGGAGCTCGGCCCCCTTGGTCGTGAACGGCAGGATGACTGCGGAGACCGGGACGGTCTCCCTCTCGTAGAAGGCGCTCGCCACGTCGGCCTGGAGAGGGATGGACTGGAGCGTCTGGGTCACGATCTTCCGCTCGGCCTTCTCCACGAGCGGGTTGGGGATGCGGTATGTCAGGAAGATGTCGCGCCCGAAGACGTTGTCCATGAAATAGTCAGAGTACTTGCTGAGGAGCTTCCTGACGACGTTCGTGTCGACGTCCTTCCCCTCGGAGTCCCACATTACCTCGCTGCAGGCGAGCTTGCTGTAGGCGATGTAGGCCTCGTCAAGCTCGGTCTCTCCCTCGATCACGCCGTTGGTGGACGACGCCCAGGGGGGAGTGTTCGCGTTGTCGGGGTGCTGCGTCGTCATCGTCTTGGGGATGAATTTTTTCTCGTCGACCAAGTTCTACTAAGCGGGCGACGGTCTCCGTGAGAGATTATTAATGTTAGACGGAGGACTGCGTCGGCGTCCGCCCGCTAGAAAGCGCTCGGCCAACTCGTTATATATCGCGAACGGACGGCGAGACCTATGCCCACCAAATACGACGTGGTCAAACAGACGAAGGCCCCGATCAGCAAGGCGATCGACTACTACTCGCACCCAGAGAACCTTCCGAAGATACACCCGGACTTTGTGAAGGACGTCAAGATAATCAGCAGGGACGGCAACACCGTCAAGCTCGAGCAGCAGATGGAGATGATGGGAAGGAAGCTGAAGGCGGTCAACACAATGGTGTGGGACAGCGCGAACAACAAGTTCGAGGTCAACACGCTGGAGGGCGACGGGAAGGGCAGCAAGATAACGATCGAGCTGAAGCAAATCCCCTCGGGGACGGAGATCCACTACTGGGCGGAGATGGAGTTCGGGGCGCTGGGCTTCTTCATCAAGGGTCGCGCCAAGGACTCCTTCGTGAAGGTCGCCGACGAGGACGCGAAAGCGCTAGACGCGATATAGGGGAGCGGCAGGATGCTCGCGACCGGGCACGTCGCGCATTATTAATAATACCACTGCGCCGTGGTAATACGTTCATGAGACTTGCGGTGGGATTCAACCCGGTCATCCCTGTTAGGGAGATGACCAGGCTCGCCTTGAAGGGCGAGGCAAGCGGCTACGAGTCGGTCTGGATACACGAGAGCCTCTACCAGAGAGACGTCGTCACCTACCTCGCCTCCATCCTCGGGTCCACCAAGCGGATCAAGGCCGCCTCGGGCGCAATCAACACGTTCACGAGGCACCCCGTCACGACCGCGACCACCTTCGCGAACCTCTCGGAGCTCTCCGAGGGGCGCGCCATCCTGGGGCTAGGGCTGGGCAGCTTCCCCACCATTCCCCTCATCGGGTACAAGATATTCCCCGCGACCGAGACGAAGCCCCTCGTGAGGATGAAGGAGTACGTCGGGATCCTCCAGGCGATCTGGTCGGGGCAGAAGGTCAGCTTCAAGGGGAGCGTCTTCACGGTCAACGACCTCGAGCTGGGTTTCAAGATGACCCACCAGGTCCCCCTCTACCTCGCCTCGCTCTTCCCCATGACGCTCAGGTTCGCAGGCAGGTCGGCGGACGGCGCGATCCTCTCGCCGACCCTGGCCACCGTCGAGGCAACGGCGCGGATGGCGAACTTCGTCAAGGAGGGTGAGACGGCGGGGAAGAGGAGGGTCGAGAGGGCCTCATACATGATGACGAGCATGGACCCCGACTTGAAGACCGCAAGAGAGACTGTGAAGAAGTTCTACTTCTTCCTCTACCAGCTCAGCGAGGTCCTTCCTCCCAACACCCTGGAGAAGTACGGGGTGACCGAGGAGCGCCTCAAACCGATGAAGGAGGCGTGGAAGAGGGGGGACGTGGGAGAGGCGAGCAGGCTCGTCCCAGACGAGGCCGTGGACGCCCTGACCATCGTGGGCACCCCCGACAAGGCGCTCCAGCGCGTCTCCGAGTACGTCAAGGTCGGCGTGGACCTCCCGATAATAATGCCCATCGGCAACACCGGCTACGCAATGGACTCGCTGGCCCCGGGTGAGCGGTTGGCTGCATGACGGGCTCGAGACAACCATTCCTGCCAGTCCTTTCCAGGTTCGTCAGGCTCCAGTTCGCGCCCGTGATGATAGGCCCAGTTGTCCTGGGCGCCGCGTTCGCATGGCACGCGACCCATGCCTTCGAGCCCGCCCTCTTCGCCCTGACGCTCCTGGGGAGCGTCTCCCTGCTCCTGGCGGCGAACGGCATCGACGACGTCTACGACCAGCTGAACGGGGTCGACGCGACGGCGGACCGCCTCTTCCCCAAGGAGTTCCCCGGCTGGAAGCCCATAACGAGGGGGGTCATCAGCGTCAGGGACGGATTCGTCATCTCTGGGTTCTTCTACGCGCTCAGCGTCGGCATCGGGCTCTACCTCTCGGCGGTCGTCGGATGGCTCGCGATCGGGATCGCGCTCCCCGGCATCCTGCTGAGCTTCTTCTACACGGCGCCCCCCTTGAAGCTCGACTATCGCGGGCTCGGCCTCGGAGAGCTGTCGATCCTTCTGAGCTTCGGACCTATCCCCTGCCTGGGCGCCTACTACGTCCTCACGGGAGGGGTCTCGATCATCCCGGTGGCGGCATCGGTCTCGACTGGGCTGCTCACCGTGAACGTCCTCATGATGCACGATCTGATCTTCTTCGAGCCCTACAGGCAGGCGGGGAAGCGCTCCCTCGCGGTGGTTCTGGGAGCAGAGAAGACCCAGACGCTCGTCCTCTGGTTCGCAGCTTTGGCATATCTGATGATCATCGCAGCGGTGGCGGCAGGATTGGTCCCCCTCACAGGCCTCCTTTGCGTCGCGGCGGTCCCGCTCCTTCTTTGGTCGAGGGGGCGCGTCCCGGATGGACAGCCTCCGCCCCAAGTCTTTGCGACGAGGACGATGAGGACGTTCTCGCACACCCTAGCCTTCACGCTTCTTCTCGCGATCGGGCTCTTGCTGGGTTAGCGAGTCCTCGGCTATCCGATCACGAAGAAGACGAAGATCATCTCGTCCCACAAGACGTGCGAGACAATAGAGGCCGCAAGCCCCCACCTGTGGTAGACGTAACCCCATACCAGCCCTCCGATGAAGGCCACGAAGATGAGAGAAGGGTTTAGCGTGGGGATGTGGATGCTGCCGTAGATCGCCGAGGTGAGGACTATCGAGTTCCGGGTGGAGAGCCTCTTGGCCAGGGCGTTCTGGATGAAGCCCCTCCAGTAGATCTCCTCGGTGGGGCCTATGGGGAAGAGGAGGACTGTCGCGATGAAGGAGGTCGGCTCGGCCCCCTTCAGCGAGTAGACCGAGGAGATCGTCCCCGTGAACTGGGGAAAGCCGCTGAGCACCTGATACCCTGACCAGAAGAAGAGGTAGAGGAGCACGGCGGAGACGACCCCGATCACTATCCCAAGGGGCGTCGGCTTCAGCGAGAGCTCCTTCCTCCCCACGGCGAGCGCGGTGGCCAGCAGGATGAAGGCCGCGATGGTTATCCTCAGCCAGAAGTTGAGGACAGGGACCTGGAAGGCGAAGAACCAGACGACGTACGCGATCGGGAGGGTGAGGATCGCCCTCCGCGTGTCAAGGGCCAAGGAGAAGGCTTCGAGGCCGAGCCGATATAAGCTGTGGCGGTGCGTCAGTCGTTCGACCGCGGCTGGGGCCCGTCTAGTCGCGCTTGGAGATGAACTTGAGGGCGTTCGAGTTGAACTCGGACGGGTTCTCCATGTGGGGGAAGTGCCTCGAACCTGCTACCGTCAAGGCCTCGCAACGCGGGACGGACTTGGCGACGAGCTCGCCGATGCGCTGGAGCCACACCGCGCTCTGTTGGCCGTTGATGACGAGCGTCCGGCAGGAGATCTTTCGCGCCTGCGCCTTGAACGGAGGTAGCCTGGTCCTGAGCTCCGCGATCGTCCTCGCGTTGTCAAGCATCATCTCCTTCGCGGAGTCGGGAAGCTCGGCGAAGGCCCCCACCTTGTTCTGGACCCCGTCGACGTTGAGCTGGACGGCCTTCTTGGCCTGGCCCGAGTCGAGCGCCTTTAGGGAGGGCACGAGGGAGCCAGACTGGAAGCGCCGCGCGGACAGCGCCACCCCCGGGTTGCCTATCAGCAGCGCGAACATCTGCCCCGAGCTGTTCGGGTCCTCCACGAGCAGCGTTGCGATGGCGGGCTCCACGAGGACGAGGGAGCGCACGAGGCCTGGGCGGTCGGCCGCGAGGTACGCGGCGACGAATCCTCCGTAGGAGTGCCCCACCAGGTGGACGGGGGCGATCCCGAGCTTCTCGATAAGGCCCTTCAGGTCGGCCGCGTTCGCCTCCACGGTGCTGTCGCTGACGTCTCCGTCCCTTTGGTTCGGGGCAGCGTATCGCCTGCTGTAGGTTACGGTCGAATAGCTCTTGGAGAACTCCCCGACCTGCGCGCTCCAGGCGCGGTAGTCGGTGGGGATCCCGTGGGAGAACAAGACCGGCTCTCCCTTTCCGGCGAGCTCGTAGTACAGCGAGACGCCGTCGACGTCTATGCTCGGCATTTCGTCAAAGGCCCAGCCCGCACCCTATAAGGGCCACGAGGCGGATCAGCGGTGCCCTCGGTATCGGGGCCCGGCCGTCTGGGGGACGATGGTGACGCGGATGCCGTCCGGGTCACTTATCGCCAAAGACCCGTCATCGCCGCCGGTGCCCGGGACCCGGCGAGCCACTTCGTCGAGGACGGCTCTCTCAGGGACTATGATCCTGAACTCGTCCAGTCCCGCGTCGCCGTCCTCGTGCGGCGTCCCGCCGAGGCTGTGCCATGTGTTGAGCCCGATGTGATGGTGGTAGCCGCCCGCGGAGAGGAAGGCGGCGCCCATCTGTGGGACGTGCATCATCACCTCCAACCCGAGCGTCTCGTGGTAGAACTTCACAGACCTCTCGAGGTCGGTCACTCTGAGGTGGACGTGCCCGATCCGCGCTCCCGTGGGGAAGGCCGTCGGCTTCTCCCGAGCGCCGTTTTCCCCGAGCTCCCTGACGAGGGACTCGACGTCCAGGGGTTGGCTCATGGGGGCCATGAGCGACAGGTCTCCCGTGGCCGCAATGCGCTCCGATATCTTCCTCCAGTCCGACCAGGCGCTTCTCGGCCTGTCGGCGTAGATCTCGATCCCGTTCCTCTCGACATCATGGAGGTAGAGGGACTCGCTCACCTGGTGGTCGGCGAACCCTTCGTAGGCCACGCCGGAGCTCCCGATCGCCACGAGGGTCGAGGCGAGGCTCCTTCTGTCCGGGACGAGGGCCGCGTAGTGATAGAGACCCGCGGAGTCGCTCGGGGCCTGCCTTGCTTTCGGGTCCTCTGTGAGCGTCAGGAGCGTCTGGCCGGGGGCGCCGGTGGGTCGCAGCTCGACCGCCTTGAGGCCTGACGCGCCCTCCTCCACTTTCCTCGCGTGCAGACCCAAGCTGCCCACGTAGAAGTCGAGCATCGGCCCTAGGTGCCTCACTCGTAGTGTGGGCGCACCCAGCGTCATGCCTTCGTGCATCACGAACCGCGCCGCCGCGCGGGCTGAGAGCTTCGAGTCCATGTTTCCCATCTCGCCTCGGCTACTGCCCGACACCCAGGGTGTTCCCGATCCCAGCCAGGAGGACAGCCTCGCCGTCCTTCGTCCTCTCCTGGATTATCCTCTTCACAAGGCTCACGGCCTTCTCCGCGCCTTCGGCTATCTCCTTCTTCATGGTGGCCATCACATCGAGGTCGCCCTCCTTCACCAGGACGGCGTAGACCGGGATGTTGTGCTTCGTCGCGACCTCCTCTATCTGGAACTTCTCCACGCCCAGGCCCCCGATGGCGGCGCCGACCCCTTCCGCCACCTCACCCGTCTCTTCGCCTTCCAGCTTGGCCGCCGCGTCGACCATGATTATCGCCTTTAGGGGCACCTTCATCTCCTCTACGAGGCGCCTGATCCCGAGGCCAGGCTGGCCGACGTATCCCATCGGCCCCTCCGCCTTGAGCACATACAGCGTCCGGCCCTCGAAAGCGGTCGCGCCCACCACCGTGTCCCTGGCCACGACCTGCTTGGGCGCGTCGCCGAGGAACTTGGATGCGACGAGAGGCCCCACCCCGTCGCCGATGGGCATTCCCGTCTTGACGGAGTCCATCGCCTTCGACATGGCGGTGGCCTGCTCCATTATCTGCGGGAGGCTCATCTGCAGCTGCAGGAGCGCCATCGAGCTGGTCTTCTTGCCGAGCAGGTAGTAGTGCCTCACCACCTTGGTGATGGTGTTCAGGCCGCTCGCCAGTTCCAGCATGTTCTGCGCCACGGAAAGGGAGACCGCGTCGGCGCCTCCGATGATGCCCTTGATCTCTGCCCTCGCCCTGTCGTCGCTGGTCTCGGCGATGTGCTCAATCTTCCCGATGATACCGGCCGGGTCCATGTCCACCGGCATGATCGTGACGTAGTCGAGGAAGCGGTCTACCTTCTCGCCGAGGTCTCCCGTCTGTGAGCCCTTCTGTTTGAAGTAGTCCACGACGTCGCTCCTCGCCTTGTCCCTCATCGACTCGAGGCGGCCGAGCGCCTTACCAATGCTGTTGACCGAGAGGCGAGACTGGATCCTCCCGCCGTAGAATATGAAGACGAAGATGACGACGTAGTAGGCGGAGCTGATGACCGTGCCCAGGCTGACGCCCCCCAACGGACTAGACAAGCCCAAGACCTCCCGCCTCTATACGCTGTGGCCCAGCCCTCGAACCCAAGTCGGAAGAGAAGACAGCCATCCGAATTCCCCTGAAGAGATACTATGGGACGTCCAATATAAAGATGGTGGTATTGGTCACCCCATAGGCTTATTATTGCGGAGCGGAGTTGTCGCCAAAGGCAAAAGAGATGAAGGGAAAGGAAGACGGAGGAGAGGAGATGTGCGACATGCGCGGCATGCTCTCATTCACCATTCTGTGGCTGCTTTCGAGGCGGTCGATGTACGGGCAGGAGCTCGCCACAGAGATAGGGAACCGCAGGGGGGACAAGCCCAACCCCGGGACGATATACCCGGCGCTCAAGGACCTGGCCGCCCGTCGACTGATCGTGGCGAACCAGCAGGGGCGAAACTCCGTCTATGAGCTCACGAACGAGGGGAGGGCTGCCCTGGAAAGGTCGATGGAGTACTTCGAGAGGGCCTACGGGGACATCTTCAACGAGCTGAGGCAGGTCCAGCCGCCCTCTCCGAAGACCCGGCGCTCAGCAAGAAAGTGACCCGCCGTTGACACGCGATGCCCGCGCGGCTCGCCCTCTTCACTAGGGAGACCGGGATGTTGCCAGACAACGAGATAGAGATCGCCAACCTCACCAAGACCTACGGCAAGGTCGTCGCGCTGAACGACGTCTCGCTCGAGGTCGGCGCGGGGGAGATCCTAGGCCTCCTCGGGCCGAACGGCGCGGGGAAGAGCACCCTCATGAAGATAGTCGTCGGAATCCTGCGCCCTACGGCGGGCTACGTGAAGGTGGGGGGGAGCGACGTCGCTAAGGAACCCGAGGCCGCCAAGAGGAACGTCGGATACCTGCCGGAGAACCCGTCGCTCTACACGGGGCTGACGGTCAGCGAGTTCCTAAGGTTCATGGGGAAGATCAGGGACGTGCCAGACGGCGCGCTGAGGGACAAGATCTCGGAGGCGCTGATGACCTTCTCGCTAGAGGAGAAGGCGGACGCCATGCTGAGCGCGCTCTCCAAGGGGATGAAGCAGAAGGTCGCCCTCATCGCAGCGACGCTGCACGACCCGAAGGTGCTGGTGTTGGACGAGCCGCTCACCGCGCTCGACCCGAAGACCCAGGTCTTCGTCAACAGCTGGATCGCTGCCCAGGGCAAGAAGGGGACGACGGTGCTCCTTTCGACGCACAACCTGGAGATCGCCCAGGACCACGCCACAAGGATAGCGATAATCGACAAAGGCAGCATAATAGCGCTCGGAGCGCTCGACAGCCTCCGCCGGATGGCCGACGCAGGAAAGGACGCGAGGCTCGACGAGGTCTTCCTCAAGCTCACCGCCGAGCCTGCGTAGCAGCAAGACGCATGGAGAGCTGACCTCCCTTGAACAGCTGGAGCGCCGTAGCGACCCTCGTCAGATACTGGATGAAAGGCCGCTTCACCCGGGCCATGGCCGCATGGATACTCGTCGGGGAGTCCTTCGGGGTCGTCTTCGTCCTCTTCGTGGGGGGAACCTTCCTCTCCTTCTCATCGAGGTTCAACCTGGGCGGGGGCATCTCCGACGCAAGCTTGAGCCTGCTCTTCGCTCTCTTCCTGGTCGGGCTCATCCAGAGCGGGTTCAACGGGAGCGGCCTCCCGGTCTCCTCTGCCGACGTCGACTACGTCTTCACGTCTCCCGTGAGACCGCGCGAGGTCTTCGCCGCGAAGGTGCTGATGAACTCAGTGACGACCGTGCTCCTGTCTTTCCCGCCGATCCTGGTCCTGTATCTCCGGTTCGCCGAGTCGTTCGGGACATCAGACGCCTCGGCCATCCTGGCAGGGATGGTGACTCTCGCGTTCTTCGTCATGGGCCTCTTCCTCAGCGCCGACATCACCCTCTCCCTCAACTCGAGGCTAGCTCCCAGGCTCAGGCTCTTCAGGAACGGCCTGATGGCGGCGGTGATCGTGGTCAGCCTCGTCCCGGTCGCGCTCCTGATCCCCGGCGCTCCTCCAATCCTGGGAGAGGTCGTCGAGGTCCTCCCGAATGGGCTGGCCGCCAAGATGAGCTTCGACATCTTGACTGGAGCGCGATGGACGGCCGCGACCGGGCTCAGCCTGGTCGCCTTGGGCGCGTGGTTCGTGGGCCTCCTCGCCCTAGGGGTGAGGATGTCGCGCGCCCAGTTCTACGAGGTGCTCAGGTTGGATGACGCGGACTCTCCGACCGCGGATGAGGCGGGTAGCAAGGGCTCGTCGAGGCTCGAGACGAGCGGAAGATCTGTGTGGGCGGTGGTGAGGGCGAAGGAGAGGGTGATGATGAGCAGGACCAAGGAGACGCGGAGCATGCTGATCAACACGCTATTCCTCGCCGGCTTCATGGTCATCTACTCCCTCTCCGGCGTCTTCCAGTCGTCCCCGACATCCTTCTTGTTCATCCTCTTCCTCATCGGCTCGTTCGGGTCGGGGACGGCCGCGAAGTGGCTCGAGAAGGAGAGGCTCTGGATAATCAAGACGTCGCCCCTGGACCTTTCGCGATACGTCAAGGAGGCATATCGCGCGAGGGTTACGCCGCTCCTGCTCCTGCTCTCCCCCGTCGCGGCGGCCGTCGGCGTACCGCTCGTCCTGGGCGACCTGAAGGACCCTGCCTCGCTCCTCCCAGTCAGCCTCTCTCTCCCGGGGGCGTTGGAGGTCGCGGCCGTCATGATGGCCGGAGGGATGTATTTCGCTGCGAGGTACGGGCAGAGCACCGCGGACGACCTGCTCCTCGCGCAAGGGCAGGACCTGACCGACGTGAAGAGGTTCATCTACCAGACTTTCATCAACCTGCTTCTCGTCTCTCCGATCATGGCGCTCGTGCTGGCCGCTGGACTTGTCGCGGGTGCCCTCGGCTCTTCGTCGCTCCTGCCCCTCACCTTCGTCCTCCTCGGCGTCGCCCTTGCCTACACAGCCCTCATCATCGACTATCTTCTGTCAGCGGCGGGCAGGTCGCTGCGCGTGAGGGAGGACCTGTGAGGCACGCCGCGAGGCTCGGGCGGGGCGCAATCCAGATAAGGGAGACGTGCCCCTTCTCCTCGGTTTGACCGCGGGGCAGGAATCGACGGCCGCGCCCGGCTCGGCACGGGAGAAGGAGGGAAGCTAGCCACGGTCGAGCTGTTCCTCATATGGTATTTCATCCTCGGGTTCCTGCTGGGCAACGGCGTGCCGCACTTCACCTTCGGCGCCGCCGGGAAGGTCTTCAGAAGCCCGTTCGGGCAGAGGTCGTCCCCGCGGACCAACGTGCTCTGGGGCCTTTCGAACTTCGTCGCGGCGACGATAATCGTAGCAGGCCTTATCGCCCTAGACCTCTACAGCAGCTACGCCCTGGGCGCCCTGATGCTAGGTTTCTGGCTTATGATGCTGATGTTCGGGACGGGGATCAGGCGCTTCCTCAACGAAGGGGAGCAAAGGCCAGCCTCTGGCTGACTAGCCCAACTCAGGTCGTACGCGGCCTGGCTCCGGGGACGGCTTGCGTTTCGTCTCCGTGATCGCCTCTTCAAAGTCGTGCATCGTGACCGTGAGGTCGGCCGGGTCGTCCTCCGCGCTCTTGCCGTGGGCCTTGATGAAGTTCTTGATGGCCGCGAGCGAGGCAGCGTTCGCCGCTGCGGCGAGCTCCGCCCCGGTGTAGCCCTCGGTCATCTCGGCGAGCTTCGCGATGTCGACGTCCTTGGCCAGGGGCTTCTTCTTGGTGTGTATCTTGAGTATCTCTATCCTGCCCTCATTGTCTGGAGGAGGGATGCGCAAGAGCTTGTCGAACCGGCCAGGCCTAAGCAGCGCTTCGTCGATGATGTCCGGCCTGTTGGTCGCACCGAGAACCACCACCCCCTTCAGCTCCTCCAGCCCGTCCATCTCGGTCAGGAGTTGGCTGACCACGCGCTCGGTGACCTGGCTGTCGCTCTCGCCGGACTTTCTCCTCGGGGCTATCGCGTCGACCTCGTCGAAGAAGATCACGCATGGGGCAGCGGCGCGGGCCTTCCTGAAGACCTCCCTCACCCCCTTCTCGGACTCGCCCACCCACTTTGAGATCAGCTCGGGCCCCTTGATGCTGATGAAGTTCGCCTCGCTCTCGTTCGCCACGGCCTTTGCGATCAAGGTCTTCCCGGTCCCCGGGGGACCGTAGAGCAGAATACCCTTCGGGGGCTTGACGTCTCCCTTCGAGAAGAGCTTGCCGTACTTGAGGGGCCACTCGACCGCCTCCGTCAGCTCCTCCTTCACGGAGGCCAGGCCGCCGATGTCTTCCCACTTCACGTTCGGGGCCTGCACGAGCACCTCCCTCATCGCCGAGGGTTGGACGTCCCGAAGCGCGTCCTGGAAGTCCTGCATCTTCACCTTGATCTTGTTGAGCGTCTTCGCGGGGACCTTGGTCTCGTCCATGCTTATCTCCGGGATGACCCTCCTCACCGCGAGGATCGCAGCCTCCCTGGCGAGCGCCTGGAGGTCGGCCCCCACGAAGCCATGGGTGACCCTCGCCATCTCCTCGAGTTTTACGTCTGACTCCATGGGCATCCCCCTCGTGTGGATCTGCAGGATCTCGAGGCGGCTCTTCACGTCGGGTATCCCTATCTCTATCTCCCTGTCGAACCTTCCTGGGCGCCTAAGCGCGGGGTCGAGGGCGTCGGGCCGGTTGGTCGCGGCAATCACGACGACCTTGCCGCGCGACTCGAGCCCGTCCATCAGGGTGAGGAGCTGAGAGACGATCCTCTTCTCGAGCTCTCCTGAGACCTCCTCCCTCTTCGGGGCGATCGAGTCTATCTCGTCGATGAATATAATGCTGGGGGCGTGCTCCTGCGCCTCCTTGAAGATCCCCCTGAGCCTCTCCTCGCTCTCCCCGTAATGTTTGCCCATGATCTCGGGACCTGCGATGGAATAGAAGTTGGAGTTGGTCTCGTTCGCGACAGCCTTTGCCAAGAGGGTCTTGCCCGTCCCGGGCGGGCCGTAGAGCAGAACGCCCTTGGGCGCCTCTATCCCCACGCGCTCGAAGATCTCCGGATGCCTCAGCGGGAGCTCGATCATCTCGCGGATCTTCTGGATCTCCTTAGTCAGTCCGCCGAGGTCCTCGTAGGTGATGCGCGGGACGCCCGTGTTCAGGGGCTTGTGCATCGTCCCGAGCCTGAACGTGGTCTCGAGGGTGACCACGACCGGGCCTGAAGGCGAGGTCGAATCGACGACAAAGTCGATCTTCTTCCCCACCCCCATTATACTGAACGGGAGGGAGTCTCCCTTGGTCATCACTCGGTTCTCCAGGAGCTCGGGGAACGCCTCTTCCAGCCCTTCGACGCTCAGCTGCTCGGTAGGGGCGAGGACGACCTCCTGCGCCTCCTTGGCGTCCGCGGGCGCGATTGACACCGTGTCGTCGATTCCGACCCCGAGGTTGTTCCTGGTGTAGCCGTCGATGCGGACCAGCCCCCTGCCGTAGTCCTCGGGGTAACCGGTCCACACCACCGCGTGGCTCTTCTTGCCCTTGCCTGTGACCTCGATGACGTCCCCGGGGGACAATCCGAGGCTCTCCATCACCTTCGGGTCTATGGCCGCTAGGCCGCGTCCGACGAGCGTCGAGCTGGTCTCGGCCACCCGTAGGCGAGTGTCCTTCTCCATGAGGGTCGAGGGCTAATCGGAAAGATAAAAACAGTGCGAGTGGTTGCGCCGTACTGCGTCGGGATGAAGAAGACGAGTGGGGGGCAGCTGGCGTTCGTCGTCCAGAAGCACAAGGCGACGTCGCTCCACTACGACCTCCGCCTCGAGATCGGAGGGGTGATGCCGTCCTGGTCGGTCCCCAAGGGACCGTCGCTCGACAGCGGAGTCAAGCGCCTCGCGATGCCAACCTCGGACCACCTGATGGAGTACCGGCACTTCGAGGGCGTTCTGAAGGGCGAGTATGGGGCTGGACCGGTCATGGTCTGGGACGAAGGGACCTACAACCAAGAGGTCGAGGTGAGCAAGGGTGTGAGGAGGGAGGTCGTCGACAAGGACGAGGTCGAGGAGGTCGCCAAGAGGGGCCTCGAGGAGGGGAACCTGAAGTTCAGGCTGTACGGGAAGAAGCTACGAGGCTCCTTCGCGCTCGTCCGCACCAGGGGGTTCGGCGGGAAGGAGTCGTGGCTGCTCATCAAGCACCGCGACGAGCACTCGCAGCCGGGATACGACGCGAAGGACTATGACTTCTCCGCTGTGTCCAAGAGATCGCTCGCGCAGATCGAGTCTCAGGAGGTGCTCGACGGCTCCAGCCCATCGAGCGGGCCGGGTGTCAACGCATCAAGACGGAGAAGATCCCGTCGCGAATCTCCCTGAGCTCCAGGGTCAGGATGGTTTACAGACCTTCATCTTAGGCCGAGGGCATCCTTCAGGTCGATCTCGTGGTCTTGTTCCTCCGCGATGATGTCCCTGAGGGCTTCGGAAAGCGCATATTCTCCCGCCGCCTCCGCCTGCCGGATTCTCTGCCTGTAGTTCTTGATGGTCTCCTGCTCGCCTCTTAGGTCGATCTCCAACATCTTCTTGGAGTCGGTCGAATACTCGGCGGGTTTGCCCTTCACGGTGGGGTCCCCTCCAAGATAGTCGATCTGCCTGGCCACCTCTAGGGCGTGCGCGAGCTCCTGCGCTGCGTGCTTCTTCAGCTGGTCGGCAATGTCGCTGTACTCGGCGCCTTTCAGGGAGACGCTAAACACCACGTATTGGATGATCGCCTTGTATTCCCTCGCCAGGTCTTCGTTGAGCGCTCTGACTATCTCTGCCCTCGCAGACGACGAGGCGGATCCGGCGTCGGCTGCTCCTGAGTCCTTTCCCTTGGCCATGGGCTCTCCGCGGGCGCTCTCGTTACTTAAGGCCTCGCGTCAGGGTCCTTGCCCCAAGAACTGTGAAGGCGCCGTGCTCTTTCCTGGACTCAAGATGGCTTGAATCTGAACAGGAGCAGAGAGTTGCTTATCACGGTGACAGAGCTGATGGCCATCGCGCCGGCTGCGAGGAACGGAAGGGTGTTGTAGACCTGCGCCCCGAAGACAGGCACAAGCGCCCCCGCGGCTACTGGGATCAGGACCACGTTGTAGGCGAACGCCCAGAACAGGTTCTGCTTGATCTTCGAGAGGGTCTTCCTGCTGAGCCTGATCGCGGTCGCCACGTTGAGGAGGTCGTCCTTGATCAGCACGATCCCGCCCGCCTCCTTCGCGATGTCCGTCCCGCTGCCTATCGCTATCCCGACGTCAGCCCTTGCCAGGGCCGGCGCATCGTTTATGCCGTCTCCTACCATCGCCACCACCCTCCCTTCCCTCTGCAGGGACTCTATGGTCTCCTCCTTCTGCTGTGGAAGGACCTCAGCGACGAACCTCTCGATGCCTATCTCCTTCGCTATCGCAGCTGCCGTCCGGGAGTTGTCCCCTGTCAGCATGACCACGTGGACCCCCATCCTCTTGAGGGCGTCCACCGTCGCCTTCGCCGAGGGCTTCACTGTGTCAGCGACCGCGACCATTCCTACGACCTTGCCGTCCAGAGCGAGGGTCATGACGGTCTTCCCTTCTTCCTCCAGCCTCCTAAGGCCCTGGTCCGCGGGCGAGAGGTCCACCCCGCTCCCCGTGATTAGCCGCCTGTTCCCGAGCAGCACCGACCTGCCATCAAGTCTCGCCTTGACGCCCTGGCCGGCGATGGCCTGAAAGTCTTGAGGGTCAGAGAGAGCGATCGAGCGGCTATTCGCTTCGTTGACGATCGCCTCCCCAAGCGGGTGCTCTGAGCCCTTCTCCACCGAGGCGGCCAGCCGCAACAGCTCCTCCGGACTGACGCCGTTGACCGGGACGACGTCCGTGACCGAAGGACTTCCCACGGTGAGGGTGCCCGTCTTGTCGAAGACCACGGTGTCGACCTTCGCCGCCCTTTCCAGGTACTCCCCACCCTTGATCAGCACGCCGCTCTGCGCGCCCTTGCTGGTGCCCACGAGAAGCGCTGCTGGGGTCGCGACCCCAAGTGCGCACGGGCACGATATCACAACCACGGAGACGAAGGCGAGCACGGAGAATGCGAGGCCGATGTGGCCGAAGAGGTACCACGACAGCCCGGCCACCGTGGCGGCCGCGACGACCACGGGGACGAAGTACGACGCGATCCGGTCCGCCAGGCGCTGGATGGGCGCCCTGCCGACCTGCGCCTCCTCGACGAGCCTGACGATCTGGGAGAGGGCCGTGTCCTGGCCGACCTTGTCCGCTATCAGCTTGAGGAGGCCAGACTTGTTGATCGTCGCTCCGATCGCCTCGTCCCCCGGCGACTTCTCGGCGGGGATGCTCTCGCCCGTAATCATGGACTCGTCGATGGCCGACCGGCCCTCCACTATTACCGCGTCCACGGGTATCTTCTCGCCCGGCCTGACCACCAGGATGTCTCCCACCTGGACCTGCTCTATGGGGACGTCGACCTCCGCGCCGTTTCTCTCAATCCTGTGAGCGATGGTCGGCTGAAGGTCGGCGAGCCTCCTAACCGCGGCTGATGCCCTGCTCTTCGTCACGTGCTCGAGGAACCGTCCCCCAAGGATCAGCGTGATAATGATGGCGGAGGTGTCGAAATAGACGCCTGAGAAGGGGAAGATGCCTGGAGCGAAGGTGACCGCCACCGAGTAGGCCCACGCCGCGGAGGTCCCCAGCGCGATGAGCACGTCCATGTTTCCCATCATGTTCTTGATGCTGTCGTACGTCCCCTTGTAGAAGCGCCACCCCACGACGAACTGGATGGGCGTGTCCAGCGCGAAGAGGGCGTAGTGGGAAGCCTGGGCGGGCAATATCGAGACGTACGTGACGAGCAGTATCGGAAGCGAAAGGAGAGCCGAAGCCAGCACCTCCCACTTCAGCTTCTTCAGCTCCTTCTCCGGAGCCAGAAACTCCCGCTTGCACGACTCGCTGCAGAAGTAGTAGGTGACTCCCCTGACCTGGGCCTTCAGCTCCGCTGTGGACTCGTCGACGAACATCCCACAGACAGGATCCTTTGCGATTGTTCTCACGCTCCTGGTCGATTGGCTCTATGCCGCTGGTGAATAGGCTCTCTAGCCTGCCTTAAACTGTCACCTTTACGATTGTAAGCCTTGTTTTGTTGCCTTCGTGAGCCTCGAGCCGTACTTGTCAAGGTAGGCCGCCTTGCACGTCTTGCAGCAGAAGTAGTAGCGCGAAGACCCCGCGGCTACGATGTAAGGCCTTGCTCGAGCCACGTCCTCGTGACAGTAGTCGCACTTCAGGTTCATTTTGAGCGCGGCGGGCGAAAAGGGCGCGGGCTCCTCCTTGACGACGCTGGTTATGATCTGACTCGACGCCACGCTCACGCCAGGCCTCGCAAGCGCGCTCCGACGGAGGAAGGCATGAAGACCGCCGACGTCTTCGAGAGCGACCTTCAGGGTGATCCCTTGCCCTGTCGTGATGTAGAGGTTCTCCACCTCAGGGAGCTTTGAGAGGTCGCTCGCGAGCTTGTCTGCCGACGACGAGGTTACCTTCAACGATATCATGGCAGAGATTCTGCGGCTGAGGGAGTCGGGTGAGAGTATCGGCACGAACTTCTTAATCATCCCGGCCTTTAGCATTCTGGCCATCCGCGCGGAGACCGTCGGAGTGGTCAGGGAGGTCATCCTCGCAATCTGCCTAAGGGACGCTCTCCCGTCGTCCATGAGAGCCTCGAGGATCCTTGCATCGATTTCGTCAGGGTTCAAGGATTGGCCGACGGCGCCGCAGGCTTAAAGACTTTACGTTTGTAAAGGATAGTTTTGATATAGGGGACTGTGGTAACTTACCGCTGAGATGGCAATGATGAAAGACCCGGTGTGCGGAATGACGGTGGACGAGAAGAAAACAAAGCTCGTGTCTGAGCACGACGGCAAGACCTTCTACTTCTGCTCTGCAGCGTGCAAGGCCAGCTTCGACAAGGACCCGCACAGATACGGCCACTCCAAGTAGACCTTGCGCCTGGCCTGCTGGCGGTGCTGTTCTCATCCTTGGAAATCGTATCCCTCACTTATGAGAGGGGAACCAGACAACGCCGTCAGGAGTCTAGATAACCGATGGCCACCCCGAGCGGTGAGGGGCCCGTTGCCTCCTTCGTTCTTTCACTCATAGCCGGATTGCTGGTTCTTGCCGGTGGCGCCCTGGTGACGAGCTTCTCCTCGGGCCTGCCGCAGTACGGCGGAATGATGGGAGGATACTACTACGGCGGCTTGACGGGCGGGTACTACGGGATGATGCGAGGATTCGGCTTCGGAGGAGGTTGGTTCTACGGGCTGGCCGCCTTGGGCGTAGTCTCGGGGATCGTCATCCTCGTCGGCGCAGTTATGATTTACAACCAGCCGACTAAGGCATCGACCTGGGGAGCGATCGTTTTCGCCTTCTCGATAGCGAGCCTCTTCGGCATGGGAGGGTTCTTCTTTGGATCGATCCTGGGTGTCGTAGGAGGCGTCTTGGCGATCGTGTGGAAGCCGGGCGCCTGACAGTCAAAATCGCCGAATCGTCTAGCCCCAGCATTTCCCTTAAAGGGAGGAAGGCCTAAGCGCGGTCTCTATGCTAGAGGGGAAGACCTGCCTCGTCACCGGGGCGAACTCCGGGCTGGGCAGGGAGACCGCCCTTGCGCTGGCGCGGATGAAGGCGAACGTGGTGATGGTCTGTCGCGACAAGGGGAAGGGTGACGCTGCCAGGCGAGAGATCTCGAAGGAGTCGGGAAACGAGTCCGTAGACCTGCTTCTCTGCGACCTGTCCTCCCTCGCAGAGGTCAGGACGCTCGCCGCCGAGGTAAGGAACCGGTATGGCAAGCTCCACGTGTTGGTGAACAACGCGGGGCTCTTCAGCTTCTCTGGCAAGACGCCGGACGGGTTCGAGACTACCTTCGCGGTGGACTATCTCGCCCCCTTCCTCCTGACGAACCTCCTGCTTGAGCTCCTGAAGGCCAGCGCACCCTCCCGCATCGTCAACGTCTCCTCTGTGGCGCACTTCAGCGGGCACATCGACTTCGACGCGATCAGAAGGGGCGGCGGCGTCACGGGGTGGGGCGCGTACTCGAACTCAAAGCTGGCGCTGGTGATGTTCACCTACGAGCTCGCCCGGAGGCTCCAGGGGACGGGCGTGACGGCCAACTGCCTGCACCCGGGCGGCGTGGCCACCAACATCTGGCGGATCCCTGCTGCGCTGACAAGGCCGTTCTTGAAGAGCGCGAAGGAGGGTGCGCAGACCTCCATCTACCTCGCATCCTCGCCCGATGTCGAGAGCGCCTCCGGAAAATACTTCGAGAACGAGAAGGAGAAGAAGTCCTCGGAAGAATCCTATGACGAGAAGAAGGCGCTCGAACTGTGGGATGAGACGTCTAAGATCGTCGGGCTTTCGACGTGACCAGCTAGCTAGGATTTCTTGGTCGCGCGCGCGGGATTGAGGGTATGGTCGTCGGCCTCGCCCGTGCTGATGTCTATCGCCCTCTATCGTATGGACGAATATCTTCCCGTTGCCGACCTTCTTCGTGCTGGCGCTCTTGACGATGGCGTCTAGCCCCCAAGGCTCAGGATGCGTCCGTTATCGTCGTTTGGGCTTGGACCTGCGCTTGGCCCTCTTTGGGGAAGGCTTCTTCG